>JGI994J12354_10005217_pt1 | contig 11269 bp, 15 predicted proteins | sample IntmicLarv3ML3BL_FD_12354 | JGI IMG/M metagenome (IMG submission 12354) | reverse complement strand
AGGAGGACTTTATTATGGCAAAGAAGATTAACAAAACCGATGCAGAGATGCTCGGTGACCAGCTCGAAACCTCCCAGACCGATTCTGAAAACGCAGCAGGTGAAAAACCCACTGTGGAAAACCCAAGCAATACTCCGGATTTCCCTCAGACTGACTCTGAATCCGTCGAAAGCACGCACGAGAGTATTTCAGACGGGAGTCCGGAAGCTGAAAATAACGAGATTCCACAGACCGATGAGGATACGGCACGCCTCAAAGCTGAAGACGCACCGGTCGATGGATCTAACTCGGGTGATGACTCCTTCCCCCAGACTGGTAATGAACTGGATGATTTCCCCCCTGAAGGGAGCTCAGAAGCCAGGCAAGGTCTTGAAAATAACACCGATTCCCAGACCGAAACTGCTGGCGATGCACTCTTACCTGAAGGCGCCGCAGGATTAAGCTCGCAGCCTCGTGAAACTGTCGATTCTCAGACCGACTTGGAGAGCGGCATGAATTCCGACTCACACGAGCATGATCCTGGTTCAGAACTCGTTCCACCCGATGGCTCCCAGACCGATTTGGATAAAACTCAGGATGAGGCGGATCCGGAGATGGCACCTCCTCGTGCTCCCAGAAAAAGACGGACGAAATCCCAGTCTGACGGAGACAAGCCCGATAATAGCAACCAGCAGCCAGACGCTTCTCAGACCGACTCCGACTCAGCAAGTAAACCGACTCGCCGGCGGGCACGCCGCAGCGAACCGGTTGTCCCCATCGACGACCGCCGCAGTGTGGAGACTCATGATGACAAGGTCAAGAACGATTTGCTTGACTTGGTTGAATCACTCAAGGGTAAAAAAATTCTCACCGGCACCATACAAGGTGTGGAGCGATCAGCTGACAACTCGGACATCTCATTCGCAGTCATTTACCATGGTGAGTTCAAAGTCATCATTCCTGCGGAGCAACTGGTCGAACCGCCCTCGGATTTCCGCGACCGCCTGCCGGGCGATGTCATGCATTACCTCGTGACCAAACGACTGGGTGCTGAGGTCGATTATATCGTAAAAGGCGTTGACCAGAAAACCGGCATTGCAGCGGCAAGTCGCCTCGAAGCCATGGCTCTCAAGCGGCGTGAGTATTATTTCGGCACCGACCGTGATGGCAATTACCAGCTTTACGAAGGCGTAAGCGCCGAGGCTCGCATCGTATCGGTTATACGTGCGGGCATTTTTATCGACCTCTTCGGTCTTGAAACATATATCCCGCTACGGGAACTCAGTTACCAGCGTTGGATTGACGCTTCGTTGTATTTCCAGCCCGGGCAGCGAGTCCTCGTCAGAATCCTGTCTGTAAACCGGTCTGACAGAGCGAACATTCAGGTCACGGCATCCGTTAAGCAGGCGGGCGAAAACCCGTATGAAAAAGCTTTGCGGAAATACTCGGTCGGCAATCGCTACGTCGGTACAGTCAGCATGGTCGACGTGAACGGCGTTTTTGTCAGTCTGGACGGCGGTATTGATTGCCTCTGCTCATACCCGAAGCGTGGCCGGCCGCCCCGAGGATCCCGCGTAACTGTCCGGATACTCGGTATCAACCACGAATCCAATCGCATTTGGGGTGCCATCACGCATATGACCACCCCGCGCTAACCGCAAGGAGGAACTCATGAATACACAAATCACCAAACAAGCACAGCAGCAGCGCAAGGCAATCGCTGGGCAGGCACGGGATGTGGTATCCCGTGCCTTGCCGATTGAGGATGCTGACGAAACCTCTCTCACCCTTGGGTATGAGGGGTTTTATCTTCAAATATCGTTCTCGGATATGCACCCTCTGATGATGTTTTATTTTGCCAGGGCGCTTGGAAATTCCGGTACGGTCAAAATCATTCGCGCAGTCAACGAGCTTAATCAGCATAGCGTACTCGGAACTCATGTCATCAACGAGGAGATTGGGTGCTATGTATTCCGCAGCGTTCACTGGTTGGATTGCGAGCTGACAAGGAACGCTTTTTCGAAATTTTGGTGCGTTGCACCGAGGAAGCTGAAAGAGCCTACTCAAAAATTCAAAACTAAGCCCAATGGGGTATTTCGTAGAAGGAGGTCCTTATGCATAGTGTAAAGAAAAACATCAAATACTCAATTGCCATGCTGATTGCGTGCATAGTGGCGTTATCTTTTTCTTGCACAATGGTTTTCGCCGATACGAACGGCACTGAAATCAAAATCACAGATCAGCCTGACAGGTTGATTATCCAACTGGGTCCGGAATGGATTGGCGTCGAGTTCGAACTGAAGACCGATGCAGGTGTATTCCCGGCACCGGTCGTTGTTGACGACTCCGGTATCCTTAGAATGGATTTGGGTGGCAGCAAGACATATACGTTAAGCTGCCTCGCATCATCCGTGAGTATACCTATACCCGGCGCAGATTTGCTCGATCCGACCATGGAGACAACACCGTCTCCGACTCCCAGCTCCACAAATACTCCTACGTCAACTGATGATGCGAACTCACCGGGCATCCCTACTCTTCATATCGTTTTATTCGGTGGCGGTCTTGCTATTTGTGTTGGCGGATTGATTGCAATGAAAGTGCTCAAGCGTCGCAGGGAAACTTATTACGATGACGATGAATACGACGACGAATAGCCGTCAGACCCGTTTTGTTCGGCCCGAACGTCACAATATGAAAACATAATGCAAATAATTATAAAAAGTTTTCATTTTGTGTTGACAAGCAACGCAACCTGTGCTATTATAATCACGTAGCATAGCTTGCGCTCAGGCTTTCGGTACGAATGAAGGTACCCATTCGTTAGACCTGTCCCGCGGACAGGGAATCGTTACGGATTTAGCGCACTGAGCGATCCTCACGGCGCAAGCGTGAAAATAAAGCAGCCTAACAGCTGCATCATACATTACAGAGTCAATCGTTGAATGATTTTTCATTCAGCGGTTGGCTCTGTTTGTTTTTTACTGAATTATTTGGAGGTAAACATTATGAAAAAGAAAGGGAATAAAGCATTCGAAGTAATCCCGGGAATGAAATCCGGTCGTTGTCCATATTGCGGCCGCGCAGTTGTACTCCGGAGCGCCGATGGCATTTATCAAGATAACAGTAGGAACACTAAACTCTATGTATGCTCCGGCTATCCGGCGTGTGACGCTTATGTCCGCGTACATCCGGGAACGAACAAGCCTGTCGGCAGCTTGGCCAAGGCTGAACTGCGGGCACTGCGGGCCGAGGCACACAGACATTTCGACCAGCTGCACCGAACCGGAATCATGAGCAAGAACGATGCATATAGCTGGCTCGCATGTATCCTGCAATCGCCGATGTCCCAGGCACATATCGGATATCTCGGCGAGCATTACTGTCGGGTTGTCATCGAGGAGAGCAAGAAATTGCTTCAAGCCCGCAAACCCAGACCGAATGTAACCCCTAATAAGGTTTGGGCGATGGGAGGTGCAGTCTATGCAACTCGATAACAAAGCGCAAATGTTGGTCGAAGAAAACATGGGTCTGGTCCACGGGGTTATCAAGGATAACGTCCGTGATATAGGTTCTATCGGTATGTTCACATATGAGGACCTTTTTCAAATCGGATGTGTTGGACTTTGCAAGGCGGCAGGTACTGTAAAGCTGGGAAAAACGAAATTCTCTACGTATGCGTATATCCTCATCCGTAACGAGATATTTACGGCTCTGGAGTATGCGACGTTACGCAAAAACAGAGAATCCATTGTCGACTCGGAAACGCTTCAGTATTTCACCCAAAATATCACGACTGACGGCTCGGTCTGGAGCGAGCTTGATGATGTGTTGGGCAGTGTTTCAAAAACCGCATCGGAAGCGTAGCCAGAGGTATCATGGCGCTACGCCTGATTGCAGAGGGATATTCGCATCGAGAGATTGGTGAAAAGATGAATGCCCCAGCTAACCATGTTTCCGCATGGGTCGCAAAGGCCAGGAAGCTCTTGAAGTCCCACCCCGACATTCTTTCATTAAGGAGTTCATTATGAAATCAAACACAAAACAAAGCGACTGCGCCAAGTGGCAGCGGTCGCTCAAGAAAATGGCCGCACCTTTGTTGTGCGGCCTCTTTTTTTATGCCCTGTTTCAGTTTGTACTGTTTATAGGGTATGTGCCTTCGGCATCCATGGAGCCGACGATATCCGCTAACTCGTTTGTGCTGGGAACGAGGATCTTTGGCGAACTGCAGCGAGGAGACATAGTTATCTTCAAACATGAAGACCGGATTCTCGTCAAGCGCATCGCTGCTTTGCCGGGTGACACCATTATTGTTGATACAAACGGCGCTGTACATGTGAGTGACAGCTCACAAAACAATAGGCATTCGCTAGTTGTGCCAGAAGGGCATTATTATGTTCTCGGCGATAATAAAGAATCTTCTATTGATTCACGGTGCTGGTTGGAGCCATTTGTATGGCGTGGCCATATTATCGCAAGGCGCATTGGCATACTAAGTTTTTTGTGATTAAGCCAAAACCTGAATGCCGCCGCAGATGCCAATCATCCGTTCAAAATACCCAGTTTCATTCCATCCCTGCTTATTTGTGCCAACACTTTCTACAGTATGTCACGTTTTTTCAAAATGATGCCGGAAATCGCTCCAAGCAAAACACAAAACAAGATTGCGCCTGCCAGACAAAGCATCACATTCATTATCGTTGCATTGAGTGGAGTCATCATCGGTATCATCGCGAACAAAAGCATTCCGACAGCGCATGAGCCACCAATTGCAAGCCATGTTTTTTGCTTTGCCGCCACACTTACNGCAAGGTAAATTGGAACGAATACTGCAACAAGGAGTGATTTTGACAGTATGCACATGACAATATTGCCGGCGTTGAGGGAGCCAAGCGCNAAGGATAATCCAGAAAATACTCCGCCGAGCATTGTACCGACGAAAAAAATAATTATCAAGAAAACGCCGGCCAAAGCACTTACAACTGTTTTTGACATAACATAGTCATTTTTCTTTGCACGGACAGTAAACAAATTCTTGGCATACCCGCTTTTGAAGTCTTCAGATACAAACAAACCCACCAGAACAGCTATGCCAAAGTAAAGCAAATTGATATTACACATTGCTGTTATATCCATACCGGTAGAGGCGCCATCGACAGAGCCGATAATCTGCCAAACACTGTCGAAGCCATGTATTACGGTTTCCACTCCTGTCTGGGGATTTNTCGAAACAGAGCCGTCCATCAACGTGGTCATAACGAGAATCAGAATCGGAACAAGCAGACAGATACCCGCCATAATATAAAACAGCCGCATTGTGAACATCCTGCGGAAGTCCACCGCCAACATGCTTTTTAATTGCCGGCCAAAAGTAATTCGTTCAAACTTCGTGTCCATTTATCTGCCCTCCTTTTCATTCATGAGATCAATGTAGTATTCTTCAAGGCTGATCTTATCTGTCTTGATTTCGCTGACCAAGATTCCATTATCATACAGATAAGTTACAATCTCCTCAGCAGTTACATCATCATACACACGAATGTACTGATTTTCTTCCTTGACTTGGGAGCATCGCTGGTTCAGCAATGCGTGGGTTTTAGTCATGTCTTTTGTCAGAATCGCAATATATGTGCGGCATCCGCTTTCCAACTCTTCGGCCGTCATCTCGCGAATCATTTTCCCGCCACGAATGATACCGTAATGCGTTGCAATTTTTTCAAGTTCTCCGAGAAGATGAGAGGATATAACCACTGTACAATCGCTTTTTTCGCTGATATCCACAAGCATTTCTCTCATAATTCTCATACCATCAGCATCCAGACCGTTGATGGGCTCATCCAAAATAAGCAGAGCAGGATTGCCGAGAAGAGCCATCGCAATACCGATTCGCTGTTTCATACCAAGAGAGCAATTTTTATACTTATTGGAGGCGGCACCCTCCATTCGTACTATTTTTAAGACTTTAGCCACTTCTTGCTTGGGATTCTGAACTTGTAGATTAGCAGCCTGGAGCATAAGGTTGTTCCAAACGCTGTAATTTTCATAACAGCCGGGAGATTCAATCAGTACTCCCACCTTCGCTCTCACATCTGCATCAGTGTAATCCCGCCCGAATAATTTAATTTGTCCGCCGCTTGGGACCAAAAGCCCGCAAAGAATCTTTTCCGTGGTAGATTTGCCGCTTCCATTTTCACCGATCAATCCATAAATAGCTCCCGCAGGAACAGTCATGTCTAAGCCGCTGACAGCCTGCTTCGAGCCAAAATGTTTATTCAGGTTTCTGATTTCTATTGCATTCATATTTGTCGCCCCCTATCAATAAACGTCGCTCTTTTTAAGTATGAAAGAGCCAAGCAGTATATAAATGATTGCCCACGCTATCGAAACCGCAAGGCAAGTGAGCAGTGTCAACGGCGTTGCAGAAAGGCAGGCAAAGACCGATGAGCCGTATAGGAATATGTTCAGAATAGGTGTGTTACCGAGAACGGCCGCCGCTCCGATGATGAGAATACCGGTACCAAAGAAGAACGAAGAAACAATGGAAATGCCGGAGTGCCTTCTAAAAATAACATTGAGAAAAGTATAAAGACTTGCCCAACCTAGACTCATAACTATTTTCCCTAAAATAGCAAGAACCAGAGAACCAATATTTACCTCCATTGATGCACCGACGAGCATACCCGCAAACACAGTCCCAAGTAAATATGTGATGCACATGCAAGCCATGGCGAATGCACAGCTCAGTGTTTTAGAAATCATATAGTCTTCTTTTTTTGCATGCGTGGTGAATAGCTGCTTCACATAGCTGCTCCTGTAATCATTGCCAATGAAGATAGAAACCATAATTCCGCCAAATATGAATACCATATTCATATTGGCGTACTCTCCGATGCCGGAAACAACATACAAAGGTGTTTCTGCTGCAATCATCTGCCAGGTATTTGTGAAGATAGATGTTGCGGCTTCTGTTGTATCCATACCGGAAGTGCCAAGTATCATTGCGGGAATAACCGCTGCAATAATAAGAAAAATGTAAAACAGCGGTGTGTGAAACAACCTATAGAAGTCAACACCCAGCATCCCTTAATTCTTTTTCCAAAACTTGGCGATTCAAATTTCAACTGATGGGTTGCCTCCATTTTACTTATCCCCCTTTTTCGACATCAGCTCGACATAATATTCTTCAAGACCAATCTTGTTTTTCTTGATTTCATTTACGACGTGTCCGTTTTGGAGCAGGTATTCAACAATCAGTTCGCTGGTGTCCACATCGAACACCTTGAGATACCCGCCATCTTTTTTTACTTGATTGAATTTCGCTCTTAATATATGCTCGGCGCCTTTCATATCCTTTGTTTTAATTGATACGAATACTTTCGCTCTGCTGTCCATTTCCTTTGCGGAGATCTCTTGTATCATTTTGCCCTGACATATGATTCCATAATGAGTGGCAATCTTTTCGAGTTCTCCGAGAATATGTGAGGAAATCAGCACGGTGCAGTTGTATTTCTGTGTGATATCCACGAGGATTTCTCTCATAATCCGCATACCATCTGTGTCAAGGCCGTTGATCGGCTCATCGAGAATAAGCAAAGCAGGCTCTCCCAGCAGCGCCATAGCAATGCCGATTCGCTGTTTCATACCGAGAGAACAACTTTTGAACTTAATTTTTGCGGAATCCTCCATACGCACGATCTCTAAAACTCGTTGAATTTCTTTGTCGGGGTCTTCGAGTCCAAGATTGATGACTTGCATCATCAGATTATCCCATACGCTGGAGTTCGGAAAACAACCGGCGTTTTCAATTAAGGAACCGACTCTTACTCTTACTCCGGCGTCGGAGTAATCTCTGCCGAACAATTTAATTTCTCCGTCGTCAGGAACAAGATGACCGCAGATCAGCTTTTCGGTTGTGGATTTCCCACTCCCGTTTTCTCCAATAAAACCGTAGATTGAGCCAACAGGAACCGTCATATTAAGATGATCAACCGCATACAATCCACGAAAGCTTTTTGAAAGATTTCTAATTTCAATAGCATTCACTTTTATTCGCCCTCCTTCGTTTGATATTTCCCACTTGTTTCAATCGCGTTCATGTAAACACCTCTCCTGTACTTTCAACTTTTATTTGACTGTCCCTATGATACAGTTTTCTTGTTTGCGTATTGTTTAGGTATTGTTTGAGAAATATTAATATGCCCTCAGTGCATCTTTTTTCTGGATTCTTCGCAAAAGATAACAGCCCGAATCTCAGGCTGTTATCTTGGCGCACGTTGCGTATTCTCTTATAGACCCAAAAGGCAATCAAGTTGTCGAGAAAGGCGAATCTAGCACCCGCCATGATGCCGGTTCCGATTATGCCAATGGTAATTGCTGCAAAGAAGGCTTCACTTGCTTTAGACTGATCCATTTCATGAAATCACTCATATCGTTGTCCTCCTAAATTACCTTACGCCAGCAGTGCGTGAGCTTTCTCACAGACGTCATAGACTATATTCATTTGCTCCTGGATATATGGCTCGGTTTGTGCGGACTTCTTATTGCCGACCTTTCGATTAGAGAAAAAGCCGATTGTCCATCCGATGGCCCCTATGACAGCAAACACCACTCCCAGAACGACATTTGAGGATATAAAGTTGTATACCGCAAGACCAACGAATACAGCTCCGATGATGCCAGTTCCCAAAGATACACCCATTGTCTGTGCGCTGTTTTTGCGTTCGACTTTGCTGATGGCGGACAAGGCCGCTTCATACTCACGCTCCAGTTTGTCAAGTTGCTGTTTATTCTCAATGCGGCGGTCACGCTTGAATTTAAGCGTCATGGCCGGAGCGGCATCTGCCGTTTCGCCAAATGTCTGCGCTGCGCTGGCGATATTTCTGCCGAGATTGACAGGATTCAGATTAGAAAGCAAATCCTGAACATCATATCCGTCATTCTCAACCAAAGACCAGCCGAAGTTCTCCATACAGTCGATGTACATTCCTGCGGAATCGCTGGTGGCATTGACGGTCTTATACTCGTAACCTACAAAGTTCTCTTTATTGCTCATGACGCTCCTCCTTATTATGTGTAGTTGCCGTTGGCTGCTTATTTTTTTGTATCCGTTTCTTCAAAAAGCCGGCTTGCGCGTTTGATATGGTTTTGCAAACGCTCACCGGAGCTGCGGATATGGCTCTCTATCCAGTTGCTTGACTGCCGGATTTGCTCATCCGTTGATTCGGCAGTCTTTTCATCAGCACTGGCCTCATCCGAAGTGCTGTCCGAGTTGGGATGTTGCGCCTTATCGGTATCATCAATATTGGCAAATCCCTTTACCATCTTGATATGTTCCTCAAAAAGCTGCTCCGACCACTTAATATGTTCCTCGAAAAGCTCCTGAGCATTTGATATGGGCTTTCAACAGTTGTTCGCTTCTTAACATATTTATCAATCCTTTCCTATAATTGAATCCAGTCGATCTTCTGACCGTTCAATATGTTGTATGAGTTTGTCTCCGGCATCCAGAATGTGATTTGCTATCCAACTGCTTGTTTGCTGTTCGGATTCCTCCGAATCATACTGCATTCCCACGTTTGAATCATGGTTTTCAATTCTTTCCTGTGACTCCTGAATGTGGCTTTCCAGCTTATCGCCAGATTCCTGAATATGATTTTCTATCCAGTTGCTTGACTGCTGTCCCGGCTGCTCTGAGCTATCCTGTGCTCCTACAGTCGAATCATCACTTTCAATCAACTCCCGTGATTCTTGAACGTGATTTTCCAGCCTATCGCCAGACTTTTCAATATGGTCATCTATCCATTCGCCCATAGTCTGTTCATTACCACAAGCAGTTAGCGTGAGCGCGAATAGAGCCAGCGATAGGGTTAGTGCGATTGTTTTTGACTTTTTGCCCATAATGTCCTCCATTCTGATTGTTGCGGCGTTTGTGTGTTATTCGCTTTTCAACTTACGGTTTTTGGTGTAGAGGACGATACCAGAAACGCCGGCGCCCACTACAGCAATAACTCCGGCTACACCAGCGGCAATTACACCCGCTTTTGCAAAAAAAGGCTATCATAGGTTTTCCTCCTTTCGATTTTTGGTTGTGTTCAATGCGTTATTTCAATCCCTTGACCAGCGGGATAAGAAAAATCAACAGGATTATTCCGGCGATACCAAGAATGATCCCGAATATCATTTGACTCCATACCATTGCCAAGCACATTCCGACTCCAAGCATCAGAGCGCCTACAACGCCGAGTATGATTGCGAGTAGTGTCTTGCCTGACATGCGCACAGAGTCTTTATTAGTCATCTTGCGCCACACGATTACCGTTGCAAGCAGTATCACAAGGCCAACGCATCCCATAATCACACCAGGCTGGAAAGCGTTCCATGCCGGCAACAGGCACATACATATACCGAGCGAGGTTAAAATGCCTCCGATAGTCCCCATAATCATTGCAACAAAACTACTTTTTTTCATGTTCATGACCTCTCTCTCTGGTTTATTTGATGTTCGTACTATACAGCACGATTGTTTGTATATTGCTTATGTTGTGTTTGCGAAATATTAAAATGAAATATTTTTAATTCCGCCGACAGTCCAATTTTTGCAGGCAATCGCACTCACTGGTTGTGTTTATGATTTTATTTTACCACCCGATTGTTTGCGTAGTGTCTGAGTATTGTTTGAGAATTATTAAAATGATTTATTTCCCCTGTTGAAATAACCTATTCGATTGACAAATCAATCTTACTCCATATTGATTTTGTAGGCCATTACCCATCATTTTTCTCTGTATACTGATTCGGATAACGCGTTTTATTGAAAACGGAGGGCGGCACACGGATACTGCGCCACCCTCCATCTGTCTTATAAAGTTTGAAACCTTTCTTCCTTATTGATAGCTGTTTCCATGCCCATTGGGGGATAGAGGCTGGGGTAAGCTCGCCATTGCCGAATAGACATATTTCCATACCCGTTATGTAGCTCTTTCACCGTACCGTCTTTGTAGGTGAATGTGCCTTCAACAGTATCCCAAATAATGGTTGCCACCGGATTATCAGGGCATTGTCCTGTTACACTCCATGTTCTTGCGTTGGAAGCGTGGGCGGACATATTCAATGTTCCAGCCTCTGTTTCGATCTGAATTTTATATACGGTGGGGAGAAAACCGCCGAATCGTGGCATATACGCCCAATCGTGATGCTCAATAGTCATTTCACCCAACGGCAGATATTGGTTTTCCTCAACCAATGTGATAACCTGATCTTTCATTCCGAGGCGCATGTCATACAAAGAACC
>JGI994J12354_10005216_pt1 | contig 11272 bp, 8 predicted proteins | sample IntmicLarv3ML3BL_FD_12354 | JGI IMG/M metagenome (IMG submission 12354) | reverse complement strand
CATCCATATTTTGAATGGCTCTGCTTTCGGCGAAGGAATGGACTGAATAATACGAAACATTCCTTGCATCGTGGCAGCCTGTATTTTTCGTTTTTTGCCATCTGCCGCCTGCATTTCAACTAGGGGACAAATTGTCCCCCAGTTGGAATTTAGTTCAGGGTCGCGTTTCTTCATTTTTTTGATATAGTCCTTTGCATCAACGGTATCCGTTAGAGCTGCAACAATATCCTGCACAGAAAAATACCATTCTTCTGCATCAGCATCCCAAACAGAACGAATTTTTTGATTTTCAAATAATTGTATCTTATCCATTTTTTGCATTGCTTTATGTTTTTATTTTTATTTATCCATTTTCAAACTTACCAGATTTTCTAAAATCTCATTTTCCAACGTTTTGCTTTCTGCAAAATACGTTCGTAAATTGGCTTGGTAATCGGCGATTTTTTGTTCAAATTCTTCAGGTGTAATTTCAGAATATTCAATTTTTATATCAAAATACTGTCCTGCTGCAAGGGAATAGTTTTTGGCTTTTATTTCATCGTAAGAGCGCACAACGGAAAATTCATCAATCGGGTTTTTGTCGGCAAAAGCAGAAATGATTTTTTGTTCGTCATCAGCCGAAAGCAATGTTTTTTGATTTTTACCCTCTTTGACCTTTTGCCCAAGCTTTGAGGCATCAACAAGAACGACATCGCCTTTGTTTTGTTTATCAATAAGCAGCACTGATACATTTGTGCCTGTCGTAGCAAAAATATTTGAAGGCATTGAAACAACGCCTTTCAGCCATTTCTCATCGACTAATTTTTCGCGAATCTTCTTTTCAATGCCGCTTTGCGCCGTAATAAAACCTGTTGGCACTACAACTGCGGCTTTTCCTGTATTGTTCAATGAGAAAATGATATGTTGCAAAAAGAGCAGGTAAATGGACATCTTATCCTTGTCTTTATTAGGAATGTTTGGTATGCCCGCAAAAAAGCGCTCACTTGCATTAGGCAATGATTCCACTTTGCTTTGCCATTCCGAAAAATCAAGTTTAAACGGAGGATTTGAAACAATAAAATCCATTTTCTTCGTATGGCGATTGTGCAAAATAGTGTTTCCTTGTACTATATTGTTTATAGAATGACTTAAATTATTCAAAATCAGATTCAATCGCAAGAGATTGGAAGATTTCTGCGAAATATCCTGCGAATAAATACTGCATTTGTTTGTTCCTATTCTTGAAGCGATATTCATCAATAGAGTACCCGAACCTGCCGAGGGGTCATAAATGCTGACATTGCTTGGTTTTTCATTGCCTACAAGAATTTCTGCCATAATTTTAGCAACAGTATGAGGAGTGTAATATTCCGCATATTTTCCACCACCGTCTTTGTTGTAGTCCTTTATCATATACTCAAACAACGTAGAGAAAAAGTCAAAACCGGCAGAAAAAATTTCGTCAAAATCAAACTTAGAGTTGGCTAATTTGTTGATAATTGCTTTTGCAACTGCATTATGTTTCGAACGGTCAGCAACAGACGATTGTACCAGACTTTCTTCAAATAGGCGAATATCAGTGTTTCCATCTGTATGTACCGAAAAAATAGCATTGTTAGCAATGGCAATGTCATTCAATGTTTCGTCGAAAGTTTTGGCAAAGTCTTCGTTGTCCTGAATGCTGAAAAGATACTCAAGTAAGTGTGTTGGTTTTAGATGCGCCGAGTTATTGCCGATTTTAAGCAATAACATGTCGTAATCATTTTCAGAAAGTTCTTTCAAATCGCTGTATACCTGCTTTGCTTCATACAAAAATCTGTCATTCAGAAATTTATATAAAAATGATTGTGTGACTATTTTATATTCGTTCGCATCTCCGCCAAGTCCGTTATTGGCGCAGATAGCTTTTATATCATCAACTAATTGTCTTACTTTTTCAGTATAATCTATCATAATGTTTTATTTGTTTGTATATTCTACAACGTGCAAACAGCATAATTTCAATGTTTTAGACTTCTGTGTTTCTGAATTGAAATCTTGACAAAGATAAATGAAATCGACGAATTTGATACTACATGTCCCAAAAACAAATCGTCATCATGTATTTTCGCAAATGCTTACATCACTCAGGGCTTGTCGTCAATGGTATAATACTCAAACGCTCCATTTTCTCTAAAATACAGTCGTGACGTACTCATAGTTCCTTAACGTCGGACATGTAGTGCCTCACGAAGTATTAGGGTTTGCAAATCACAATAAAAATCGATTGTCATCAAAATCTATTATTATACCGATAGGCGATACCCCATGCTTTAATATGGCATTTACCGTCAGTAAGTTTGAAATTTTGAAAAGAACTGTCCGTGATTATTTATCGGGCAAAACTTCCCCTTGTGAATCCTATGTTAAGTACAATGATTTGAAGGCATTCATTATACTTTTACATTTTCCATAGTTTTACTCTATTTTAAAAGACAAAATTATTTAATATAGAGCCTATTTACCTAATGCAAAACGTCGAGTTTCTGGAAAAAAGATACCAAAAAGTACTTCTTTTTCACAAATCACTATAGTAAGTAGTGAAAGCACTTCTAAAACCCTTTCAAAACTCAAAGTTTATATCTTCTTTATTTGAAAAAACAGTTAACGGATTAGTAACGGAAAATCTGCTTTATAATGCACTTTTCTGCTTTTTTGCCTTTTGCAAAGCAAAGCATTTAAAAGAAAGATAGAACAAAAAATCAGGCAGTTACGTCATTTTCACCGTTTTTGCTTAAAAAGTACATAGTTCGGGCAATAAAAATGAACACATTCATTTTGTACTTCTCTCAACTTGCACTATCTTTGCAAGTTCAAATTTAATATGAAATAAAATATGAAAGTTTTTGTTTATCCGGGTCAGGGAGCACAGTTTGTAAGTATGGGGAAGTCCATGTATGAAGAAAATGCGCGTGCAAAAGTGTTATTTGAACAAGCGAATGATATTTTAGGATTTCGCATAACCGATATAATGTTTTCCGGAACAGATGACGAATTAAAACAAACAAAAGTAACGCAACCGGCAGTATTTCTTCATTCCGTGATTCTTTCCAAAATATGGGGAAGGCTGTTTACACCGGGAATGGTTGCCGGACATTCACTGGGCGAGTTTTCGGCTCTTACTGCAGCTGATGCCCTTTCATTCGAAGACGGACTAACATTAGTTTCTAAACGTGCACATGCTATGCAGAAAGCCTGTGAGATGAGACCTTCTACGATGGCGGCTATCATCGGTTTACCGGATGAAACAGTAGAAAATGTTTGCGACGAAATTAAAGATGAAATTATCGTTTGCGCAAACTTTAATTGCCCGGGACAAATTGTTATTTCCGGAACGGAAGAAGGAATCGACAAAGCATGTGTGATGCTTACTGAAGCAGGAGCTAAACGCGCATTGAAACTAAAGGTTGGCGGTGCGTTTCATTCTCCGCTGATGGAACCTGCTCGTGCCGAGCTTGCCGAAGCAATAAATGCAACAAAGATTAGCGAGCCTATATGCCCGATATACCAGAATTATACTGCGCTTCCTTCAACAGACCCTGTTTTAATAAAAGAAAATCTTATTGCCCAACTTACCGCACCGGTAAAATGGACACAAACTATAAGGAATATGGTTGCCGACGGAGCAGACCATTTCGTTGAACATGGCCCAGGTAAAATATTACAGGGACTTATCCTGAAAATTGACAACTCTGTTACAGCAGAAAGTTATCAGGATAAAATAACTATTGATTAATAATAAGCCCCTCTCAATCTCCCCCAAGGGGAGAAGTTGGGAAAGCTTTAACGATTCAAATAAATAACATGAGTTCAAATCTCCCTCCCTATGGGGAAGGGGCTTTAAACAATGAAAAATTAAACATTTTATGTCTTTGAAAAGTCCGATTTATGAAAAAAACACTTTGGAGTTCGTTACTGTTGCGCTCGAATTTTGTGCGTTAATAGAAAAGGCTCCGGAACATACTTTATTTTCTTTCACGGACAAAGCCGTAAAAATACTCCCTCTGCTTTACGTTAAGGCTACTTTGTTGCCTGAAACTGAAGCTACTGATGAGGAATGTGAACCGGAGAATTTTATTACGGAGGATACATACGAAGCTATACAACATCGTATAGCGACACTATTTGGAGAATATGATTCATTTCTTGATACGTTTCATCCGGATATGAATTATAGCGATACACCCGTGGCGGCTACAATTTCTGAAAGCTTAGCGGATGTATATCAGGATATTGGCGATTTTGCCGCTCTTTTCCGCCGTGAAAATGAGGAGGTGATGACTCAAGCACTGTCTGTATGTAAAAATTCTTTTCGTTTGTATTGGGGGCAAAAATTACTGAATGCACTTAAAGCACTTCATGTAGTGCGGTTTAACGAAGAATTATCGCATGATGATGAGGGTGGTTATTTGGAAGGAGAGGATATGGAATGAATTTCATGCAAGCCATAACAAAAGAAGCGATATCGCAAATGCCACGGGAAGTATTTCCCGGACGTATTGTTGTCGTAGATGCCGAGAAAGAACTTAATGAGGCGCTTTTGTACTTGTCCACGTTCACTGAAGTGGGATTCGATACCGAAACGCGTCCGAGCTTTTCGAAAAAAACTCATTATAAAATGTCGCTTATTCAGATTTCAACTGAAGATACCTGCTATCTTATAAGGCTTAATAAGTTTAAGAAAATACCTTCCGCTTTGGAGGTATTTCTTAAAAATGAAAAAATAAAGAAAGTAGGTCTTTCGCTACGCGATGATTTTCATGGGCTGCATAGCCTGACAGATGTATCTCCGGGTAATTTTATCGATTTGCAACAGTATGTTGTTCAGTTCGGTATTGCAGATATGAGTCTGCAAAAGATTTATGCCATTCTTTTCGGCAAAAAGATTTCAAAGCGTGAACGTCTAAGTAACTGGGAGGCTGTGGCCTTGACCGAAGCACAGCAGCGTTATGCGGCTCTCGATGCATGGTCCTGCCTTCGTATATATCAATTTTTGGAACGCTCAAAATGAATTATTGCAAGATATATCTCAAACCTAAAAAGGAAGAATCTGTCTTACGGTTTCATCCCTGGATTTTTTCGGGCGCTATCGCTTCAATCAACGGTAAACCCGTTGAAGGAGATATTGTAGAACTATATAGCTCAGGAAACCAATTTCTTGGTGTAGGACATTACCAGATTGGCAGTATTGCGGTACGAATATTGTCGTTTTCACCGGTGGTGATTGATATTTCATTCTGGACGGAACGTATTCGGCAAGCTTACGAACTGCGTTGCACTCTCGGACTTACCGGAGTAAAAGATAATGACACATACCGTCTTATTCACGGTGAAGGAGATCGGTTGCCCGGACTTATCATCGATGTTTATGCTCATACGGCGGTCGTTCAGGCTCATTCGGTAGGTATGCACTATTCCCGTAAAGATATTGCTGAAGCTTTGCGTAATGTTTTGGGCGATAACCTGCACCGTATTTACTACAAATCCGAAGGAACTCTTCCGTTCAAAGCGGAGCTTGGAGAAGAAAACGAGTACCTTTTCGGAGGCGATAACAAAGAGTCTTATGTTGCAACGGAAAATGGCCTTAAGTTTAACATCGATTGGTATAAAGGTCAAAAGACAGGATTTTTTGTTGACCAGCGTGATAACAGAACGTTGCTGCAACAATACTCGAAAGACCGTGCTGTACTGAATATGTTTTGCTATACGGGGGGCTTTTCCGTTTATGCATTACGTGGAGGAGCATCACTCGTACATTCGGTGGACAGTTCTGCAAAAGCTATTGCTCTGACCGACGAAAATGTGGCGCTGAATTTTCCCGGAGATACGCGACACCGGGCTTTTGCCGAGGATGCATTCAAGTTTATGGAAAATATTGATAATAAATATGACCTGATAGTACTCGATCCTCCTGCATTTGCAAAGCACAGGGATGTATTGCGTAATGCGCTGCAAGGATACAGAAAACTTAATGCAATAGCATTCAAAAAGATAAAACCGGGGGGGATAATTTTTACTTTTTCCTGCTCGCAGATTGTAAGTAAAAATGATTTTCGACTGACTGTTTTCAGCGCTGCGGCTCAATCAGGGCGTGCTGTCCGTATACTTGACCAGTTGACGCAGCCTTCCGATCATCCTATAAATATATATCATCCCGAAGGAGAATATCTTAAAGGACTCGTTTTACATGTGGAATAAAAATAATAAACCATGTATAATATGATTTTTTCATTTTCAATTTTCAATTAATTATATTTGTATTTCAATTTTCAATTTTCAATTTTCAATTAATTATATTTGTATTTCAATTTTCAATTTTCAATTAATTATGATGGACTGGTCTAAACTATTATCCGGCAAGCGCCTTGGAGTGGAACACTATCATGAACGCAAACACGAAAGAACGAATTTTCAACGCGATTATGACAGGCTGATTTTTTCTTCTCCCTTTCGTCGCTTACAGAACAAAACGCAGGTATTTCCGCTACCCGGCAGTATATTTGTTCATAACCGCCTGACACATAGTCTCGAAGTCTCGTGTGTAGGCCGTTCGCTCGGTAAAAATGTATCGTCACGCCTTATGCAGAAATATAAAGATGATGATGGAGTAAATTTTTCTGAGATAGATTCCATCGTATCGGCAGCATGCCTTGCACATGATATGGGTAACCCTCCGTTCGGCCATTCGGGTGAACGTGCTATCGCTGCATATTTTGCAGACAGCAAAGGGACACAGTTCGAAGAGAGCGTTCGAGAAGAGGGAGGTCGTTGGGAAGACTTTCTTCATTTTGAGGGAAATGCCAATGCAATGCGGCTCCTAACACATAAATTCAACGGACGTCGTGATGGTGGCTTTGCTTTAACATACGGCACATTAGCTTCTGTCGTAAAATATCCTTTTGCTTCTGTCCATGCATCCGATAAAGGCAAGTTCGGATTTTTCCAAACAGAAGAAGAGACATATCTCCGTATTGTTGAGGAGTTGGGTATTCCTATGATCAAAAAGGATAAAGGGATATATGCCCGTTACCCGCTTGTATATCTCGTTGAAGCGGCAGACGATATATGTTATCAGATAATGGATATTGAAGATGCTCAAAAATTGCGCCTTCTTACCAAAGAGGAGGTGATCGACTTGTTCCTCGGATTTTTTGAAGGAAAACGTCTGGAAGATATTAAAAATACCATGAATATGGTTAATGATACGAATGAACAGGTAGCATACCTGCGTTCATGTATCATAGGTTTGCTTGTTGATGAGTGTACGCAGGAGTTTCTTGATAACGAGGATCGTTTTCTTGAAGGCTCATACGACAAACCTTTGATTGAAGGAGTAGGCGATGTAGCACGAAAAGCATATAAAAGATGCTCCGACGTTGCATATGAAAAAATATATGTTTCGCGCGATGTGGTTGATATTGAACTTGCGGGTTATCATATTTTCGGATATTTACTCGAAACGATCATAGATGCGATGATGAATCCCGGACACTCTTACAGTAAATTACTGTTGAGCCGAGTGCCTGACCAATATGATGTACACGCAGGTACAACTTACGGAAAAATTCAGTGCGCCCTTGATTATATCTCAGGGATGACTGATGTTTACGCACTTGACTTATACCGTAAAATTACAGGGATGAGTCTGCCGGCAGTTTGAAAACAATGTACAATTTCATTTTCAATTTTCAACTTTGCTTCCTTAGGGAAAGCGACACATTAGTTTATTTTTACATTAAAGAACGTTCAACTTTCAATTAATAAAGCTTATGGGGAAAATATTTAATCGGATACTTCTGAAATTAAGCGGGGAGTCGCTTATGGGAGGAAAACAATATGGAATTGACGAAGTGCGTCTTGGAGAGTATGCTGCACAAATAAAAGATGTAGCTGAGATGGGTGTTCAGATAGGTATCGTTATAGGCGGCGGAAATATCTTTCGCGGACTGAGTGGTACATCGAAAGGTTTTGACCGCGTTAAAGGCGACCAGATGGGTATGTTGGCAACAGTGATAAACAGCCTTGCACTAAGCTCTGCGCTTAATGCCATAGGCGTTAATGCGACTGTTCTTACATCTATTCGCATGGAACCTGTTGGGGAATTTTACAGTAAAAATCGCGCTCTTGACCTGCTGCAACAAGGACATGTCGTAATAATCGCCGGCGGAACGGGTAATCCGTTTTTTACTACCGATACGGCGTCTTCGCTGCGGGGCATAGAGATCGAAGCCGATGTTATGCTTAAAGGAACCAGAGTTGACGGAATTTATACTGCTGACCCGGAAAAGGACCCGACTGCCGTAAAATTTGACGAGATAACATTCGATGAAATATATAATCGAAACCTTAAAGTCATGGATCTTACCGCCACGACGATGTGTAAAGAAAATAATCTTCCGCTTGTTGTCTTTGACATGGATACCGTTGGAAATCTGAAAAAAGTGATCGCAGGAGAGAAAATCGGCACTAAAGTAATGATTTGATTTACTGATTATTATTGTCACACTACGTCACATCATCGTCACATCGTTGTCACATCGTTGTCACATTAACGTCACATTAACGTCACATTATCACTACATTATCGTCATGAACCGTCACATGACTGTCACACAACCGTCACATCCTCGTCACATGATCAAAATGAGTTAATCAAAAGCTTTTGAAACAATTATTGTTTGAAAAATACTTCGCAGACCATGCGAATAATCAAAAAATGCAAGCCGCAGAAAAAAATGTTCTTTTTTGCGGCTTTTGTGTATATAATAACCACAGATTTTGCAAAAATGTAAATACCAAAACACATTTATATATCTAAAAATACTTAATATTAAATTATTTGTAAAAATATGTCTCACCAAGAGGAATAGTGTAAAAATTAGCAAATTACTTTGACTATTTTGCTCTGAAACAGAAATCATAAAGCTGTGAAGAATCCTGACCTTTGCAGTGGAAAAATGCAATATCCGTTAGCATTTTCATTGTGAGATTGAGATTTAAAATTAACAAATAATTTATTACGAGAATGAGAAAGAAAATAATGTTATTATTGCTGATTGCAGTAGTTATGTCAGGTGTGTTGTCTTCATGCGGTTACGCAGAAGTATTGGATAGTGATTATACGGGATCGTATAGCGGAAAAGAAGTCAGATTTTCCTCAAATGTAGTTATTCCTACATATAGTTCGTCTTCACGTATTTCGGGATACAAATGGGAGCCGGGCGATGCTATCGGTGTTTATATGATGGACACGGACTCTTATGCTGTTGTCGGAGGAAACAGTAATGTAATGTATGTAACCGAATATGGCGGTATAACAGGTAATTTTGTAGCGCATAACAGTAAAGTATTTTTTCCTGCAAACGGGCGCAAAGTTCGTTTTATGTCCTATCATCCGTACAGTGATTTAACGGATGGCACCATTTATAAAGTAGACGTCTCTAACCAGATGCATCAAACGTTTATTGACTTGCTTTACAGTTTCGACACTACTACAACTTATGACAGTGATATTGAAATTAGACGAGTACCGATTAATTTCGAACGCCAATTGGCAAAAATTTATATTAACATAAAAAACGGAGAAGATCTTCAGGGATATGATCTGATGAATATGAAAGTCAGTATTACAGGTCTAAATACAAAAGCCGATTTTAACCTACTCACAGGAAAACTTAGTAATTTGAACAACAAATTTCCAATCACTCCATCCGTACTTATAGCAGGCGGTGGCAATGTATATAGCGGGGAAGCTATCGTAATTCCAACGTCGGAAATAAGAAACGCCCGAATTGCAGTAGACCTGAATAATGGCAAAGGCTCTTTTATATGGAACATCAATGAACTTTCATTTGAAAAAAGTAAAAAATATACATATAATATTACAGTATCCCGTTTAGGCATAACTGTTGATTCAAAAATAAACGACTGGCATAACATTGAAATGGAAACAGAGGTGTGAGATAGCCGTTCTGTTTGAAATGAGATAAGGGTCCGTCTTTTTTGACTTTCATCCGGAAAGAGAGCAGATCTGGCATACATTCGCTTAAAGAATCGGACTTGTTATTAAAATTCAGCGATTTATATTCATAATACCCGCATCACTATCCGAATTGTTTATTTTTTTCTGCTGATTATCGTATTTACGCCCAAATTGAATATTCCAAAGAAGGTCTATCATGAACATATTTTTTGAATCGGGAGAATAGTTGCGAATATTATCGGAGGCATATTTGTTTAGGTTATCCCTGCCGGTATCCCATCCAATCGAATGTATAAAATAAGCGCTTGTAGATAATTTTTTCAATTTGTATCGTATACCAAAACTTGTTGATTGTCCGGAATAATTGATTGTTTCACCTGATAAATTGTTTTTTCTTGTTCCGATATTCCAAAAAGGATTCCATTTTTTCCAAGTGTAATCAATCCCTGCATTTATAAACCAATTATGCAGGGTGTGGTCATATTTGTTACCCCTGCTTCTCACCCAATTCAATCCTCCTCGCAAGTTTGCGCTCAGACTTCTATCAGGCGACGTAACTCTGACATAACCTGTTGTGGTAATTTGATGTAATCCTTTATGGTTTTCCGTTAAATGGATAAATTTGCCGTTTTCTTCAAAAATACTTTCCATCAGAGGGTTTTTAGTATAGTTGTTAAGTATCTGCAGGTTGGAGCTAAACAGTTTTTTCTCGTAGGAAATGGTTAGTAAATTATTATAATATTGAGCAGGTTTCAATTCGGGATTTCCTCTGCGCAATTGCAATGTGTCAATCGCCTGTTCTACAATACTCATATCACCGTCCGACGGAGATTTCATCCCTATTCGTCCTGTATATTGAATCCTGAACTGATCAGTAAATTGATATCCTAAACGGATGGTTGGGGTGAAGTGAATACTATTCGATTTTTCATTTCCTTGCTCAATATGAACCTGAGTACCTCCTACACCTGCAGCATAGCTGAATTTCTTAATATTCCCCATCCATTCCGCATAAAAGTAAGTATTAGATTGATTTATACTTATGTCAGATGAAAAATCTCCCCAATAGTTGATATTTTGATTAGTTTGAGCATGTTTCACTCCAATATTTAAACGTCCGCCATCAAAAGTTTTTTCATAAAAAACTTCTCCTGTTGCCCAAAACCTTTCTCCATCAATATTATTAGAGATATTTGTTATTGTATTTTCATGTCTCTCTTCTATATAGTTACGACGAATTTTGGGTTCATAGTAATTTCCGGCAATATCAAG
>JGI994J12354_10005215_pt1 | contig 11273 bp, 12 predicted proteins | sample IntmicLarv3ML3BL_FD_12354 | JGI IMG/M metagenome (IMG submission 12354) | reverse complement strand
GGTCTGTTTCCGGCAAACTCTAAAAACGCGCGAAGCGCCGCGCCCTCGTCCGGCGCGCCTGCCACATCACGGTCTGTTATGCCCGTTAGCCTTGTAATTTCAAGCGGAATCGGCATCCCCGGATTTACAAAAGTGTTAAAAGTTTCCTTTATCTCCCCACCGGAAAAAATAACCGCGCCAATTTCCGTAAGCCTGTCTCGCGAGGGGGAAAGCCCCGTTGTTTCAACGTCAAAGGCGACAATTTCGGTTTCCAGCGGAAGGCTTGTGTCGCCGTGCACCGTAAGCCCGTCGTCCACATCGTTTATAAAATATCCCTCAAGCCCGTAGATAACCTTTATTCCGGCTTTTTCCGCGGCATGCCAAGCCTCAGGAAATGCCTGCGCCACGCCGTGGTCAGTAATCGCGACAGCCTTGTGCCCCCAATCCGCAGCACGTTTTATAATCGCCGTCGGGTCGCCGATTGCATCAAGCGAGGAATAGCGCGTATGCATATGAAGCTCCACACGTTTTTCAGCCGCTTCGTCGGCGCGACCGCTTGGTGCCTCTGCGGTTTGAATGTGTGTGGGGTCAAGCGCGATGTCCTCGTCATACCGGTCATAAATTATCGCGCCGGAAACAAGAAGGTACATCCCGTCCTGCACAATATCCACCGCCTTGCGCCCAACATCGCCGTCACGGATAAATTTTGAAACATGGAGCGAGCTGTCCCCGTCCGTGATGCAAAAGCTTAAAACCGCCGCGTTGTGCTTTGGCAAAAGCTTGCTGTCTGTTCCAAAAACACGACCGCACACTGCAACATTTCCGCTTTCTGTGCTTAGTCCCTGCATTGAAATCGGTTTTTTCTTTATGGGTTTTCCCATGATTACATTTCCGGAAAACGCAGCCGCGCTCGCCGCCTTCGGAGCTGATTTTATCTCCTGCGGCAGCGGCGTTTCGTCCTTTATTTGAACCCTTTTAAGCGAAAATTCTTTTAAAATGCAGCCCTCTATCGCCGAGCGCTCCGCCGGAGCCGCGCCCTGCGCAAAAACAGCCGTCGCGCAAAGCGCCATGCTCTGCCTGTCAACGCTGACAGAGAGAACCTTCGCATTTTTAAGACCGCCGCACATTCCCGAAAGAGCCTCGCAGCAGGGAAAAATCTCTAAAAAATCTGTATGTACTGCCATAGCTTCAGCCAATATCTCCTTTTATCATCTCCAAAAGCTCCGAAACCAAATCTTGCTCCAAAACCCTTTTAACTGCCTTGCCTTTTTTGAAAAGCACGCCCTCGCCATCTCCCCCGGCGATGCCAAAATCAGCCTCGCGCGCCTCGCCCGGACCATTCACAACACAGCCCATAACAGCAACGGTGATGGGCGCGTCTATGCTCTCAATCGCTCGCTCCACCTCGGCGGCGAGGGAGAAAATGTCAAGCCTTGTCCTTCCGCAGGTTGGGCATGAAATAAGCTCGGCGCCAAAGCGGCGCAAACCTGCGGCTTTTAATATTTCCTTTGCCGCGCGAACCTCGTCCTCCGGCGGCGCGGTCAGCGAAACGCGAATGGTGTCGCCAATGCCATCGCACAAAAGCGCGCCGATGCCCACCGCACTTTTAATCGTGCCTGCATAGCTCCCTCCAGCCTCTGTAACGCCAAGGTGCAACGGATAGGGAAACGCAGCCGCCGCAAGTCGATAAGCCTCTATTGTTGTGACAACATTTGATGCCTTCAAAGAAATGCAAATGTCCGAAAAGCCAACGCGCTCAAGCTTTTCCACATGCTCTGCCGCACTTTCCACCAAAGCCGCGGCGGTGGGACCGCCATGCTTTTCCAAAAGCTTTTTGTCAAGGCTTCCAGCATTCACGCCGATGCGGATTGGAATGCCACGCGCGGCGCAGGCGGCAGCGACGGCGCGAACCTTCTCATCGCCGCCTATGTTTCCGGGGTTTATACGAATTTTTGAAACGCCGGACTCGGCGCAGGCTATCGCAAGGCGATGGTCAAAATGAATGTCCGCGATAATGGGAAGCGGCGACTTTGCGCAAAGCGTCCGAACCGCCCTCGCATCGTCCCCGTCCGCGACCGAAACGCGCACAATGTCGCAGCCGCAGAGCGAAAGCCTCTCAATCTGCGAAAGTGTGCTTTTAACATCTGCCGTTTTCGTTGTGCACATTGACTGAATGCTAACCGGCGCGCCGCCGCCGACGGAAACGCCGCCGACATATATTCGCTTTGTCTTTTCCCTGCCCATCACATTTTCCTATCTGAAAATTATCTTTATTACATCGCTGAACATAACAACAACCATAAGCCCCATAAGAAGCGCAAAGCCCGCCGAATGGATATATGATTCATATTTTGCATCTAGTTTTCTGCGGCTGACTTTTTCTATCACCCAGGTGATTAGGATGAAGAAAACACGTCCGCCATCAAGCGCGGGGATGGGAAGCAGGTTCATCACCGCAAGATTTATCGCAATGAGCGCAAAGAGATAAACCATTCGGGACAACCCGTCGCTCGTTGTTTCCGCGTCGCTTGCGATTTGGTTTACAGCGTCCACAACACCGACAGGTCCCGACATTTCATTAAGCCCGACAGCGCCCGTTAAAAGCGCGCCAAGCCCCTGCCAAACCATGCGCACAAAGTCGAGCGACTGATACCACGAATATTGCAGGTTAACCAAAAAACCAGCCTCCTGCACGCCGCCGAAGTAGAAGCCGTATCGAAGCTCTACCCCGCCGTCTGCCGCCTCATATTGCACAAGCGGCATGTAAAAATCCTCAAATAAAATCTTCTCGCCATCTCGCAAAATCACGATGTCATGATAGTCCGAGCCGTTTCCGGCGAGGTAGGTTCTCACATTGTCTGTGAAATATATGCGGTGACCGTTTATTCTGTGGAAAACATCGCCCTCTTGAAACATTTCGGTGCCCTCATAAGGGCAGCCCTCGAAAAAACCTGTCACCTCCGGCGTTTGATAAGCCTCCGCACCGGAGAAAATGACCGCAATCATCAAAAAGCCCACGACAAAATTCATCGCCGCACCCGACAAGAGGATAAATATCTTCTGCCAAGCGGTTTTGGAAGCGAGCGAGCATGAGCTGTCGCTTGCCTCGTCCTCGCCCTCCATCGCGCAAAATCCACCGAAGGGAAAAGCGCGAAGGCTGTAAAGCGTTCCGGCGCCCTGCGCCGTTTCCTCGCCCTGGCGCTTGAAAAGAGCCGGACCCATGCCGATAGAAAACTCTATAACACGAACGCCGCACGCCCTCGCAGCCAAAAAATGACCCAGCTCGTGCACAAAAATCAGTATACCGAAAATAAGAATTGCAATGACAATAAACATTTTAATAGCTTCCTTTTACATATGCTCGTGCCGCCGCGTCAGAGCGCAAAATGTCCTCAAGCGTCGGCTCTTTTATAATGCTTATGCTGTCCAAAGCCGCGCGAGTACATTCAAAAATTTTTCCAAAGGATATTCTCTCGCGCAAAAACAGCGAAACCGCCTCCTCGTTTGCCGCGCTCATAACGCAGGGGGCGCTGCCGCCGCGCTCGGCGCAATCCATCGCAAGAGCGAGGCAGGGCAAATTTTCAAGGCTCGGCGCCTCAAAGGTCATCTCACCGATTTTGAAAAAGTCCGGCGCGCTCGTTTCGCTCTCCGCGCGGTTTGGGTAGGTCAGCGCATATTGAATGGGAAGCGCCATGTCCGGCACACCCATCTGCCCGATTACCGAGCCATCTATAAGCTCCACCGCAGAGTGCAAAATGCTCTGCGGATGTATCAAAATTTCAATTTTATCATGTGAAACAGAAAAAAGGTGCATAGCTTCGATAAGCTCAAGCCCTTTGTTCATCATGGTTGCGGAGTCTATGCTTATTTTCTGTCCCATGCTCCAGTTTGGGTGGCGCAGGGCATCAGCCGGGGTTTTGTCAAAAACCTGTGCAAGCGTCATCCCACGAAAAGGACCGCCCGAGGCGGTGAGCAAAATCCGCTTTAGCTGGGCTGCGCGGTTTTGCCCCTCAAGACTTTGGAAAATCGCAGAATGCTCAGAGTCCACAGGGATAATCTCAGCGCCGCATTCCCTCGCGCGCGCCATCACAAGCTCGCCCGCGCACACAAGAGTTTCCTTGTTCGCAAGCGCAATGCGCCGGCGTTTTTCAATCGCCGCAAGCGTTGGGCGAAGTCCGACAGAACCGGACAGCGCGGTTACAACACAATCTGCCCCGTCTATCGTCGCGGCGTCTATAAGCGATGCCTCGCCGCAGAGAACCTGCACCGGCATGTCGGCGATGGCAGTGCGAAGCGCGCTTGCGCTCTCCTCGTCGCACACGCAGACCATTTTGGGCTTCAAAAGCCGTGCCTGCTCTTCAAGAAGCTTTATGCTTTTGTTTCCTGTGATTGCAAGAACATTTATGCCAAGCCTCCGCGCTATCGCGACCGTTTGGCGGCCGATACTGCCAGTAGAGCCTAAAATTACAATGTTTTTAGTCATAAAGCTCCTTATGCCGGAATTTTTTCAATCGCCGGAGCCAGATTTACGAGAATTTCGATGGTAACAGCAGTCCAAAACATGCTGTCAAACCTGTCGAGCATTCCGCCGTGACCGGGGATTAGATTTCCAAAATCCTTGATTTTATATTGGCGCTTGATTGCAGAAAAGCTAAGGTCGCCAAGCTGGCAGGCAAGGCTTCCGAAAAATCCATAAACGCCGAGCACCACAAAGTTAACCACAAAGCCCACCTGCCTCAAAACAAACCCATAAGCCAGCATGATGCCAATCGCCGCGACAAAGCCGCCAATGCTGCCCTCAATCGTTTTTTTCGGCGAGAGCGCCGGGGCAAGAGAATGCCGCCCGAGAAAAAGCCCTGCGAAATAAGCGCCGCTGTCGCTAGAAAAAGCCGCAACAAAGGGCAGCAGCGCAAGCACAGCGCCCATCTCCATCCGCCCAAGGCGCACGAGAGAGGAGAGAAGAAGCGGCAGCACAGCGCCGGCAAAAACGCCGATAGCGGCAGCTTCAAAGGTTAAGATTTCGTCTTTTCCAAACGATGCCATCACCTCGCAAAACATCACCGCAAAAATTGCAAAAGCCACGAAAACGCAAACCTTGCCCGGGTCAAAAATCGAAGAACCAAGGGCAAGCGCAAACGCCGAAGCCATTGGATAAATTTTAAGGCGCAGCTTTAAATCCGAAAAGGCACAGCTCATAAGCTCCCACGCGGCAATTGCCGCAATCGCGCCCACCAAAACGCCCAAAACCCAAACTGGCGCAAAAAATATCGCAAGCACCAAAAGCGGAATTGCAATAACCGCCACAATTATTCGCTGTTTCATACCCCTCACCTTTCCTTTTTAAGCTTTTCTATCAAGGTCGCGTCAATCTCCGGCGGCTCCAAAGCGCCGCTCGCGCTTTTGATATGCCGCAATCGCCTGGTTTATATCCTTTTTTGAAAAATCCGGCCACAGTGTGTCCGTGAAATAAAGCTCTGCATAGGCAGACTGCCACATGAGAAAATTGCTTATCCGCATCTCGCCGCCCGGGCGAATCAAAAGGTCCGGGTCCGGAATGCTTGCCGAAAACAAAAGCTTTGAAAACGCTGTCTCCGTGATGCTGTTTTCGCGACCATTTTTAACCTCGTCCGCATATTTTCTCGCGGCGCGCAAAATTTCGTCCCTGCCGCCATAGTTCAGGCAGATATTCGTCTGGCAGCCTTCAAAGCCTTGGCTTATCTCGTCCGCACGGTCGATAAGCTTTTGAAGCTCTGCGGACAAAACGCTCGTGTCGCCAAAAAATTTAACGCGCACACGGTCGCGCTCCATGGTTTCTATCGCTTCTCTCAGATATTTTTCCAAAAGATGCATAATGCCCTCAACCTCGGCGCGCGGACGCGACCAGTTTTCCGTTGAAAAGGCATACACCGTGAGATAGTCAACCCCGATCTCCTTGCAGTAGTTTGCCGTGCGCCGAAAGGTTTCCGCGCCTGCTGCGTGACCGGCGCTTCGGGGAAGACCTCGCGCCTTTGCCCAGCGTCCGTTGCCGTCCATTATAACGGCAATATGGCGGGGGAGATTTGAAAAATCAATCTCCTCCGCCTCTTCCTTTTTCTTAAACAGCCTCATTATATTTCAAATAGCTCTTTCTCTTTTTTCTCGGTAAGAGTGTCGAGCTTTTTCATAAAATCGTCAGTTATCTTCTGGAAATCTTTTTCAAAATCCTTCAGGTCGTCCTCTGTGATTTCGCCGCTTTTTTCCAGCTTTTTGAACTTGTCCATGCCATCGCGGCGGATGTTGCGAACGGCAACCTTGGCTTCCTCACCATATTTTTTGACAAGCTTTACCAGCTCCTTCCTCCGCTCCTCTGTGAGCTGGGGGAAGGCGAGGCGAATTGCCTTGCCGTCGTTCTGTGGGTTTATTCCCAAATCAGACTCTAAAATCGCCTTTTCAACGCCCTTCAAAACGCTCGCATCCCAAGGCTGGATAAGAAGCGTGCGCGGGTCGGGAACAGAAACCGAGGCAAGCTGCTGTATAGGCGACGGCGTGCCGTAATAGTCAACCAATATTTGGTCTAAAATTCCGACATTCGCGCGCCCTGCGCGAACTGTCGCAAAGTTTGCGTTGAGATTTCCGACGGATTTGTCCATCTTGTCGGTAAATTCTTTAAATTCAGCATGTTCTGCCATGTTGGTAAATCCTCCAATTAATTTTTTTATATTCGTGAAAAATTTATTTTTTTGTTTAGTTCACCCGGGTTCCGACGGCTTCGCCCAAGACAACGCGAACTATGTTTTGTGGGTCGGAGAGCGCGAAAACCATGATGGGGATCTCGTTGTCCATAGAAAGGCTTGTCGCTGTGGAATCCATAACCTGAAGATGCTGGCGCAAAACCTCAGAATAGCTGATTTGGTCATATTTTATGGCGCTGGGGTCAAGCTTTGGGTCGGCGCTGTACACGCCGTCAATGTTTTTGGCAAGCAAAATGGCATCCGCGCCAATTTCCGCGGCGCGCAAAACTGCCGCTGTGTCCGTTGAAAAATAGGGCGATCCGGTTCCGCAGCCAAAAATCACGACCCGACCCAGGGACAGGTGCTTATCCGCCTTCAGGCGGATATAAGGCTCTGCCACAGCGCGAACCTCAAGCGCCGTTTGAACGCGAACCGGAACCCCGTTTTGCTCAAAAACATCGGCAAGGGCAAGCGCGTTCATAACCGTTGCCATCATGCCCATGTGGTCTGCCCGGGTGCGCTCAAGCTTTCCTGCGCCGTCTTTAACGCCGCGCCAGAAATTTCCGCCGCCGACGACAATGCCAATTTCAACGCCCATAGAAGCACAAGCCTTAACAGCAAGGCACACTTCCTTCATAACGCTAAAGTCAAGTCCTGTTTTTCCTTCTCCCGCAAGCGCTTCGCCGCTTATTTTCAGCAGCACTCGCTTAAACACAGGCTTTTGCTCTTCCATAAAAAACTGCTCCTTTGACTTTTAAAATCATTTTTAATTTTAACCATTTTATATCTATAGTATTGTATCATGTCGAGCGCTCTTTTACAACATCACACATGTAAAAATTTCATGTCCTTCTAATTTTGCTAAACTTCGCAAGACTCTTCGTCCTAAAATTAGGCTATGAATGTTATTTACATAGACAGCCTTTTTTTCTTGAATCTTTTAATAGACTATGCCCTGCTTCTTTGCACGGGAAAAATCTGCGCGCTGCGCCTTCGGCGGCTTCGCATGGCGCTCGGCTCGGTTTTCGGCGGCTCTTATGCCGTTTTTGCGGTTTTGCTCCCCGGCTTTTTCGCCCTTGCCAGTGTAAAAATCCTCGTGGGCGCTGCAATGGTTTTCATCGCCTTTGGAAGGCGGCGGCTGCCTCGTGCCTGCGTTGTCTTTTTCGCGGTTTCGGCAGCCTTCGGTGGGGCAGTTTATGCCGCAACCGGGCTTGGCATCACGCCCGGCTCGGCACGGCTTTACATCCCGGTTTCCTTAAAGGTTTTGGCAATTTCCTTTGCCACCTGCTATGCTGCCATAAGCCTTGTTTTCCGGCGCTGCGGCGCGGCAGCCGAGCGCGAGCTTCTTCCCGTGAAAATAAGCTTTTGTGGCAACACAGCCGAGCTGACAGCCCTTCGCGACACCGGAAACGAGCTTTTCGACCCCATAAGCGGCGAGGGCATAATCGTCGCCGGCGCAGACACTCTCGCACAGCTTTTTCCAGAGGATGCGAGAATTTTTTTAACACAGGAGGATATTCTTTTAGCTTTTGAGGCACTGTCGGAGCACCCAAAGCTTCGCGGACGGCTTCGCATCATAAGCTTCAACAGCGTGGGGACAGTGGGGGCGCTCATGCTCTGCTTTCGCCCAGACGCCCTTGCTGTCTCCGGCAAAAGCCTTGGGCGACCACTCGTTGGCATAAGCCGCACCAAAATGTCCAGGGGCGGCGAGTTTTCCGCCGTTATAAGATGAAGCTTCATCTGCAAAATTTTGTTTACAGGCGCGTTTTTTTAGGAAAGGAAAATCATCATGAAAAAATTTAATCTCCGGCTATACCTAATTCGCTTCAGGCTTCGTGTGCACCGGCTCCTCGCGCAGCTCGGCATTTCCGCCGAGGAGATGCTTCACTACATCGGCGGAAGCGACAGCCTTCCCCCTCCACTCGCCGGCGAGGAGGAGCGCTCTGCCATCGCGGCGCTCTCCGAGGGCGACGAGGGTGCAAAAAAGCTTCTTATCGAGCACAATCTGCGCCTTGTCGTCTATATCTCGCGCAGGTTTGAAAACACCGGCGTGGGGCTTGAGGATTTGATTTCCATCGGCACAATCGGGCTTATAAAAGCCGTTTCAACCTTCAAGGCAGACAAAAATATAAAGCTTGCAACCTATGCCTCGCGCTGCATTGAAAACGAAATTTTGATGCACCTTCGCAAAATAAGCTCACAAAAAACCGAGCTGAGCTTTGACGAGCCGCTAAACACCGACTGGGACGGAAACGAGCTGCTGCTCTCCGACATTCTCGGCACCGACGACGACGAGGTTTGCAGACCAATCGAGGACGATGTGGAGCGCCAACTGCTCATGGAGGCAGTAAACCGCCTGTCGCAGCGCGACAAAAACATCATCCTGCTCCGCTTCGGTCTTTGCGGTCTTGAGGAGCTTACACAAAAGGAGGTTGCCGACAAGCTCGGCATTTCCCAAAGCTATATAAGCCGCCTTGAAAAACGCATCATTTTAAGGCTGCGGCGCGAGATGAGCCGCATTATGTGAGCGCGGCTTCAAAAAACTGCTTTCGCCGGGAGCGCATTTGTGCTATACTTCTCCTTAAATAAAAGGAGATGCAAAATATGCAAAAACCAACACTTGTAATCATGGCAGCCGGGCTCGGCAGCCGTTTTGGCGGACTAAAGCAGCTTGCCGCTGTGGACGATTTCGGCGCTTCGATAATCGACTTTTCGCTCTTTGACGCAAAGCGCGCCGGGTTTGAGCGTGTCGCTTTTATAATAAAGCGCGAAATTGAAGCGGAGTTTCGCAAAACCGTTGGCGCGAAGGCGGAGAAAAATTTTGAGGTAAGCTATGTTTTTCAAGAGCTTTCCGCGCTTCCCACGGGGTTTGAGATTCCAGAAGGCAGGGTGAAGCCCTGGGGCACGGGGCACGCCGTTTTGTGCTGTCTTGGCACCGTTACAGGACCCTTTGCCGTTATAAACGCCGACGATTTTTATGGCAAAAGCGCCTATGCAGAAATTTTCTCGTTTCTAAGCTCGCCGCATGCCGCAAACGAACACGCCATGGTCGGCTATGCCCTGCGCCACACGCTCACGGAAAACGGCTTTGTCTCTCGCGGCGTTTGCGAAACGCAAGACGGCTTCCTCTCCGGCATAACAGAGCGCACACACATCGAAAAGCGCGGCGATGCCGCCGCCTTCACCGAGGACGGCGAAAACTTTTTGCCCCTCACAGGCAGCGAAATTGTGTCCATGAACTTCTGGGGCTTTGGAAGCGACATGCTCACCCAGCTCGAGCGGCGCTTTCCGCAGTTTTTGCAAAGCGAGCTTCCAAAAAATCCGGAAAAGTGCGAGTTTTTCCTCCCAAGCGCCGCCAGCGCGGCGCTTCATGAAAACCTTGCCACCGTGAGGGTTTTGGAATGCGACGCGCAGTGGCACGGCATTACATACCGCGAGGATTTGCAGACGGTAAAAACCGCCATTCAAAAAATGAAGCTTGACGGAAGCTATCCCGAGCGGCTATAAAAAGCAAAAAAATCCCCGGCAGTTTGCCCAAACTGTCCGAGGATTTTTTCATCTCCAAAAACTCGAATCCACCCCTCCCCATCTAAGTCCTTGGTCTAGCAGAAAAGCGACATCACCCATCTAAAATTAAAATCAAAAAGACTTGTGGCAAGTGCCGCAAATTTTGCCGCTTGGGGAACCTTGGGTGAAAGTAATTTTTTTGGAGGTATAATTCATATGATTATCATCAAAATTGCGCCAGAGGAAAACGGCGCAAACGCAAACCAGAGCTTTAGTTGGGAGGCACTAAGCCGACTTCCGAAGGGCTGGGCAATGGTTTCTCCCAAGCTTGAAGAGCTTGCAAGAAAAGCGCTGCCTTGGGTAACGCTTGAAATTCAAGATGGAACAATAACCGCAATTTCAGAAAACACAGCGGCAAAAGACGCCTGGCTTGAAACACTTGCCGCACAAGCGCAAAACGAAGACGAAACGGAGGTGCAGGAATAATGTCATCTACAAACAAAACATCAAATTTGGGGCTTAACCTTTGGAGCGTAACCGACCCCGTTGTTCACAGCGATTTCAACGCGGACAACGAAAAAATCGACCTTGCGGTTCAGACCACCAACGACAAATTCACAGCAAAAATTGAAAATCTGGACAGCCGAATAGCAGGGCAAATTTCAGCGCTTTCCGAAAATCTCGAAGCTGAGCTTGGCAAAAGACTTAAAATTGTTTCAGGCAGCTACATCGGCACAGGAACCTATGGTAACCAAAGTCCTATAACCATATACACCGGCATAATCCCCTTCATTTTTATACTCGGCACAACAAACCCCTCTACAGCCCAGTCCATAGGAAACGTGGTTACAGACCTTCAGGTCGTAGTTCCATGGTCTAACTATTTCAACATGAACTCAAGCCGCAACTCAAACGACGCGACAATACGCGAATGGGAAAACGACCGCATCACTTGGACCAGCAGCCGGGACGCACGCTCTGCTGCCAACACCTCCGGGGATGTTTATAGCTATATCATCATCGGCTCAGACGATTAATCGGCTTAAATATAGCGATATTTTTAAAACAGTCGGGGGC
>JGI994J12354_10005214_pt1 | contig 11275 bp, 9 predicted proteins | sample IntmicLarv3ML3BL_FD_12354 | JGI IMG/M metagenome (IMG submission 12354) | reverse complement strand
TCTTGATACCCAATTTCCTCTGCCCTTTTTAAGCGTTTTTTAACAATCCTTTCACCACTAAACTGTTCACTTTCCCGCCCAAAGTCTGTTGTCATTGCCAAATAAATAAGTACTTCGGCTGCCTTTGTAATATGTACCCCCTCCGCATCAACGCTTATTATCCCATCACTAATCACTGAAAATCCACCCGCTAAACACACACCTGTTGTGCCATCACTGTGAATCTGCTCCAGTGCTTGACATTCAAAAAAGCCCTCACACCCCTCATATCGACCATTCTCGCAATCACGAAAAGAAGTAAAGGAAATACTCGCAGCCAAGTCTCTCTCTTTCCCCTTCATTCGATAAACCATTACTTGATGGACATGACTGGTATAACAACTACTCTTCATTTCAATGACCTGTTCATCAGCATTTTTGTATTCATAGCCAAGACTTGCAATTCCATGACATAGGTCAAGCTCTCTTGCATAATGAGAAATTGCTTTTGGATTTTGATTTGTTTTAATCAACAACTTTCCAACTGGCAGATTGGTACCATAATTTTTACGGACACCGATAATTTGACTAGCTGTTTCTGTCATTGCCGCAAAGTTTTCTGCCACTGCTTCAGTACGCATTTTCTGAAAGGCCCTTACCGCCTGTGGCTGATTATTTTCTTCACTTTGATTGCCGCTAAAAAAGGTAAGTTCCGACAAATCAATCTGTTCTTCCCCTACCTTTCCATAAACCATTGCTCCCATAAACCCATTGCCAAGGGGAAATGCTTCCCCCCAACGACTGGCTGGTGTATTTCTTATTGTTTTCATATGCATAGCTCCCTCTATCCTTAGAAGAATTATTCTTTGACTGCTCCTGAAGTCATTCCGCCAACGATATATTTTTGACCTAACAAATATACTAAAATCACTGGTACACAGGTTAAAACAATATCTGCAAAAATATAATTCCAGTAGCTCTTACTTCTCCCAAAAAATTGATATACTGCCATTGTCATTGGGAACATTGAGCTTTTACTCGATAAATAAAGTGGTGTTAGAAAATCACTCCACACTCCCATAAACTGCAAAATAAAGCACGTAATTAGCGTTGGCTTTAACATGGGGGTAATAATGCCAAAAAAGAGTGACATGGAACCTGCACCATCAATGACCGCCGCTTCGTCCATTTCTATTGGTACTGTCGAAATAAAGTTACGAATCGTAAAGACACAAAATGGAATCATGGCACTGGTAAAGGCGATGATAATTCCTGCCTTGGTATTGCTTAATCTAAAGGTCGATAAGACCTTTGATAGGGTAACATAGTTCACTGGGAAAAACAGCCCACACAAAACAAAATAGTATAAGAATGTGTTTAAGCGATTACGTCTGCGACTCATAACAAAGGCTGCCATTGCCGAACCGATAACACCAATCAAGGTGGAAGCTGTTGCATAAGTCAAACTATTTATAAGGCCCTGCCCTAGCTTTGCTTTCTCTATCACCTCTGTATAATTTTCAAAATGCCACTGCGTAGGAAGTGCCAAGCTCATTCTCGCTGATTCTGACTTTGACTTAAAGGAATTGACAAGAATCATATAAAAAGGAAGAACAATGATTACACACAGTAAAATCATCAGTGCATGCTTTAAGATCGCCTGTACTCTCTTCTTTGTCATTGCTGCACCTCCTGTTTGCCCATTCGTTTAACAATAAATACTCCAATCACTGCTGTAATCAACAATAGAATCGTGCTAAGAGCCGTTGACATTCCATAATTTCCTGATGAATACAACTGATAAGAGTAGGTTGTAATTACTTCCGTTGCATGCCCCGGTCCGCCATTCGTTAATACATAGATAATATCAAATACTTTCAGACCATAGGTAATACCAAATACTAAATTAATCATCATGGAGCCAGACAGCATTGGTAGTGTAATATGTCTTAGCCGTTGCCAAAAATTTGCACCATCAATCTGCGCTGCCTCATAATAGGATTTAGGAATCGCACTCAGACCCGCAATAAAAATTGTCATAACATACCCAATGCCACGCCACGCATCAACACCAAAAACTGATTTCCATACAACATCTAAATCTGAAAGCCACTTCTGCTTTAAAAATCCTAAATGAAGTGCTTCAAGAACCGCATTTAACAAACCATTATTATAATTTAGAATTGATTTAAACGTTAAACCAATGATTACATATGGCAAAATTGATGGTAGATAGAGAATCGTACGATATAATCCCTTTGCTTTTAAGCCCTCTGTTAAAAGGATTGCTAAAAAAAGTGCCGGAATTAGTTTGATAATATTGGATATTACTGTAAACATCAAAGTATTACTAATACCACTAAGATAATTCTTATTTGAAGTAAATATTTCTATATAATTTTTAAATCCAACAAGATTTACGTCGCCCATGCTCCTTGAATTCCAGTCAGTAAAAGAATATCCTACACCTAGGATACTAGGAAGTAAGAAAAATACGATATAAAGCACAAGCGGAACAATTAAAAACCATGATGGATATATTTTTTTCTTATTCAAAAAATCACCACTTTCTTACATTTTTGGAAAAATAATGCCGAGAGGGTTGTCTCACTCTCGGCATATATTTTTAATCACTATTTTACACTATTACCTCCATGCTGGAGCCTTGCGAACAAAATTTCAGATTTTGCTCTGCAATTCAAGTTTGTGGCTTCATCACAAACTTTGGGAGTGAATAATTTCTATCAAGAAATTCATTCACTACTCACTCCATGCCCCATCACCTGCTACTTTTGCCGACTCTGCACGGTTATTATCCATATTTGTCAGAACATCTTTTGCTTCTATTGTTCCTTGACAGTATGCTACCATATCAGAACCAAAGTTCATCCAATAATCATTTGTATATTTTGTTCCTGTCTGCAATACAGATGTTATCATTTTTGCTGGGTCAACCATCGCCATAAACTCTTCTTCTTCTGGAATCCAAGCCTGTACAACACCTGTATCTGTTACATCAAGGTTTGTATACTGTGGCGAATTATCTAAAATTTCCTGTAAACTTTCGGTTTCGGTTACAAACTTAAAAAATTCTTTTACTAATTCTGGATGTTCACTCTTATTATATCCAAACATCGTTGGACCAGCTGGATTTGTTGGATAAGTATCATTATCTCCAAGTGGAAGTAAGAACATTCCAAACTCATCTTCTGTTCCCGTATCTTCCTGAATCTGTCTGATAAAACTTGCATTATTCATTGCCATAGCAATATTTCTATCGCCATATTCATTTGCCATATTCGTACTATCTGTTCCTATCCAATCTTCCCCTAAATATCCATTGTCAGATAACTCTTTAAATTGTTCAAGAACCTCTAGCATTTTCGCATTGTCTGCAAATGTTCTTGTATTATCATTAAGTGCATCATATAATCCTGGTTCTGTTGCTTCATATATTCCACCAATCTGGAAAAATGACAACTGATGCTGCCAACCGTCAGCTCCTGGTACAAACCAAGGAGTGATTCCTTCTGCTGCTATCTTTTCACAAGCCGCCAATAACTCATCATATGTCGTAGGTACTTCGATTTCTAATTCTTCAAACATCGTCTTGTTGTAAACCATGACATACTCTGGTGAATTATGCCATAACTGAAGCCCATATAATTTACCACCACTCATACCCGATGCCCATCTGCTTTCTGGCATTACTGCCTGCCACTCGGCACCTGTAAAGTCAATACAGTATTCCTCTGGATTTACAATCACCGAATCAATCGCAAATGGGTTTGATTGAATCCAAAAAATATCCGCACAAGAATCTGTTGATAATTTCGACTGTAAAATATCCTCGTATTGATCTGCTGGAATCGTCTGTAGGTCTACCGTTACATCATAAACCTCCTCAAAACGAGCAATCGTTGCATCATAGCGATTATCCATCCAGCCTGTGGACACTAGGATACTAAGCTCTTCTCCTGCAAAATCAGCGTTTGCTACTTCATCTGCCGCCGCATCATCTGCTTCATTGTCTGCTTCCTCATCTACCACGTCATCTGCTACATCATCTGCAGCCTCTGCTTCTGTTGGAGCTGCTGTTTCTTGCTGATTACTGCTACAACCTGCTAAGATTGCTGCTGTCATACTCATACATACGAGTAAACTAACGAACTTTCTCTTCATTTTATTACCTCCCTTTTGTTAATTGCGTGCTACAATTATATTAATGATTAAATTTTAGCGAAAAATCAGCTATTAATCCATGCACTTTTCCAACTAAAATTTGGACATTTTTTACATTTTGTACAAAAAAAGTCTTTTGACTGTAAATTTTTGGTTATATTGTCTTTTCCAAAATAATCTGTTATACTTCATAATTAACAAAACTACACCTACAGGTGTAGTTGGGCGGAACAATTTGGCTTTGCATTATGCTTCATAATTAACAAAACTGCACCTACAGGGGTATCTATGCGTAAAATTAACTTACAAGCAAAAGTTTTCATTACATATTTAATCATGTCGATTTTATTAATCGGCTCTTTTGCGTTGATTTTCTATCACTATACCTCGCAAATTCTAATTGAACGGGAAACTAAATCCGTCATCAGTCTTAACGAAAGTTTTTTAACTCAAACCGATGATATTATCCGTGATATGGATACTGTTTCTACGAATATTAGCTATAGCAATCTAGTCAAGGAAAAGCTCTATGAAAATGCCAATATCAAACGTGGCTCTGATGACTTTAGTAATCTCGTAAGTCTTTTTGTCGCCATCAATGGTATCAATCTAACCGTTGACCAAATTAACCTCTATGATTTTTCAGGAAATATGCTGCAAGTCGGTATCAGAACAAACTCTACAAGCGTTGATTTGGAAACCCTTGACTGGTTTTCTGAAGTCAAAGAAAATGGCGGTAAAAAAACGATTGGGACTCCTTCTACTACCACAAACTTAACAAATTCAGTAAATACCTCGAAAACACCAACATGGTACCTCTCCTTATACCGCACCTTTAACAATGAATTTAAAACACAAATTGGCGTTATTGAAACCATTAAAAAATGTAACTCCATTTTTAAGTCTATTTCTACTTATCAAAAGAAAAACAAAGAAGCTGCTAATGTTTATGTTTATGATGAGCAGGGTGCATTGATTTATCCTTATAAACCAGAAGAAGTAGACGCCCTAACAATTTCTGACTATTTTGATGCTAGAAACGTAAATACCACCAGTCAAAACTATCATAACCCTATCAGCAATATCAATGAGATTATGGCTTATGAAACTTCTTCTTATACTGGTTGGACTTATGTCACTGTGTTACCAGAAAGCTATGTTTTAACACCCGTGCAGGAATTTTCCAAACTACTAATTGCCGTTATTTGTGCCATGTTATTTCTATGTGCTTTTATCTCATACCAATTTTCCAAAGGCATTACAAAGCCAATTAGACAACTCCGCCAAATCGTTCGTAAGACCTCGCTTGAAAACCTAGGGCAAGACGAGCAGCAATCGCTTGATACTTCTTTCGATGAAATAGAAGAACTCAACCAAGAATTTACGAAAATGCGTACAAATTTAAAGTCCTCTATGGAAGATCTAATTGAAGTCAAACAACAAGAATTTAAATCCCGTAATCTAGCACTTCAAGCACAAATTAATCCCCATTTTTACTATAATACCCTCGCTAGTATTATTGTCTTAGCAGAAAATGGCAAATCCAAAGAAGTCGCTGAAATTTGTCAAAACTTAACGCACACCATGCGTTATGTAACTGATGGAACAGTATCTAGTGTTCCACTTTCGAATGAACTAACCTATATTAAGCAGTATCTTGATTGCATGAAAGTCCGTTACCAGTCAAGCTTGACCTTTGAAATTAAGATTGATGAGTCATTGCTACAGGAGCAAATTCCCAAATTAGTCATTCAACCACTCGTTGAAAATGCACTAAAATATAGTACCACCTGCTCCCCCCCATGGCATATTTCAATTATAGGAACCATCAGCAAAGACCACTGGCAAATTGATATTACTGATTCTGGTAATGGATTCATTCAAGAGAGTATTCTTTTAATTGACAAACGCATCAAGGAATCTGCGTATCATCAAGGAATGCCCGACCTTAAAATTGATGGTATGGGTATGTTAAATGTATATTTAAGATGGAAATACTTTTGTAAAGATGATATTATCTTTTCATATGGGAATACTTCAAAAGGACATGGTATCGTGTCTCTAGGTCGCAAAACACATGCTTTTCATTCATTAGAAAATGAGGAAATCAATGGATAATGTAAACTATACTGTTGTCATCGCTGAAGATGAAGAATTATTATTAGAAAATTTAATTCAAAAAATCGAAAGAACCGACTTAGGATTTTCTGTGCTTGGTTCTGCTAAAACAGGTGCCGATGCCTACGAAATAATCAAGGAATACTCTCCTGATCTGTTAATAACAGACATTAAAATGCCTGTTCTAACTGGTCTTGAATTAATCGAAAAAGTTCGGAATCATTATCCCCATACACGTTTTATTATCACCAGTGGATTTTCTGATTTTGAATATACTAAAAGTGCAATTCGTTTTCAAGTCTGTGATTATCTACTAAAACCCATTGATGCTGATGAATTGTATCGTGCTTTACAAACCATTCGTGAGCAATTAGATATCAGTCGTAAGGAATATGCTAGTATCTTTCCTAGTAGTATGATAAGAAAACCACCTGAAGAAATTGCTGAGGCTGTCAAAGAATATCTTCTACATAATTTTACTGAGGATATTAATTTAAACTTAATTGCTAAAAATATGAATTATAGCTCTAGTTATCTAACAAAAATTTTTCAGCAAGTTTATGACACCACACCATCTAAATATATGATTACTTTACGTATCAACAAGGCAAAGCACTATCTAAATCATAATCCAGAGCTTTCTATTAGACAGATCGGTGAGCTTATTGGCTATCCTGACCAAAGTTACTTTAGCCGTATTTTCAAAAAGCACACAAGGGTTAGCCCTTTTGATTATCGTGGATAAGATAGTTCCAAAAAGTGAAAAAAAAGAGTGAGAAAGTCAATAGACAATCTCACTTTTTCATGTTTAAAATGAAAGAACAGTTAGCACATCTTTACTTACAAATAGAAAAGGAAATGGGGTTGTTTTATGAAGTATAAGAAAAATTGGGCCGAAACCCAAGAGAAGTTTACCAATTATTGGCAGCAACAAAACACTGGTCGTCCACTAATGATTGTTGTTGCCAAAAAAGAGGAGGCAAAACCCCTCCCCACCGAATTAAAAGCTGTTGATATGGTTGACAAATATCAAGATGCGAATCGCATGGTCGCAAGGTATCGCCATTTTTGCGAAAACCACCTGTTTTTAGCAGAAAGTTTTCCTAATATGAGTGTTGACTTTGGACCTGGTTCTATAGCCGCTTACTTAGGCTCTGATATTGAGTTTCGTCCTGATACCATTTGGTTTACAGAAGTCGTTGATGATTGGGAAGAAACACCAAAACTCACTTTTGATCCTGAAAATAAGTGGTTTCAACGTCACATCAAATTGTATAAGGATATCCATAAACAAGCGGCTGGTGATTTTTTGATTCCGATTCCTGATTTAATGGAAAACATTGATGTTCTTGTTTCCTTACGCGGCGGTCAAAATACAATTTATGACTTAATTGATGAGCCTAAGATTGTTGAAGAACGTATTGCCGAAGTTAGTGATGTTTATTTTGAATACTATAATCACTTTTATGAGATAATTAAAGATCCTGTAGATGAATCTTGTGCCTATACTGTTTTCCAAATTTGGGGCAAAGGCAAAACAGGCAAAATTCAATGCGACTTTTCCGCTTTGATGTCTCCCGCACAGTTTCACGATTTCATCAAAGAACCTCTGCGTGCACAGGCAAAACAACTAAATAATGTCCTTTACCATCTTGATGGACCAGATGCTATAAAGCATTTAGATGCACTGATGGAAATTGAAGAAATTGATGCCTTACAATGGACCAGCGGCGATCATGGTCCTGATGGTACTTTAGAGGACTGGTATGTGATTTATGATAAAGCTCGCCTCGCTGGAAAATCCCTTTGGATTAAGATTTATACTGGCGATCTTGATGAACAAATTCGTGGTGTTGATAAACTCGTCGCTCGCTATGGCTCGCACAGTATGCTACTACATTTTGATATTATGTCCGAGGCCGATGCTAAGAAATTATTAGAACATGCCGAGCAGCATTGGAGTGATGTCAAAGGAACCTTTGAGGGATAATTTAGCCAAGAAAAGAATTTCGCTCGCGAAATTCTCCGCCCGAGGCGGTCGCAATTTGCGACATGTTTCATATTCGCCGAGGTGCGTTCCTGCGGAGCATTTTACTTTATAGGACGCATTTCCTATAAAGTAATAAAACACCTGAAAGTTTAGGGACTTTTAGGTGTTTTATTTATCTTCCAGTGCTTTTAAGTATCGTTCCAGCTAGCACGCAATTAACGACAGGGCACTTTTGATGTCGTTATTCTAGCATTATATAGGGACGTTTTCGTCCTTTTTATTATGTTTTAATTATACTATTTTATGATTTTTCATTTTCGCTCTTCACCAGGGCTTTTGCCTGTATATTTTTTATAAATCCGATAAAAATTAGAAATATTATGAAATCCACAAGCCAATGCTATATCAACAATCCCCGCATCTTGATTCCGTAGACATCTTTGTACCTCTCGAATCCTAATTCCCGCTAAATATTCACTAAAAGGAACACCTGTCACCTTTCGAAAAAAAGCAGAAAAATATGTTGGACTCATATACGCTAATGCCGCCATCTCATCTAAGGTAATCTTTTTCGAATAGTACTGGTACATGTAGGTGAAGATTGGCTCTAGTCTTTTCATTGCCTTTTGTTTTTGTTCTAGTAGTTCCATGGGTTTATTATCATCAGTATAGTATCTCGTTAATAATGTTAATAACTTTAGTACATCTGCTTTAATCATCAACTTGTAACCTGCTGCCCTGCTTTGCCACTCTAGGTAAACTTCCTGCATAATCACTGCCATCTTATCTACCACTTTGTCTCTTTGCCAAATGACATTTTGAAAATTACTGCCTCGCTCAATAAATGGTTTTAAATAATCATAGTCAAATCCTGATTCTCGCTCTGAAATAAAGGTACTAGAAAAAACCATTACTAATACCTCTGCTTCTTCTCCTTGGATTTCCCAACCATGTGGCTCAATGTGGTTAAAGATAGCAAAATCCCCTGCTTCTACCACATATGATTTTTCATTAACAAAATAAGTAATTGTACCCTTTTTTATATACGTAATCTCAAAAAAATTATGCCAATGAAATTCTTCCTGCCTATCATCTGCTTTATCCAATTTGATTTCATTAATTTCAAAAGGAAATTCTAAAAATAATCTGCGATAATTATCTTTTACTACTTTCATACTTCATTTAATACCGTCTGCAAAAAGCCCTTTGTTCGCTCATGTTTAGGGTTCGTAAACATTTCTTGTGGCGTTGCCTCTTCTAAAATGGTACCATCATACATAAAGACCACCTTATCCGCTACATCTCTAGCAAAATTCATCTCATGAGTAACCACAATCATCGTCATACCCTCTTTTGCTAAATCCTGCATAACTGCTAAAACCTCTCCCACTAACTCTGGATCAAGAGCTGATGTCGGTTCGTCAAATAGCATGATATCTGGCTGCATCGCTAATGCCCTAGCAATCGCTACACGCTGTTGTTGTCCGCCCGATAGCTTGGCTGGATAAACGTCCATCTTATCCTCAAGACCAACACGCTTAATTAAATCTCTAGCTGTCTGTTCTGCCTCGCCTTTTGCCATCTTTTTTACATTAATCGGAGCAATCATAACATTTTCAAGCACTGTCTTATGTGGAAAAAGATTGAATCGTTGAAAAACCATTCCCATTCTAAGTAAAATTTGATTCTTATCCTTTAAGGAAAGATGTGTCTGATTAACACCTTTTTTACGGTCATCTAGTAATTCATCTTCAATATATATCTTACCACTTGTAATCTTTTCTAAGTGATTTAAGGAACGTAGAAAAGTTGACTTTCCACCGCCAGACGGTCCAATAATACAAACCACCTCACCCGCCTCTACCGTAAGCGAAATATTTTTTAAGACCTTTAAATCCCCAAAATTTTTACAAATATTTTCTGTTTTTATCATCGACATGATTCATTCCTCCTATTCATACACCGAGTATTCCTTCTCCAAACGATTAAATGTCCATGTGCATAAAGCAGTGATAAGCAAGTAAATAATCATTGCTGGAATATAGACCAATGCCGTTGCCTGTGAGGACGAAATCGCCCTTGTCACTTTCATAATATCATCTAGTGCAATCATAGAAACGATGGAAACATCTTTTAAAACCATAATCAATTCATTCCCAATAGGCGGAATCAACCGCTTAATAGACTGCGGAATAATAATTAATCTCATTGCTTGACCATAACTCATTCCTAATGCCTTTGCCGCCTCTAGCTGTCCTTTATCAATCGACTGAATCGCCGCTCTGATAATTTCCGAACAATATGCCGCTGAATTTAGCGAAAATGCAAGAAATGCCGCAAAAAATTTATTATTAATCATAAATGCTGGATTAATCTGTGGTAATGCGTAATAAATAAAAAATAATTGCATCAACAATGGAGTTCCACGAAAGAAGAAAATGTAAATGGTGCATACCTTACTAATTATTTTGTTCTTTGAAATATTACCCAATGCTAAAAACACGCTTAATATAAGACCAACAATAACAGATAGCACTGCTAAAGAAACTGTTATTCTTGCACCACTGAGTAACTGTGGCATCCAGCTTATCATTTTCCGAATTTCTTCCACTATAGACTCCCTCCTAATATCTACCTCTCCTTAACGAAGTGTATCAATGTTATCAACACCAAAATGCGTTTTTGCAATTTCTAACATTGTTCCATCTTCATACATTGCATCAATCGCTGCTTCAATTGCTTTAGTCAAATCATCATTTCCCTTTTTAAGGCAAATTCCCAATGGCTCGCCTGCTTCCTCTTCCCATACAATCTGATAATCATCAGCATCATCACCAAGATAATAAGAGGCTACCACACTATCTGTTAAAACCGCATCTGCTCTACCTACTTTTAACTCATCAAAAGCATTAATAACCTGTTCATATTGTGCTAATTCCATACCTACTCCACCTGCTTGTACTTCCTGTGCATAATAATCAGAGGTTGTTTCTGCTTGGACAGCCA
>JGI994J12354_10005213_pt1 | contig 11277 bp, 10 predicted proteins | sample IntmicLarv3ML3BL_FD_12354 | JGI IMG/M metagenome (IMG submission 12354) | reverse complement strand
TCCCGAAAGGTACGGAAGCAAAAACTGTTGGTAAAACGCCAAAAGTGCGACCAGTTGATGTTAAACATTGCGACCAATACAAGGAATTTCCTGCCAAGCTATCTATAAACGGAGTGAAACTTACTGCTTTATCGTTTATAACTCCCGTTAGATTTCGCCCCAGCCCTTCTAAAATAAAAAACACAAAATTCGGCGGCAATCCGTCATCGGTCTTGTCAAAAAAATCGCCAAGAACATCCTTATCATCCGCCAATCTCAAAAACGGATAAGTTAAATCCTCCACATAATTGTATTCCGGAAACATAGAACGGTATAACAATATATCTTGCTCAACTTCCTCCAAATTAGTCTTTTCCATCGATTTTCTTTCGTGATAATCGTAAAACTTGTAATATGTGTAGGGCACTTGAGCAACCGCCAAAAAATAGTTTTTCGCGTCCTTGTACGTGCCCGGATTTTTTACAGTTGCTTTGTAATTTCCAAAAATAAAAAATAAAATACTTACAATAATAATTGGTAATGAAGCTTTTACCCCAATTTTTATTCTTTTACACAACAAAGAAATTGTAATAATTCCGGCAAGCGCAACAAGCCAATAGATAAACGGAATCAAAGAAAATTCTACAGAAGAATTAATAATGGCAATGGTTTCCGATAAAGGATAAGTGAAAAACACATGGTCTAAGGGTTCTCCCATCTCGTTAAAATATTCTATTAAGCCAAGATGAATAACTGAATATAAGCCAATTAGCGCATAATATATTATTCTCGTAAGCTTCGGAAAAAAATAATAAAAAAGGACAAATGGCAGCAAAAGCAATGCAATGATTACAAAAACCAGCAAAATATCATAAAATGCACCGGATAATACAATGTGGAAGGAAGAAAAATCAATGTTTTTACTGAAAAATAGTTTGAAAAACAAAAAGAATCTCAAAAAAATAATGATGAAAAAAAGCGCGATATTTAGTTTAACCCACTGGTTACAGGCTTCTTTAAGCTTAGTATTATTAAAAATATTGCGAAATATATTATTTTTCATGTTCGATTTATAGACTTAACTTATATCTCATAAAAATTATTGCAGCAAATTGAGTAATGATTGATAAAATCGTGCAAAGATATTACTTTTTGCGCTACTTTATTTTAGGCGTAAGAATTTTTAAATTTTACCCGGTAAATTGCTTCATTTTTTTCTGTTTTTTTTCATCGAAAATTGGGTCGCTTAGATTGGTTAAGATTTCTCCCTGCATTTTTATGAATAAAAAAATCTGTATTTTTCTATTTAAGTGAAAATGAGCGTTTTATGTTTTTAAAATTTTCTTGTTTTTTCTTTATTATTCAATAATAAGGTAATAACTTTGTCGAAGAAATTAACAGAATATTATTTTTTGTCCTGAAAACGGGATAGAATATGATATTTTGGCAAAAAATTTAACAAATTGTGAAAAGATAAAAAATGCAAACGGCAATTTTATAATATGCGAAAGCATCAATATTAAGAATGAATTTAAATTATATTCATGATGAAAGCAACTAAAGAAAAAGCACCTTCAAAAATAAATGAAGGCCAAAAATTGGGAGAATACTTGTACGATACTGTTTTTCCTTCAATAAAAAATTACGTTGTAACAAATAGTGGAACAACGCAAGATGCTCAAGATATTTTTCAAGATGCTTTAGTTATACTTTTTAGAAAGCAATCGTTTGGCATTGATATTTCTTGTAAAGTATCAACGTATTTATATTCAGTAGCCAAAATCTTATGGATGCAGCAATTGATGTATAAAAGAAGATACACAACTACTAATGTGTTGGTAGCCTGTGAAGAAGCTCCGGAATACGAAGAGTACGCCTATTATCTTGAAAAAGACTCCGTTCAAGATTTGTGTGAACAAATAATATCCAAATGTAATCTCAGTTTTAGTGCTGAATTTATGCAGGTAATCTCATCGAAGGATAAAAAAACAAGAAAATTACGTTGGCATTACAAGCAGAAAATCATTAAAATGATACGAACTCTCCCCGAATTAGAAGCTCTACGGCAACAGGTAAGTTGGATAAACTGCTGATTTAGCGTTACTTCTACTTTTTCATAAGCCCAATTTTGATGCACAAAATCTAACAGATATTAACATTTACAATTCTGTGATTCTGCCTATCTTTGTATCAAATTTTTAATTTCGTACTAATCGTATTCTTATGAAAATATATCAAATCACGATATTTCTTTTGTTTTTGTTGGGATGTTGCGCGTACATTTCGACACGCCTTTGGCAAATAGTGCCTTTTGGGCAAGTTGGTAAAATCATTTTTGGTTCTTTGGTAATATTTTTATTCCTCGCTTTTATTCTTAGTTTTGCTCTCGGCAATATTCTGCCTGTCGGTCTCACAACAGTCTTATACAGAGTAGGTTCAACATGGTTTTTCATTTGTATTTATCTTCTAATGGTTTTCCTGATTGTAGATATAATTCGCCTCACACATCTCGTTAATATCGACAGATTTGTGTTCGCCAACAAATATTTCTTTTCTGCTTTGACCATACTTATTACTATTGTGATGAGTTTTGGATACATCAAATATCAAAAGAAAGATAGAAAAGAGCTTACGATAAATGTTGCTAAAATCAAGCAAGACAAGCAATTGCGAATAGTTGCGATAAGCGACCTCCACTTAGGCTACGGAATTGGAAATAAAGAATTAAACTCTTGGATAAAATTAATTAATAATGAAAAGCCTGATATTGTGTTGATTGCGGGAGATTTGATTGATACAAACCTGAAGCCCGTTCTGCAAAGGAATATGGCCGCCAATTTGAAAAGAATTGACACTAAATACGGCGTTTTCGCAGCTCTTGGTAATCATGAATATATTTCCGACCGCGATGGGTGCATCGATTTTATCAATAGCGCCAATATTACCCTTTTGCAAGATTCCGGAATATTTGTTAGCGACTTGTATATCCTTGGAAGAGACGATGTTTCAAATAAATCCAGAAAAGAATTAGCGCAACTCATAGAGCCTTTCGACAAAACAAAAGCAATTATTCTTCTCGACCATCAACCAATAAATTTGAATGACGCAGCTCAAAATAATGTTGATTTACAGATTTCCGGTCATACGCATCGCGGACAAGTTTGGCCAATTTCTTGGATAACTGATAAGATTTTTGAAGTTTCGCACGGATATTATCAAAAGAGTGATACTCACTATTATATCACTTCCGGATTGGGTATTTGGGGAGGAAAATTTCGTATTGGCTCGCGCTCAGAATATGTAGTTATCAATTTAAATTATTAAAAATCAATGGCAAAGAAAACGTATAATGAGAAATTACACAACAGCAATAATTTGCCTGAAGTGAAAGAATGTGAAGACCCAAAAGCATTCGAAAGATACGGCGGAAAGATGATGCTAATTGCTGCACCTATTCAGTACGATGAGATAATGAGAAAAATTCCCGAAGGTAACTTAATCACTATCAATGAAATTAGAAATTATCTTGCTAAGCAACATCGAGCCGACTATACTTGCCAGCTGACTGCCGGAATTTTCATCAATATTGCTGCACATGCAAGCGAAGAACGAAACTCGGATAAAATTCCGTACTGGCGAACTCTAAAGACTAATGGTGAATTAAATGAGAAATATCCGCAAGGTATTGAAAAACAGAAATTTTTACTTCAAAAAGAAGGGCACAATATTATCAACAAAGGAAAGCGCTTTTTTGTTAAAGATTTCGAGAAAAAGCTTTTTATACTCGACTGATTATTTGAGGTATAGCTTTTTCATTTTTTCAATATCAACATCCAAAACGTTTCTCAAGAAATTTTCAATACTAACATGATTTTTCTCGATAGTGCTTAAGGCAGCGTTTAGAAAATCCGGCGTAACTTCTAATATTGCGCGGAAAAACTCATTTCTTTGTTTAATTTTTCCATATTTTTCTTCTAAATATTCATTTGAAAGCAAATATTCGCGCATATTATCCTCAATATCAACGCCTAAAGCAGCGTATATCAAGGCAGTAGCAATTCCTGTTCTATCTTTACCTGCTGTACAATGATACAACAGCGGCAGATTTTCTTCTTCCTGAATAAGACTGAAAAACTGTTTGTATTGAGCCACACACTCCGGCTCACTTACAAGCTCGGAGTACATTTCTCTCATAATATTTTGCGCGTTATTTGCAGAAAACTCTTGCATTTCTAATTGAATATTTTGAGCTAAATTGCCCGGCATCAGAGGAAAGTGATATCTCTTTTCTAATGTCAAAGGCAATCTATCCGGTTCTTTATCAACCTCTTGATAATCTCTAAAATCGACAATATTTCTAATTGGTATTGAATCAAAAAAGGCAATATCATCATTTGTCAGCTGACTCAGCTCTCCTGAACGAAATAGCTTCCCCATTTTCACATATTTCCCATCTTTTGTACGCACACCGCCAATGTCTCTAAGGTTGTGAGTACCAACGACCGGCAATATTTTTTCTTTAGGTATAATTTCGATTTCAGAATGTTCGTTTGAAATATTTTTATTTGTCATAACTGTATTTTGATTATGGCGCAAAGGTACACAATATTTCTAAGCGATTGCAAATTTTCCTTAGACTTAGAAAGTTAATAAAGCTCAAATTGCTTCCTCAATAAAGAATAAACTACCTCCATCAACAAACTTTCCATCGTACAAGCTTATTAATTCATAATCATTATGATACAGAAACGATTTCAATTTTTCTCCATCAGAATGAAAATCCGGATTACCAATTAGAAACACCTTGTTTTGATAAACTCCCATGCAACCGCCAATAAAACCATTTGGAAAGCCCTGCAACAATATTTCTTTTGGTGAAATATACAAGCAATTGATGTTCTGCTTTGATAGCTCCTTTTCAATACCTCTGTCGGAAGTTATAAAACAATCATTCTTCAATGGAAGTATAGAACAGCGCGTATATGCCTGATTTACATTAACAAAAATTTTATTACAGACATTTTCAATAATAGAAGTATCTGTATATTTTTTATTATGGATAATATAATTATCTGAAATCACAACATTGTAGCAAGTAGAATTGTCTTTTTTCGTTCCAATAAGAGTATTACCAAATTTCAATGAAATTCCTTTATTTTGCAGAAAATCAATGTAATGTTGCGGCGTATTTGGAGCTACAATCACGAATTTATCCGCCGGAAAGAAAAAAATATCCGGATGCCCTGCAATTGCCTCATAAGTAATATTTTCGGAATAAAACGGCATGCACTCACCATATTTATTTAGCCTTCCGGCTACCTCTTCGGGCAAGCGTTTATCATGGATTATTATCATGCTTCTATATCGATATTAAATTCATAATCAGCAAGTTTGCCATTCGCTTTAAAAGATACAGAATTAAATTTCTTCAATAATTCTTTTTTATTTGCCGAATTATAACCTATTGCAGCGTTTATTGCTTGAGGAGGCACTTCTATGACCAATTTTTTAACTACAAGCTTTTCTAATTTACTTTCCAACAAATCTTTCCACAAAGAAGTCATTACTAACTCCTTAAACGACACATGAAACGGTCCCGCAACTAAGCTACTTCCATCTATCAAACCTTCTGAAGGATGTAATCCCATCCGTAGAATTGTGACATAATTTTCTTCAAATAATTTCAATAAATGCTTACTCCAATCAACAGCTTGTTCCAAAGAAAGTGGAGTGTATTCGCCTGATTTATACATCAATTCAAGGGGAGTATCTTTTATTACGAGAGTTGGATATATTCGTGTAACGCTTGCGCCTAACTTTATTATTTCTTGCGCCGTTTTCATAGATTTTTCAAAACTGTCGCCCGGTAAGCCTATCATCATTTGTAAACCTAATTTGAAGCCACTTTTCAAAATCATTTTTGCAGCTTTTTCTACATCCTTTGCTGTATGTCCTCTCTTAGACTTAGAAAGTACATCATCATCCAATGATTGCGCACCAAGTTCTATCGTTTCCACCTTGTATTTCTTCAAGTTATCCAAAATTTCTTCCGAAATATAATCCGGTCTTGTAGATAACATCAGCGATTTAATCTCTCCTTTTTCGATGTACGGCAAGGCAACATCCATATATTTATTCTGCTCATCAATGCTCATTCCAGTAAAACTGCCGCCAAAAAATCCAAGTTTTTTTATTCCTTGAGTTGGAAAAGTATTCAAATAAGTATCAATTATTTGTTTCACTTCCTGTACAGTTGGCGACTTAATCTTGTTGGTAATAGTATATTGATTACAATAAATGCATCTAAATGGGCAAGCCTTTTCGGGAATAAAAATCGGGATTGTATAAAATTTCTTCATTTGAATAAGCCAAAACAGCTGATAATAATTACTTTATATTTTAATCATCAGAAGTTCAAAGATATAATAATTTGAAAAATAATCTATTTATTTTTGTTAGAAAAATTACAGACATCAAACGAATTGAATACCAAGCACATGTCTTTAGTTTTTGCAAAAATTCAAAATTCATGGATTACGTTCCACAAATTATACTAAATTCATGAATTACGTTCCTTAAATATTGGAAAATTTATGGATTATAATCCTCAAAATAATAATAATTTGCAGAACCAATTCCACAAAATTATCCAAATTTGTGGAATTAAATCCACAAATTAAGCTAAATTCATGGATTACGTTCCACGTATTTTGAAGAATTTATGGATTACAATCCTTATAATAGTGGTAAATTGCGGAACCAAATCCGCAAAATTATACAAATTCGTGGATTTAATTCCACAAATTAAGGCAAATTCATGGATTACATTCCGCGTATTTTGAAAAATTCATGGATTACAATCCTTATAATAGTGGTAAATTGCGGAACCGAATCCACAAAATTATATAAATTCGTGGATTTAATTCCACAAATTAATGTAAATTCATGGATTACATTCCGCGTATTTTGTAAAATTTATGGATTAGAAGACTTATAATAACTATAAATGGCACAAGCAATTCCACGAAAACATACAAATTTATGGAATACATTCCACGTTTTTTAATAAATTTGTGGATTGTATTCCATAAATTTATTATTTTTGCAAAAAATTTAATTATGATACATCGGAAGTTAGAAAAAATTATCAACTCGAAATTAAATCGGGGAAAAGCTATTATTATCATGGGCGCCCGCCAGGTGGGGAAAACCACTATGTTAAGAGAGCAGTTTAGCGACTCTTCTGAAACTGTTTGGCTAAATGGCGATGACCCTGATGTACACGCACTTTTTGAAAACATAACCTCAACTCGACTTATGTCAGTTTTCGGAGCTAAAAAGTACATTATATTTGATGAAGCTCAAAGAATAAAAAACATCGGCGTAAAACTGAAATTAATCACCGACCAAATGCCGGAAATTCAGCTAATTGCATCCGGAAGTTCCTCTTTTGATTTATCCAATAAGATTAATGAACCTCTTACCGGCAGAAAATGGGAATATAATATGTACCCGCTTTCTTTTGAAGAAATGGTCACGCATCACGGTTTATTGGAGGAAAAGCGACTAATTCCACATCGTCTGGTGTACGGTTATTATCCTGATGTTGTGAGTAATCCGGGCGACGAAATTGAAATCCTGAGAGGACTATCCGATAGTTATTTGTACAAAGATGTATTAGCTTGGGAACGAATTAAAAAATCGGAGAAATTAGTTAAACTTTTGCAAGCGCTTGCCTATCAGGTAGGTTCGCAAGTTTCATATAACGAGTTAGGGCAACTATGCGGCTTAGATACAAAAACCGTTGAAAAGTACATTACTCTCTTAGAAGAATGTTATATCATATTCCGCTTGTATTCATTCAGCAGAAATTTAAGAGACGAATTGAAAACCAGTAAAAAAATATATTTTTACGATAATGGCATACGTAATGCTTTGATATCCAGCTATTCTATCGCAGAAAAAAGGAGTGATATCGGTGCATTATGGGAAAATTTCATCATTTCGGAAAGAAAAAAGAAATTGGAATATGATTTGATTTATCGGCATAGTTGGTTTTGGCGAACTTTCAGTCAGAAAGAAATTGATTATGTAGAAGTGGGAGATGGCAAAATTTATGCCTACGAATTCAAATGGAATCCGAAAGCTAAGCACAAAACACCTAAGCAGTTTCTTGAAGCTTATCCCGAAAGCTCATTCCAAGTTATTCACCGAGATAATATCGAAGATTTTCTGTTATAACTTGATTTTGATGAATTATAGTCGGTTTTGCAAAATGAAAAACTCCATCAATGAAAATTAAAAATTTTGTCTTCATATTTATAACAGCCTGCTCATCAATGTTTTGTTTTGGACAAGGAAAGGAAATATCCGAATTAAAATCTATTTTTGAAAAATTCAATGTAGAAGGCTCAATATTGATTTTCGACCAAAACAACAATCAATATATGGGATATGATTTGGAAAGATGTAATACTCCTTTTTGCCCTGCATCAACATTCAAAATTCCTAATACCTTGATTGCATTAGAATGTGGTATTGCCACAGCCGACTATATTTTCAAATGGAATGGAGAGAAAAGAAGTTTTAAAAGTTGGGAAAGGGATATGTCTATTGAAGAAGCTTTTAAAGCCTCAGCAGTGCCTGTATATCAAGAAATTGCACGAAAAATTGGCATAGAGCGAATGCAGTATTATGTTCGGCTATTTAATTATGGTAATATGGAAATTACTTCCGAAAATATTGAAACATTTTGGCTTGAAGGTAATTCTGCAATTACTCAGTACCAGCAAATATATTTTTTGCAAAAGCTATACAATTTACAACTCCCAATAAGTGAGCAAGCCATGAAACTAACGAAGAGTATTATACTCTATGAAATCGCTGATAATTACAAGATTAGCGGAAAAACAGGTTGGGCTATTCGGCAGGATGAAAATATTACTTGGTTCGTTGGCTATGTTGAAAGTAAAGATAATGTGTATTACTTCGCTGCTAATATCGTTCCAAATGCCAATACCGATTTGAGTACTTTTAGTCAAGAACGAATAAATTTCACTAAGGAAGTTCTTAGAGAATTGAAGATAATATACTAAGAAGGTAATTATTTTATAACCATTTTTATTCCCAATTTTCTAGTGGTATATATACAAATGCGTTCTATTGGCTCAAGTTTCTCTCTTATAACACTGAGAGTTACATAAAAACTTTTTTTACGTTGTTTCGAACTTTCTCTGCCTAATTTGAGAAACAAATACTCGTAGCTCACAGTGTCGCCCAAATTCTCTAAGAACACTTTGATAATGCTACTTTCGTAGCAAGTAAAATTATAAATTACGCCATCCGCAATTATCATGTTTTCTGAAAGATTAAATTCAATATCAGAAAAATTTTGTGTTTCAGTTTTCTTAACCGGCTTTCTTGGTATAAATCCTTTATGGTCAGGATGTATTCCAAGTGCTACATCTACTCTCGCCAGAAGTTCAAACACATCACAAGGCTTGCGGATATAGTCGTGACAGCCCAATTTAAATCCAACAAGCACATCCTTGGCCTCTGTTAAAGCAGAAACAAATATCACAGGGATATCAATATTATTCTCCCTCATTTCTTTCACTATCTCGTAACCATTTTGCCCGGGCAGCATAATATCAATCAAACATATATCCGGACTGCATGCACGAATTTTCATCAAACTATCAATACCGCTTTGCTCAACATCCACTTTATAGTCACTTGCCAACTCAATATTCTCTTTCGTAACCATAGCGAAAAGTAAATCATCTTCGAAAATCAAAATTTTTTTCATATCTCGCGAATTAAGGATGTACAAAGTTAATATTTGTTTTATTATTTGTGCAAAAAAATGAAAAAAATTTTGCGATTTATTAATTTATTTTATTACGCTTTAATCATTTTATTTTCAAATAATTACATAAGATTGCGGAAAAATTCCAACAAAATGAAAGAATTATTTTGTTAAAATTGAGATGAGAAACCTTAATGAATCTTAATGAACTTTTTTTTCGGCGATTTTTTGGTGAAAAATACACTGTCCAAAAGATCTATTTTCACACTCAAATATTACTTTCCTACAGATAAAATTTATATCAAAATAATTCAATCCCAAATATGCCTTTTCGATACTAAAATTTAATAAAAATATCGCAGATTTTTTTACAAAATTATTATGATTAATCACTTTTTAGTACCTTTGCATCGTAAAATACTTATTATTAATTTCAAACCATAGATTATGAAACAGTTTTTCCTTTTTTTATTTACTATCATTTCGATTAGTACATTATCTTTCAGTCAAACTCTTGTTAATCAAGCTTATTTGAATGAAGATGGCAACGTTCAAGTAAAAGAAATCATTACAAATGAATCTGTTAGCAATTCCAAACAAAGTTTATCACAATTAGCAGGCTTTCCTGTAAATTTTGCCTCAAACACAACTTACAAAAATTTTCGCGGCGTAACATTAGCAAATATTGATGGTATTCCCGGAGATGAAATTATTGTGTCAACCAATGATTCTGTGTATGTTGTGAAAGGAAACGGCACTATTTTATGGCAAGCAAAGCTAAATGGTTTAGCTCAATGGCCGCCAACTGTTGGAGATATTAATAATGATGGGCAGCCTGAAATTATTGTTGCATCTTCTTATGCTACTCAAAGAGGAGCAATCGATATCTTTGATTATCAGGGTAATTCGTTATCCGGATTTCCTTTAGTAATTACGAGAGGACCTATATCATGTGCACCCGCTTTGTATGATATAGATGGCGACAATTATTTAGATATTGTTTTTGGTACTCGCGGATACGCAGCCGAACAACTTGATCCAATGACACGGGTAATCAATCATTTAGGTGCCGCAGTTCAAGGATTTCCTGTATCTTTAGGTGCTGTTCCTGCTGTAACGCCTTCAATTGCTGACATTAATCATGATGGCAAACCTGAAATTATCACCGCAAGCACAGAAGGTTGGTATATTTTTGATAATCAGGGAAATATTTTAGATAATTATCCTATTCTCGACCCGGACCAACTACATTACAGATTTTCTTACCAATCTCCTTTAATCGTTGATTTGGAAAGTAATGGCGAATATTCTATTGTTGGCACAACACACGGCACAACGCCTGTTCATTATGTGTTGAATGCTCTAAGTGGCGAATTTAGAGACGGTTGGCCAAAATATATTCCTGATCAATCTTGGACATATAACCCGCCGACAGCTGTTTATCTCGAAAGTGAAAATGATTATGCAATTTTCGCCAGTCGTCCACTTGG
>JGI994J12354_10005212_pt1 | contig 11277 bp, 10 predicted proteins | sample IntmicLarv3ML3BL_FD_12354 | JGI IMG/M metagenome (IMG submission 12354) | reverse complement strand
GGTGCTGTTTCCCCTGTGCACATTAGTGCTACAGGGGGAATGGTACCAATCGCGGGTTAGGCGCTGTCGCGAAGCGTCAGCACTAACCCGCGGTGAAACCGTGCGCCCGTTACCCGCAATCGCGTAGCGATTGCGGGTAACGTTTAAGGCACTTGCATTCGTGGCGGTTTCAATTTCAAGGTAGCGTGGGTAATCACTAATGGTTTCCCGAAGTACAGATGCTTGGGTTATCACGTCAGCCGCCATGAATGCAAGGGGTTTGTTATGCGTTCGTTTTTCTTACGTCATTCATTTCTGCTATATTTTCGCTAAAATCATTATTACTGAATGGAAATATCAAAGAGTTATTAGATATAATTAGCGCAAATTTCTAATGCATTAGTAGTATTTCAAAATGAATAATCACGGAACATTGCATGTGAAATTGACATCATGAGAAATAGTAATGAGTTTATTATCATCAAATATCCCTATTTTAAATTTTAAATTATGACTTCCAGTACCTAAATGAAGTTCATTGTAGGGCATGAAAAATGTAAAATCGTTGTAAATTGTATCTTCATAAGGTGGAGTAAATGGCAAACCACAAGCAACTTGCCCGGTTTCTGTTTTATATAACCCATTGTAATCATTTAATATATTGTCATCATGGAATGAAAAATAAGCATTACATGTTCCTTGTTTGTTCAACATACCATGTACTGAAAATTTGACGTGAATATTCATCCCATTTGTATCGCCATCAGACACATTGTGTTCTGCCCATACTATTTCAACATTAGATGAAATTATCTCTGTAGCTGTTTTGGAATTTTCGATATTTAGAAGTCGAAGTAAAGATTCTTCATGTTCAAGCTGCGCTTCTCTTTCTGCCTCTTCACGTTCAAGTCTTGCCTCCTCTTCTGCTTCTCGTATTTCTGCTTCTCGTTCTTCACGTTCAAGTCTTGCCTCCTCTTCTCGTTCTTCTTGTTCAAGTTGCTGTTCCCGTTTTCTTTCTCTATATTCGTTGAGTCTTATTGTAATATCATCGAGAGCCCTTGTTACATCATTTTTTTGATTTTTCGATTCGTCCCAAGCATCTGCTTTATCTATGTGCTCTCCATATATTTCATTTTTGGCATCTTCTGCCATTTTATTAGGGTCAATATTCCAGCCTTGCTCTTGTAGCCTTTGAAAAGATTCTCTTTTTTCGGCTTCATATCTTTCAGCCGCTTCACGATAAGCTCTATTTTGTGCGTCTTGGATTTCATTGTAGGCTTTACTAGCTTCATTCAGGACTTTACCAAGTTGTTTTAAAAATTGAGCATGTACACTTCCGCAAGAAAACACTAAGCACGATACAAACAATATAATTTTTGTCTTCATCTTTGTTTTTTTTAATATTAGTATTAGTAGCTGTTGCATCTATTGAGTTTCTATAAAAACTTAATAGATGCAACAGTGCATGATTGCTTGGCTTGTTTTACAAATCAATCGCATTGAGTTACTAAAATATCAACACTAGACGCATTTTCGTCTATATTGGAAAAGGGAATTGTTGTATTAATGATTGTTTCAGATGTTGTATATTCACCTGAAGGTTTTGCTTTTAAAACGCGAGTACGTTTAATTTCTTTTTTCTTACCATCTTTTAGTACAAGATTAATTGTAACATCAACAGTTACTTTGTAGTCATTTGTATTGGCTAATTTTACAGCTACATAGTTGCTGTTTGAATGATTACACATAATAGTAGGCTCTACTCCTTTTGTTATTCTACAAATTTTATCAGCATTGGCATAAAAACACAATCCAAACACTGCTATTAAAATAAATAAATGTTTTTTCATTATATATTTGTTTTACGTCTACATCCTTTAAGCAGACAAAAAATATTTTTTTTCTTTTTGCTCTTTTCTTTTTGATAGCTTTGCAAGTTTTCCTATCTATTTGTACCCAAAAAGGAGCTTGTCCACATACGCACATAAAAAAAGCGTGGTACTTTATAGTATCCCGCTCACTGTGGTATTTGGCGTAACCCGTAAAAACAAGATAAGTAAAAGTCCACGCTAAAACGTGAACATTTTAACTCAGCCTTCTTTTTATCTTATTTCTGTCAATCGCCAAATTTCCAGTGAGAAAGAATAAACTAAAATGCTTTTTCCAGTATGTTTCAAAATGTGCGCATTAACACACTATTATTTTACCATAGGCACAAAAATTATTAATAAATAATCTCGAGGCAAGCCTCAAAGTATTCTTTAAATTAAAACAAATGCAAAAGTATTAATTTTTTTTTGAATATTCTCAATTTTTCCACTTTTTCCTTGGTTGATGTTTTGAGAAAATTTTTAAATAGTTTCCTATAATAGGAAACTCTATTGGCATTGTCAGATAAGCACCTATAATCTACAATATTGTTTTTTAGAGTGTTTTTTTGCGCCATTAAATTATTTTGGAAGCCAATTAAGGCTCAGTAAAAATATGACGACAAAAATTTATTTTCTTTCTTCAATTTTGCGCCTCACATCGGCAGTAAGCTATCCTATCCCTCAAAATGACGCATAACTTTTTTATATAAAGATACAGGCTCTACTAATCCGGCATATATTGTAATGGTTACTACACTTTTTTTATTCCTGCCACATTCATTAATACTAACATACTTAAGATAATGACTGTATTCATATTCTAACTTATAAAATCAAAAATCATGGAATAATTTCATAATTGGTATAATAACGGGCTGACCGATTAAATTTTTGTTGTATCTTTACACAAATTTTTTTAAGTGTTCAACTATAAATTGATTTTTTTTGAGTGAAAGCCATAAGTGAGTTACTTTCTCATTATTAGTTTTTTTAATTTTAATTTTAATTATAAAGTGAAGAAGATTTTAATAAGTTTGTTTTCGTTTTTTTTATTTGGTTTGGGTGTAGGTGCGCAGAATGTTGTTATTCCTGATGCAGTATTCAAAGCATTTTTGGTGGAGCATTTCGATTCTGATGGAGACGGTGAGATATCGCAGGCAGAGGCAAATGCTGTTACCCGCATGAAATTTTCTACCGAAAATATTTCTTCTTTGGAAGGAATTGAACGTTTTACATCATTGGAAGAACTTCATTGTTTTCCTGCAAATCCTTTCGGCAAAGGGCAGCTTACCTCGTTTGATATCAGCCGTAATACATTGCTCAAGGCACTCTATTGCGGTAATAATATGCTGGATACGCTCGATATCAGCCATAATACATTGCTGACGGACCTTGACTGTCGCAATAACAATCTGAAAGCGCTTAATATCAGGCATAATACGATGCTTGAAGAGCTTATTTGTGATAACAATAAAATCGATTCTCTTGATGCAGGACAATGTGCTAACCTGACGTATCTAAGTTGCAGTAATAACCGGTTGACTTCGCTTAATATAGGTGTTTGTTCCATACTTCGTTATCTGAACTGTTCAGGCAACAGCCTTACTGTACTTGATGTGAGCAATAACACCGCATTGTGGAAGTTTAACTGCTCAAACAACTGTCTGACAAAGCTTGATGTGAGCAATAATGCTTTGCTGAACGACCTTGACTGCGGTAGTAACAGGATAGACACACTCGATGTGAGCCAAAATGCTGTGTTGAGCGAACTGGAATGTAGTATAAATAAGCTTATGACACTCGACGTAAGCCATAACGCCGGTTTGAAGATGCTGTACTGCAATGCAATGCCTACTTTGGAGTCGGTGTATTTCAGTAAAGTAAATATTATAGATAAGATAAGTTATTCGAAAGAAACGACATTGCTTTATGCCATTAATGAAGACGGTATAGCCGAGGTTACAGTATTTGAAAAGAAAGAAGAATTGCTTACCTTAGTGACACAGGAACCGGAAGAATCAAAGAAAAAACGTCGTAAAGGCGATACAGACGATTCCGATGTTACGAAAACTACAGGCGACAAGCGGGCAGGAAGTGCGCAGGCTCCGCGTCGTGAATATACGCAAGCGGAAATAACGGAGTCAGAGAGGAGAAAGCAGGAGGTGCGCCGGCAGGCTGAGTCCAACCGTAATTATGCCGAAATAAAGCGTGCCGAGAAAGAAAGCAAACGAGAGGAATTTCGTTCGTTTAGCGGGCATATTGCATTTCCCGATTCAGCATTTAACGCTTATGCGGTTTCTTCATTCGATACTAATGGTGATGGCTTTGTCTCGGGAACAGAAGCGAGGGCGGTTAAATCTATTAACTGCTCTGATATGGAGATATTATCACTCAAAGGAATAGAATATTTTACTTCGCTTGAACATCTTGTATGCAATAAAAATAAAATAACGGAGCTTGATTTGAGTTTCAATCCTTCTCTCAAAACCGTTGATTGCAGTACTAATAAGCTTAATAAACTTGAACTGAGTGAAAATCAGTTGTTGACAAACTTAGATTGTTCAAATAATAACCTTGTTGTAATTGATGTCAGCAAGAATACCGCTCTGACGAAATTGCAGTGCAACTATATTCGGCTTATCGATCTTAATATCTTAAATAATCTGAAACTTACTACTCTTGAGTGTGGTTATAACCATCTTGAAGTGCTTGATTTGAGCAAAAACCTTTTGCTTGACAGTTTGATATGTAACTATAATAAGTTGAAAAGCATTTCAGTCGGACATCTGACAAAGTTGGTGAAACTTGATTGCAGCGGTAATCTTATGACTAACATTGCCGTCTCGCGCAATAGGGCATTGGTTGATCTTAATTGCAGTAATAACCAACTGCCGTCAATCGATGTGTCAGAAAACCTTTCGCTTGTAACTCTCGATTGCGGCGATAATTTCCTGACTTATGTAGATTTAAAAAAGAATACCCTTTTAGAAAATTATTTCTGTTACGGAAACAGGATGGAAAGTATTAACGTGAATGAGATACCTTCGATGAAGCATCTCAAATGCATGAATAACCAGATGACAGAGATTGATATCCGCACTCATCCTTCGCTGAAGGTTGTGGAGCTTGCTCCTATGCCTTCGCTGAAAACTCTTCATTGCAGAAGTATTTATTTTTATAAATCGCTGATATACCCGTATACAACTGATGTTAAATTGGGAAAAGGAGGAAACTGAATAATTGACAATTGACAATTGACAATGCACAACGTTCCTTAACGTTAAAAATAAAATAATGAGTCGCTTTCCATAGGGAAGCAATTGAAAATTAAGAATTATCATGTATGATTTATATGAGGAATTAAAAACGATACTTTTATCGACGGAAATAAACTTGAATACGGCTTTTGTCAGGTTGTTTGTAAGTTTTATACTTGGAGGGATGATTGGCCTTGAGCGTCAGACACGTCGTCGTGAAGCCGGGTTACGTACGTTTACTCTTATATGTGTCGGTTCTACGTTGGCTATGCTGTTGTCGATATGGGTTCCGCAGATTTATCCCGACTTTCTGAATGGCGACCCGGGACGTATTGCGGCTCAGGTGCTTACCGGTATTGGTTTTCTCGGTGCAGGAGCTATTATTCAGAGTCACGGCAGTGTTCAAGGACTAACCACGGCTGCTTGTATATGGGTTGTTGCAGTAATAGGGCTTGCTGTTGGAGCGGGGATGTTTTTGGCTGCGGCAATAGTTACATTGTTTACCGTAACGGTATTGTTCTCCTTTGAAAAATTAGAAAGAAGGATGATGTTATCGGGTGTTAATAAAATACTTACCATAACATGTACTACTTCGGAGCCGGATCTTAAAAAGATACGCGAGACAATGGAATCGTTCAAGGTTTATATTGTTTCGTCATCTTATGAATATAACTATGAAGATAATACAGCAAGGTTGACATATAAGGTGAATGTTAATGCAAAATCCTCATATTCAAAGCTTTTTGCGAGCATTAGGATGCTTGGGAATGTATCCCAAATAAAAATATTAACATAAATTCGTGCCTGCGACTAATATAAAAAATGTCAATATCATCGTGAAATATCGATTAATAGCCGTTTTTTACGTTTTTAAAGCTTGTTTTATAAATCCGTTTTTTACTTAATTATTTGTAATTCCTTTACGGTTACGGCAAAATAAATTACTTTTGCTGCCGTTATTTATTATTGAAAAATAGCCTAAGAGTAGGTATTTTATATATAGGCCTCTGAAAATCAGAGGATCGAACTTGGGTAAAGTTGATAAAATGAGGTGTCTCCAAGCTCGATATTGTTTAACGAACACATTTATTATGAAGATTAGAACTTATGTTCTCTCTGTTTTGGCATTGATGTTATTTTTTAATGCAGGAACAGATAAAGCAGGTCTCATTGAGGGTAATCGCCCCGGAGACATTGCTCCGGGAATAGAGTCATTGAAGACTGATGTTGATATCAAGTTTTCAACCGGTTCCTGCAGTTATACATTGTTGCATTTCTGGGCGGCTTACGATGCCGGTTCGCGTATGCTTAACGTACAATTATGGAACAGACTTAATCAGTACGATTTATCGGGAATAAATATGATCTCTGTCTCTTTGGACGAGCCGGAATCAATTTTTACCGAGACGGTCAAAACAGATGGATTGGAAATGACAAATCAAGTACACGAGATGCTTGGCAAACATTCGGAAGTGTACAAAAAGTATGGGTTGAAGAAAGGTTTTCGGAACTTTCTTATCGACGACCAAGGTGTCATTGTTGCAACAAACGTCACACCTGAAAATTTATCAAAGCTAATAAACAGGTAAAAAGGTTAAGAATTTTATTGAAAAAAACCGCTCCGAACAGGGGCGGTTTTTTTGTAACTATGTAATAGACTGATTAAAAATCCCATCCCACCCTCATTGTGAAGGCTTCTTTGTCATAATTTCTATTGTAGTGATACCTTGAATCGTCATAACGTATGAGCGAAAAACCAAGACTAACCCAAAAAGCAGACCTGTTGCTTCTGGCAAACCGGCATCCAACGGAGGGAGAAAAATATACGCCATTTTCATCAGTCAGAATATATCCTAATTTAGCATCGGCAAAGGGTGCAATCCTCCTGTTGAGGAAATGTGTTCTTATATGGGCAAAGAACGGTACTTCAAACCTGTCTTCGTCATCGTATGGGTAGTAGTTCTCATCATAATGTCCCACATAATAATTAAGTCCGATTCCTAATCCGACGAACAGGTGCGGGTTAAAAAGATATCCGTGAGAGGTAGTAAACTCGAACTTATCATCTCTATAACTCCAGTCATCATCATTTATTCCAAGAGAAAAGCCCAGATCGATAAATCCCTTATATCCTCTACGCGGGAAATATGAATACGAATAGTTGTCTTGACGGTTGTAAGTCGATGTGCTTCTGCTGCTTGTCTGACTTTGCCGGCTTGTGATTTGCTGCCTCGAGTTTTGTCTTTCAGTAGTAGTTCTTTCTTTGATGATTTTATCAACTTCATACATTTTCAGTGTATAGACTTTTCCATTCGAAGTTCTTATTTTAAGATAGTCATCAGGTCTTTGTTCGATAATAAGTCCCTTTATAATACTTCCGTCTTTAAGATAAACTGCCTCCTGATAGTTTTGCGCAATACTGCAAAATGTTGCTACAAATAGCATAACGAATAATAAAGTTATTTTTTTCATGTCATATAAGTTTAATTTTTATTGTTTAAATACTGACACTCACGACGCAAATTTAACTCTTTTTTTTGAAAGAGAAAAACAATAAGCGTTTTAATATCAAGAGTAAATAATATATTAGTTATATAGTTAGTAATAAAAGATTATTTCTCGCTATAAGCAGGTAAAAAATACCACTTATAGCGAGAAATGAAATAATTTATAATGCCCTAAATATTGATATTTAGAATATTACAGTTCTCTAATCTTGATGTTTTTGAATGAACAACCATTATCCTGATGGTCTTGTAAGCCAATGTAACCTTCTTTGTCAGGCGCTCCTTCTTGAAACTCCGGCCAAGTTTTGAATTTACTGCCTTCAACCAATTTTTGCCATTCCGGTGTCCATAATGTATACTCGCATACTTTTTCGCCATTTTGCGTATGTGTTACATGACCATCTTTTATACGTATTACTATGGTGTTCCATTGGCCGCTTGGTTTTGCGTTTTGGGGCAAAGCAGGAAGCATGTCATATAAAGAGCCTGCAAGGTGATTAGTCAGTTTGTTATCGCCTGCATTCCAGTTGTCTAATATCTGTACTTCAGGACAAGCTTGATAAATAGGTTTACCGGGTATTTCTCTTACATAATAAAAGATTCCGGCGTTTCCACCATGTCCAATATTCCAATCAATTGATAACTCGAAATCTTTGAACTTTTTTGTGCCAAATAAAATATCGGAAGCACCGGGGCGTCGCTCTCCTTCAGGGACTGCCGGTCTTTCGGCTTTGCTTATGATCCTCATTACTCCGTTTTCAATAACCCAAAATGGAGCCATTTCGGTTTTATTACATTGACGCCATCCATCAAATGATTTACCGTCGAATAAAAGTACCCAGCCTTCGCTTTTTTCTTTAGCAGTCAGTGTGTTGTCTTGTGCAAAAACAATTGCAGTTGATACAATTGCTAAAACCATTAATGATAAAACTTTTCTTTTCATAGTGTTTAATTTTTAATTATTAAAAGTATATATGAATTTACTCTTCTTCAGTAAACATCGGATCCCATGCCGGAAGGCGTATGGGAGTTTGTTTTAGTATATTTTTTACCTTGTCGTTAATATAATTTTTCTCGACAACGAGGCGAAACATATATTCATTGAACCATTCGTCGGTTATGATAAGATGTCCATTATTTGCTCCCGGCCCCCAACTGTTTTCAACCATCCACTTTTTCGGTTTTCCTTTTTCGTCAAGGTCTACCGCCATTAGTGTCATTGCATGCGACGAACCGCTGCTGAACGTCTGTATGCGTTGCTTTTTATCCATCCCGAAAGTCGTTCCCATCAGGGATGCATAATCGAAATTATTTACATCGAGCAGACCACGTTCGCGATCAATGAATTTGCCTACATCGCAGGAAAAATACATCATTTTGTTGTCTTTTATTGACCGGATAGCCATTTCCTTGATTTCTTCGACAGGGAGGTTTACGTAAGTCCAGTTTTTACCGTCGTATGCGTGGCGGTCGAAATCTATTTCGTACAGTTTGTAGTATTCGCGACTTGGGTCATTCATCAGCATTATGTAATCGTTTTTCAGATCTTCACCTATAAAATCCGCATAGAACGATTGTGGGGTATATTCTTTTGTCGAGACAGGCTCGCCTTGAGAGTTTGACAGTGTCCACGTAAATTTTGCAGGCGGTTCGCCAAGTGTCAAGACAAGCATGCGATACACTTCACCGAGCATCTCTGTCTTTTGTTTTTGTAAATCGGCAGGAGAGGCGCCTTTGGTGGAGGCTTCCCTAATATTAAGAGCAAATTCTTTCAGTTTTAATGAAATAAGGCTTGCCATCTGGCGAGTATTTTCGCTGTTGAACGTTTCGATCATTACATTTTCAGGTACAATACCATATTTCGTGAGAATATCCGCCACTCCGGTAAACTGTCCGCCGTCGCTAAGAGGATTTTTGAAAAGCCACTCAACCATTTTGTCGTCCATCGGTTTTTCGCGTGTATCGATAATACCTTGAAGAAACAGATTTGATTTTTCCAACTGATCCCAGAAGAATGGGTATGCATGCGAGAATTTGAATTCTTTAAGGTCGTACCGCGATATTATCTGCGACCGGAAAACATTAAGCCCGGTGAACAACCAGCAGCGACCCGATGATTTTTGGTTTGTGATGCCCTTGCTGTTAACTTTATGAGAAAAGTTAGTATCGAAATTATTTTTATTTTGATAGCTGATAGCCAGCTTACTGATATCATTATTTGTTATTGCGTTTTGTATCGCAATATCAGAAGGTAATCCTTTATAAGACTGTTTAATTTGTAGGAGCATTTCAGGCGAGATTCCACCATTATTATCCTGTCCTGATGAAGAAAAAACCAAGAACAATCCAGCGCAAATAGTTAAAAAACTCTTTCTCATAGTAATTGAAATCAGGTAAAAATTTCTACAAATATAGTGCAAGCCGAGAGAATAACAAAAAAAGTTTACTTATTTTTGTAGTTCGAGGCGCAGCCTATATTCATTTTTCACTTTAATAGCGCAGCCTATATTAAAGAATGTTGCAACACAAACTTTAAGGAATATATTTTTATTCGTACTTTTGGGAAATTTTTTTGAGCAGGTAAGTATGGAGATAAGGAAAGCAAATGCTGAGAATATAGATGTTATCATGGAAGTGTTTGAAGCGGCCAAGATGTTTATGCGTAGAATGGGTAATAATAATCAGTGGGTAGACGGGTATCCTTCGAAGGAATTAATTCTTGATAATATCAGGAAAGGAGGACTTTATGAATGTCTGTCGGATAACCGCGAGATTATCGGGGTGTTTTACTTTATGGTTGAGGAAGACCCCACTTACTTCAAGATATATGAAGGAAAGTGGTTGAATGATAAGCCATACGGTGTTGTTCACCGTATGGCTTCTAACGGGAAGGTAAAAGGCCTTTCCGACTTTTGTTTTCAGTGGTGCTTTGAACAGTGTTCTAATATAAGGGTTGACACTCATTGCGATAATGTCGTAATGCAGAATGTAATGGCGCGAAACGGCTATGAGCGGTGCGGCATAATATATCTCGCAAGTGGTGCGGAGCGTATCGCTTATCAGAAAAGCATATGACTGTGATGGGATTTATTCAATCTTACCCATTTTGCCTATGAAAAGGATTGCTCCGGTGCTGTTTTCACGAATTGCGAAAACGAACGGTTTGTTTACTTTATAGTCTATAATTACAGGGTCCGTTCCTGTTGATGTCTCTATCATTCCTACTACAGTAACGGCTGCAGCCTCTGTTCCTTCTTCATTGACTTCTACAAATGTTTTGTGTATGACCTTGTCAATATATGAATCGATTTTCATAATGCCGCTGAAATCAGCCCATATGGTAAATGGAGTTACCATTCCCATATCAGGTAAAATTGATTTTTCCATATAATATTCACACTCAGCTTTGAACCGTGGTAAACGTAGATTTACCATATTCATCGACATGTATTCCATCGCATTATTCCACTGTTTGCTGTCAAGGTTGGATATGATATCATTAACAGTTTTTCCTTCTTCGGGAAGCATTACAATCATACTGAATGCCTTATTTCCGTATGGGAGCCGAATGTATCTGCAATATTCATCTTCGAAATATCCAAAAAAATCTGTCTGCTGCATCATATCTACCTTTCCGGCACTTACTTTTTCTTCGGTAAAGAA
>JGI994J12354_10005211_pt1 | contig 11279 bp, 8 predicted proteins | sample IntmicLarv3ML3BL_FD_12354 | JGI IMG/M metagenome (IMG submission 12354) | reverse complement strand
TTTTTTTGGAATTATTTTGGAGTGCGTTAAATAATTGACATTGATAATAAATTATGCTACTTTTAAGGAAACTGAAAATTGTCGAATGTTTAAGGAGGAAAATAAGCAGTGAACAAATTATTAAATGTGTCAAAGTTATGCACCGCATTAATTTTATGCATAATAATTTTTACGAGGTTATCGGTTATCGTACATGCGGACGAAACCGTTTCGGAATCCCCGAAACAGGATAAGAGTTTTATCGGATGGAGTTTTTATACATATTCCGAGCCGAATTTTACGGCTAAAAAAGTCGGTAGTTTTTCACCGCAAACCGTTAACATAATCGAAAAAAACGAAAACAATTGGGCGTTAATAACTACATATTCAGGCGATAGTTGGGTTTATTTAAATAGGAATTTGCTTTTCGTTGACAGACGAATGGGAATTTTTGAAAACATAGCGGACGAAGAACCAATCACGACGATTGCTCCGCAAACCGTTGAAGTTCTTGAGTATAGAGAAAATCGGCTTTTGATATCAACGTGGCTCGGACCGAAATGGATTGATTTAAACTATAAACATGAGCCGTCAATCAAAGATATTAAAGATTTCATGAGTAAATATAATAACAATATTTCGGTTTACTATGAAAATATTGAAACGGGATATACATATTCTTATAACGCCGATAAAATGTACTTTTCCGCGAGCGTGATTAAAGCGCCGTATGCGATGTATGTTTATCGGTTGGCTGAAAAAGGCGAGGCAAATCTTGAAAATTTGTATACATATGAAAGAGGCGACTATCACGGCGGCTCGGGTATTATAAAAGACATGAATTACGGCGTGACATTTTCAGAAAATGAATTGCTTACATATTCAATAATTTACAGTGACAACGTTGCGTTTAAAAAAATATTAAATTTATTCGGCGTTGACGGATTCAAAGGTTTTGTTTCTGAATTAGGCGCGAATCCGAATTTGATTAATAAAGTTTTATATGTGTCGTCGGGCGCGGAAATGTCTGCGAATGAAGCGGGAATATACGCAAAAGCGATTTATGAATATATAGAGGGCGGGCATCTGTACAGTGAGCAATTCAAAAACGATTTAATGTCCACTACAAAAACTTTAATCGAATCCGATTTTCCTGTTGCGAGAAAATACGGGCAGTCGGGCGTTTTGCATGAGATGGCTGTCGTATATTCGGATTCGCCTTATATCCTTGCGATTATGACAAATCCCGCAAACGAAAAAGCTTTCGGCGAAATATCAACGGCATTTCAAAATTTTAATGAAATAAATTTTGTTCAATAAAGCTGTTCAGAAATCACTTTTTTGCCTCAACCGCGACGGTTTAACGCGGTTTTGTCAGCTTGTTCAAGTTTCCGAATAGCTCTAATAAGTTTAATAATATGAAATCATAAATATGAAATCGGAACAAGACGAACAAAAAGGCAATCGGAAAATCTTTTAAATATTTTCCGATTGCCTTTTTCGGTTGATTTCTTTTTTATTTTTTCAATTATTTGTTGAGTACACCAAAAATTATTTTTTATCCAACAAAGTAGAAACAACATCACCCGTACGAATAACGGCGTTCAGTCCCTCAACTTTGCCGACTACCAAATCAATACCCACAAGCTCACTTTTACGATAGTTTCCCGGAGGTATGCCCACAAGTTTTTTGAAAGTTTTGATAAAATGAAAAACGCTGTTGTAGCCGGTAAGCCTGCCGATTTCCGTCAAGTCTAAATCAGTGGTGACAAGAAGTTGGGCGGCGTTATTTACTCGTACCGTATTCAGATAAGAGTTGATGGTGATGCCGGTATTGTCATGAAAAATACGGCACAGATAATTTTTTGTATATCCGGTCAGTTCCGCCAACACGTCCAACGAAATGTCCTCTGCGTAATGTTGATGCAGATATTCCTTGATGATGGTCGTAGTTTTCGGCTGTAAAGTTTTATCCGAGATGTCTAAGCCGAAATTTCTATGCAGTCTGATTGTAAGATAGAGAAAATGGCTCAACAAACAAACTACGGTTTCCTCATAACACTCATCTTTCTGTATACCTTCTTGAAACATTTCCGTTAAAATAGATTTCATTCTCTCTGTACTGTTACATATCGAGGGCAATTTATGCAAGTCGGTATCCAATTCGCGTCTGAGCACAACAAACTTTGCTTCTAAAATCGTCAATGCCGGTTCTAAATCCGAATAAAGTTTTTCGATGCCGTGACTGACGCCCGGGGCAGCCATTACGAACATGTTTTCTTCCAAATCATGAGTTTCGCCGTTAACGATAAAAGTTCCTCTTCCGTGGGTTACATAATAAATTTGATAGTATTCCTTGTGAAAATGTTCGTGCAGTGCCGCATCCGGAAAATAGTGGTTTTTTGCCAACCACAACACCTCTACATCATGAAATACCTCGCTCATATAATCAATCCAATCTGTACAAATCTCGGAAAATAATCTACATGATAAGTCAAAATGACGATACTTTTACGACATTTACAGACGACCGAGCATGTGGAATTTATATTAAAGATTCATTTGTTATTGTGTTTTTTATTTTAATACGCAGGCGTTATAAATTGCAATATAAAACGTGCAAATTTTTGAAAAATAATTTTCGATGAAACAAAATTAAATTTTATATACTACCCAAATAAGCTTTGGTTACGGCATCGTCCTCCAACACATCTTTGGCTGTGCCGCTAAAAACAATATTGCCGGTTTCCAATACATAAGCTCTGTCGGATACCTTGAGGGCGCTGTTTGCCATCTGCTCCACTAAAAGAACAGTCACGCCGCTTTGCGCCACTTCTTGCAACAACTGAAAAACCTGCGATACAATTATAGGCGCAAGACCCAAAGACGGCTCATCTAAAATCAGAAGTTTCGGAGCGGTCATTAAAGCTCGCGAAATAGCCAACATCTGCTGTTCACCGCCGGAGAGAGTTCCGCTCAATTGTTTTCTGCGCTCTTTCAGACGCGGAAATTTTGAAAACATTTCTTCTATGCGTTGATTAATCAGAGATTTATCTTTTACCGTATATGCGCCTAAAAGCAAATTTTCTTCAACCGTATGAGTGGCGAACACTTGCCGACCCTCGGGCACAAGAGAAATGCCCATGCGTACCAATTTATCGGTAGATGCGGTTTGAACCTCTTTGTCGTCAAAATGAATAGAGCCGGCGTTAGGACGCTGCAAACCCAAAATTGTATTAAGAATAGTTGTTTTTCCTGCTCCGTTAGCACCAAGAATAGTGACAATTTCTCCCTTATTGACTTCAAGAGACACTCGATGAACCACTTCGGTTTTTCCGTATGCAATAGTTACGTCGTTAAGTTTTAGCATCATTCTTCCTCCTCTCCCAAATAAGCTTTGCGAACAACAGGATTTACGCTAATTTCGGCAGGTGTTCCCTCGGCGATTTTTTTACCGTAATCTAATACGGTAATGTAGTCGGAAATTTCCATTACAAGGCTCATGTGATGCTCGATAAGCAAAACAGAAATACCCGCCTTGCGAATTTTTTGAATCAACGCGGAAAATTCTAAAGTTTCTGTTTCAGTCAAGCCGGCACAAGGTTCGTCTAAAACCAAAAATTCCGGTTTCATACATAACGCCCGAGCCAATTCAAGCAATTTTTGTTGACCGGAAGAAAGACTTTCCGGTTCTGTGTTAAGTTTATCTTCCAAACCGATAACACGCAAATAATTCAATGCTTCTTCAAAAGACTCTTGCTCTTCCTTGCGCATCTGCTTACTGCGAAAAATTGCTCCCCACAGACCGTGAGTATAAGAAAGCCGCGTACCTATCGCAACATTTTCAAGCGCAGACAATTGACGGAACAAGCGCACATGTTGATATGTACGTGAAATACCTCGCCGAGCCAACTGCCACATGTTCATGCCGGAAATCAAATCGTTATTAAAAAGCACTGTCCCCTCTGACGGAGGGTCAATTCCCGTAATCATATTAACCGTGGTGCTTTTTCCTGCTCCGTTAGGTCCGATGAGAGAATGAACCGTGCCGCGGCGAATCGTCATATTCAAATGATTAACAGCAGTCAGTCCGCCATAAATTTTGGTCAAATCTTTTACTTCCAAAATCACGTCGTCGTCAGAACTGTTTTTGACCGTATAATCGGAAAAATCGAAACTTCGGCTTTGACTGTCGGCGGTGACATATATATTATCATCAATCGCAGAAAAACGTTTTTTAATTGAACCGACCAAACCGCCCGGAAGAATTTGAGTAAGAACAATCAGAGTAGCACCGTAAATTATTTGTTTCAGGTCGGGCGATGTATTGAAAAATTCCGGAATAATTGTAGCGATTACCGCACCTATCACAGGTCCGCTCAACGTTCCGCCGCCGCCGACAATTACCATTAACAAAACAAAAACCGTCATGCTGAATCCGAAAGTGTCCGGGCTCAAATATCCGCTGAAGCTTGCATAAAATGCGCCTGCGATACCGGATATGCTTGCATTAATGAAAAAACCAAGGATTCGATAAGAACGAAAGTTGATTCCCATACCGCCGGCGGCGATTTCATTGCTCTGAATAGCCTTGAAATCTCTGCCCCAACGACTTTTCACCAAGTTTCGCTGAAACCAAAGTGTTAAAACCATTGCCGCGAGAATAATATAAAATTTTCCATATCTGTCTAACGGAATACCGAACAATTTCCATTCGGCAACGTAAAAACCTACGGAACCACCCGTAACACCGTGCCACTCTACCAATATCCGCTGAACAATTTCCAACACTCCCATACTGATAAGCGTAAGGTAAAATCCCTTAACCTTTATGGCAGGCAAAGAAATTGCAAGACTTACAAAACCGGCAGCACCGATGGCAGCCAACACACCTACAAAAAACGGTGCGTTAAAAGTTGTAATGACTACCGCCGAGGTATAAGCGCCCGCGGCATAAAGCGCGGCGGCGGAAAAAGTGGTCATGCCGCAATAACCTGATGCAATATTATATCCCACAGCTAAAATTACATAAATAAAAATTAGGGAAACGAAACGCGTGTAATAAGTTCCCCCGAACATAGGAAGCATAATACAGAACAACAATAAAATTACCCACAGTATAGTGAAAATAAGTTTATACTTTTTCTGCACTGGCAACTCCTTTTTTGAATATTTTTGCACTCAAAATCCCTCCCGGCAAGAAAATTATTACAATAATCATAATCAAAAAACTAATGGCGTCTTTGAACCCCGCAGGAACAACGGTAGCTACCATCGCTTCAACAATACCCAATGTAAGCCCGCCGATAAACGCACCTCTGGAGTTACCCAAACCGCCAATCAAAGCGGCGGCAAATCCTTTGATGCCGATAGATGATGTCATGGTATAACTGGCGAAAGTTATGGGGGCGATGAGCGCGCCTGCCACGGAAGCCACCAAACCTGCCATGGCAAAACACGACAAAATCACGTTTTCGCTTTTAATACCCATGAGCCGTGCCGTACTCGGTTTAAAAGAAACGGCTCTGATAGCTCTGCCGAAACGAGTGGTTTGCATCATACTTTCATAAACAGTACCAATCAAAATTGCTATAACAATCATCATAATTTCGTGAAGCATAATGTTTGCTCCGAAAATTTCAACAGCTTTACCGTTGAAAAGATAAGGATATGATTGAGGCTCAGTACCGAATATCATACGAGCCATGTTGTCTAAAATAATCGATGCTCCAAAGGTAGTGACAATCCACCCGACTTGCTTAGATAAATCGCCCAGTCGCTCTACGCACAACTTGTAAATTATAATATTAAGTATTACGGTCGCAGTGATTGCAATAAGTAAAGATGCGATATACGACATTTGGAACAAGGCAAGACACCAATAGCTAATCATAGCACCGAGCATAATCATCGAAGCATGAGAAAAATTAGTGATGCCTGTGGTGGAATAAATCATACCGATGGCAAGTGCCATAAGAGAATAAATACTACCGTTAGCCAATCCGAAGATAAATTGTTGCACAGTTTTAACCCTCCTTTTTTTAAAAAACAGAAATCAATTAATGAATTTCGTTGACATAAAAAGCAACTTTGCTTTCATATTTACATGAATTACGCTTGAGATTTGAAACAAAATTTAATCTCATAAAATAATTTATTGACCCTGTCAAGGCTGACCGCCTCTGAGAGTGAGTTATAACATACTCTCGGAAGCGGATTTTTTAAGCCTTGATATAAAATAAAAATATTTCTGCACTACTTTTCAACAATAATTATATGAGAATTTTTTTCATAATTCATACAACGAAATTTTTATGAAAGCTGTTCAAGTTTCCGAACAGGTCTGTCATATTTTTAAGATTAGTTCTTGATATATAAATCTCCGTTTTGCATTTCACCGATGGCAACGGGAACAACATCGCTCGCCAAATAACCATCGTGGTCTTCGGCACTGAATTTATAACTGCTGCCGAAGAACGGAACGTATTCGGAACCATAAGTTTCGATAACTTCTTTCACCGCGTCGGAATCGGTAGAACCCGCTTTTTCGATTGCCCATTTCAACATCATCATACAGTCGTAACCGGAGGCTACCGTGCTTGGATTTGTGTCGCGTTTACCGACGCCGTATTCTCCATACTCGGCTATGATTTTGTTATACAGTTCAAGAAAACGTCCGTCCAGTTCTCCGCCTGCCTCTACAGCCCATTCGGCTACGCTGAGAGAAGAACAACGGTCTGCACCGGGTCCCGCAAGTTCTTTAAAGTTAGGCATAACCATGCCGGTATAACCGTAAATATTCATATTTTCCGTATAACCGATACGCTCGATTGCCCTGACGATTTTCGCGCCGTCTGCACCTAATGTCCAGAACAAACCACAGTCTGCACCGGCATCTTTAAGAGCTTGAGCCACAGGAGTCATGTCAGCATCTTCCGCCTTATAAGTAACGGTAGCCACAGGCTCGATACCATATTCATTGCACCATTTTTCCATAGCGGCAATACCGTCCACGCCTAAGGCGGAGTTATCACCGACCAAGGCAACTTTTTCATATCCGCGCTCTTTTGCGTTCATTACCAAAGCTTGCGCTTGCAAACCGTTAGGAATCATAATACGAAAAGCATAAGGAAATTTTTCGGCATCAATAATACTGTCACTGGAAGCAATGCACATTAAATTTATAATTTTACTCTCTTGCAAATAAGGAATAGCGGCTGCCGCAGGTGTAGAATTTGTAGGACCGATAATAAAATCTACACCGACTTTGTCAATGAGTTCTTCCGCGGCGGTTTTGCATTTGGTAGGGTCGGCTTCGTCATCACGGAAAAAAACTTCCACTTGACGACCTAAAATACCGCCGTCCGCATTGATTTCTTTGAGTGCCAGTTCAATACCTTGTTGCTGTTGTTTGCCAAGAATGGCAGAAGCGCCGCTTAATGCGCCTAATGCACCGATGCGAATCGGCTCGTTGCTACTTTCCGAAGCTTGACTTCCTGAATTTGAAGTTTCGGCATTGGGGTTTGCGCCTGCGCATCCGGTAAAGACAGTAAGGCATCCGAGAGCAAGTGCCAAAAAGCGGGTGAATTTCTTACTATTCATATTCATGGTTTTATTTCCTCCATTCATTTTTTTGATTGTGTTTTTTCTGATGATTGTTCAAAATATAAGATAATATATCACAACTCAATAAAAGCAACTTGATTTAATTTATCTTTTGACCGAAAAAATAAAAACTTTATTCAAGTTATGTAAAAACGTAATTTATAACATATTTTAAAAATCACAGAACACAATCGCTAGATATTTTAAATAATACTAGGTGGTTTAAACAATACAATTCATGATATAAAATGTCAATGCTTTTTTGAAGAAGGAACACCTATTTGTAAGAAAGCAACAAATTGCAAGTTTAATTGTTGTATATTATTACAATAGACGAAAAAATAAAATCGTAATATACTTCAATTAGTAAAAAATAAAAAGGATGATTTCAGAATTGGAGGATGAAACTATGCGAACAGCGATTGTCGGCTGCGGTGCTATGGGAACAGTAATAGGTGCATTTTTATCACAGAAAGGCTGTTGCGTTGACTTAATTGATATCAACGCAGAACACATTGCAGCCATGAGAGAAAAAGGCGCACGTATTATCGGACAGGCAGATATGAATGTTTCGGTGAGGGCATTTACGCCTGACCAAATGGAAGGTGTTTATGATATAGTCTTTCTGCTCACAAAACAAACCAGTAATGAAAGTGTATTAACAAATCTACTTCAGTTTTTACATGAGGACAGCGTGGTTTGCACGCTGCAAAACGGCGTGCCGGAAAGTTTTGTAGGTCAACATGTGGGGCTGAACCGAGTAGTGGGCGGCACGGTGTTATGGGGGGCTACTTATATTAAAGCCGGCGTATCAGAATTAACTCAAGATGTTTCTAAAAGTAAAAGTTTGTTTGAAATCGGTGAGATAGATGGGCAGATTACACCGCGCATCAAAGCAGTTTGTGAAATTTTGCAAAACATGGGACCTGTTCATATCACGCAGGATTTGATGGGTTCTCGTTGGACTAAATTGGTTGCAAACGCTTGTATGAGCGGAATGTCTGCCGCTTGCGGCTGCACATTTGGTGAAATTCTGGACAATAAACTTGCTTTCGCTTGCCTCAGTCATATTGGCAGAGAAGTGAAATTATGTTGTGAAGCCCAAAAGTATCGCCTGCATGGTGAAGCGGATTTGATACTTGGTTTGGAGAGCAAGGAATTATATGAACAAAGTCAGAAAATGTTTTTTAATATGTATGACCATCAAAGAGAGGCGAAAGCCAGTATGCTTCAAGATTTAGAACATGGTCGGGCAACTGAGGTACATATGATTAACGGTTATGTATGTCAAGTCGGCGATGAATATGGTATTGATACTTATTTCAATGATACCGTGAGAGAAATTGTATCTAAAATCGAAATCGGAGAATTACCTTTGTCTATGGATAATCTGCAATTTTTTGATAAGAGTCGTTTTAAATATGATTTATAAATCGTGGATAGTTAATTTTTTGAACAAACTAAGTTATCTGTTTTCAAAAATAAAATTAGATACCTCGGAAAATATTTTATGAAATTTTAAAATGCGTGTAGAGTTTTTAAAATTGTGGTGAACTGTGTTCACCTCTACGAAAAACAAAATATATAAAGTTTTTTGCCTTTCGCAAAATTAAAATCGCTTAATTTGCGGAGGAAGAATTTTTATAAAACTTTAAAAACTCATCAACTATGAGGGTTTCAATTTTTCGAGAGTAGTAAAAAATAAAATGGAGGTTTAATCAATGAATAAAGCTGTAATTGTAAGTGTTGCTCGTACGCCGATGGCTAAATTTCGCGGAGATTTTGCGACTTTGAGCGTACCGGAGTTGGGTGCAATCCCTTTAAAAGCGGCACTGGAAAAAGTCGGACTGAATCCGGCTCTTTTAGACGAAGTAATTTTAGGTAATTTGTTCGGCTCGGACTGGGCAAATCCGGCTCGAAACTGTGTATTGCAAGCAGGATTTCCCGAATCGGTACCGGCGATTACCGTTGACCGCCAATGCTCAAGTTCACTTAATGCATTGGGATTGGCAGCGGCAATGATTATGAATGGGTCGGCTGAAATTATCTTGACAGGCGGCGTTGAAAGTTATTCTCAGCAACCTTTTTATTTGCGTCGTTCCGCAAATCCTTATCCTGCAAATATGGAATTTTTATCTTACAAAACCTCGCCGCCGGTGGGGTCTGACAGTGTTTCGATGATTCAAACGGCAGAAAACTTAGCGATGAAATACAATATAACACGAGATGCATGTGACGAATTTGCCGTGAACAGTCACATCAAAGCGGCGCAAGCTCGGAAACTCGGATATTTCGATGAGCAAGTAGTACCTGTTGAAGTGGCACAAAAAAGAGAAAATATTACCGTAACGACAGATGCGTGTGTTCGCGCGGATACTTCTACGCAGGCGCTCGCTAAACTGCGTCCTATTTTGCAGGGCGGAGTTGTGACTGCCGGTAACGCATCGCCGATGAACGACGGCGCATCGGCGGTATTGGTTATGAGTGAAACAAAAGCTAAAGAGTTGTGTTTAGAACCTCTTGCTGTGGTAAAAGAATTTTGTTCGGCAGGATGTGACCCAAATATCATGGGTATCGGTCCGGTTTATTCAACTCGAAAATTAATGAAACAACACGGATACCAAATTGATGATTTTGATTTAGTGGAACTCAACGAAGCTTTCGCGGCTCAGTCTTTACCTTGTATTCGTGAATTAAACATTCGTCCAGAGCGAGTTAATGTGGAGGGCGGTGCTATTGCTATCGGTCACCCCAACGGTGCATCGGGCGGTATGTTGGTCGGGCGAATGGTTTATGCGTTGCGTCGCCGCGGATTACGCAGAGGATTAATTAGTTTTTGTTGCGGCGGCGGACAGGGATTTTCTTTAGTAATAGAAAATCCACAAGCATGAAAGAGGTGTGATTAATGAAGAAAATTATTATTTCCGCCGCCTTAACGGGGGCGATTACGAGTAAACATGAAGCGCCGGCTCTCCCGATAACTTCAGATGAAATTATTCGAGATGCGGTTGTCTGCGCTAAAGCGGGCGCGGCGATTGTTCATATTCATGTGAGAGATGAACAGGGGCAAGGTTCTATGGAGCTTGCACGATTTAGAGAAGTATATCACGGATTAAAAAAAGCTCTTGACGAAGAGGGACTTGATTTGCTTATCAATTTGACAACCTCGGGCGCAGTCGGTGTCGGTGACGAAGAAAGAATGGCTCACATAAAAGAACTGAAACCCGATTTATGCTCCTATGATGTCGGTAGTTTAAATTGGCTTCACAGTACAGTGTTTCTCAATCCGCCACATTTTTTAGAGGCTTTGGGTGCTTGTACGCAGGAACATAACGTTAAACCCGAAATCGAAATTTTTGACGGCGGCATGGTGGAAAATGCGATTTATTATTTAAAAAAAGGTGTGTTGAAAGCACCTCCGTTTTTTCAAATCGTGCTCGGCGCAGCAGGTGGATTGAGCGGAACACCGGAAAACTTGATGTTTTTACGAAATAAATTACCCGAAGGTTCTTTGTTTAGTGTAAGCGGCATAGGAAAAGCACATTTACCGATGATGTTTGCCGCTTTATCTATGGGAGCTGATGGAATACGTGTCGGCTTGGAAGACAATGTATTTCTGAGCAAACATGTACCTGCCACTAACGTGCAGCTGGTTGAGCGGGCGGTAGCTGCTGTAAAATTGGCGGGATATGAAA
>JGI994J12354_10005210_pt1 | contig 11281 bp, 11 predicted proteins | sample IntmicLarv3ML3BL_FD_12354 | JGI IMG/M metagenome (IMG submission 12354) | reverse complement strand
GCTCGACAGATGGTTGAGTTGAATGCGAAAAATGCGTTATTGTATTGGTGAATTGCGGGGCTTATAATGGTCTTGCGGCTGGGGGAGCCTGGTCGCGAGGAGGAAGACTATGAACATTGGCCACATGATTCGTCAACATCGAAAGAAGTGCGATTTGACTCAGGAAAAGCTGGCGGATTATCTTTGCGTGTCCTACCAGGCGGTGTCCAAGTGGGAGACGGGAGTGTCCAACCCCGATCTGGCCCTGATCGGGCCGCTGACCAAACTGTTGCACATCTCTGCCGATGAGCTGTTTGGGCTGACTGCGCAAACCGACGCGCGCAGGGAAGAGCTGGAGCAAGCGCATCTGCAAACTTGGCACAACGGCGACTTGGATGCGCGGCTGCAGGTTGCCGAGGCCGCAGTGAGTGAGTACCCCGGCGAGCCGCAATATCTCAATTGGCTGGCCGATGTGATGTACTATCGGGCGATGGAGTATGCGCAGGGAGCGCAGCAGACCGTCGAACTGGAAAAAGTTCTCGAGATATATCACCGCGTGCTCGAGGACTGTGCCGAGGGGGAAGTGCGCAACCAGGCGTTGTCCGGAATCGTTTATGCGCTGTATATGTTATTCCGGCGCGATGAAGCCAAAGTTTATGCCGAGCAATACCCGAAACACAACCGCGTGTCGCGGGATGACTTGCTAGAATGTTGCTTGACTGGCGAGGAAAAGACGGCGCACTTGCAACAAATGACACTGGATCGAGCGGAAGATTTGCTCAAGTGCTTGTACTTGCGCGACGACTTGGACGAGTTGAGTGCTGCCGAGCAGATTGTTCGCATCTTAGTTCCGGACGGAAACTATTTGTCCTTCCACGGCTGGCTCTTTCATATCATGATACAACAAGCCGTGCCCCTGACATGGCAAGGCAAACCCGACGAGGCCATCGCGGCGTTGGAGCGCGCCTATGAGCATGTGACGATGTACGACCGAATGTTTTTCGAAAAACCGGGCCCATACAAATTCACCGCGCCGCTGTTCGACCGCATTGAACAAGACACAACAGAGTGGTGCAAGGGAACCCCGGGATGGTTGCGCGAGAACTTCTTTGAGTGCCTGCGCCGCCCCAGCTTTGATCCACTGCGTGAGCGGGAGGATTTCCGGCGGCTGGTGGCGTTAGAATAGATGCGAATATATGCAAAAGCGTCCCCGCTTTTCAGGGGGACGCTTTTTTGATAACGGTTTTTTACTTCTTGCCCTTGCGGCCCATCCGGCCCATTGCCATCGTGCACAGGATGATGATGCCCATGACGATGAAGATGCCCATCATGCCAAACAGCATGACGCGCAGGGCGTCGGAGATTTGGGGGACTTCTTGCACCAGAGCGGTGGCCTCAGCAGTGGGGGCGGCGGCTTGCAAAAAATTCATGGTGGTGACTCCTTATTATCGGGCGATGAGGTTGAGGATCAGGCCGCCGGCGATGACGCTGGCGATCTGTCCGCCGACGTTGACGCCCGCCGCGTGCATCAGCAGGAAGTTTTGGGGATCCTCTTGCAGGCCCATCTTGTGCACGACCCGCGCGCTCATGGGGAAGGCCGAGATGCCGCAACCGCCAATCATGGGGTTGATCTTGTTCTTGGAGAACAGGTTGATGAACTTGGCGAACATAACGCCGCCGACGGTGTCAAACACAAAGGCGAACAGGCCAAGGCCCATGATCAACAAGGTGTTGACGGTCAGGAACTCGCCCGCCTGCATCTTGATGGCCACGGTGATGCCCAGCAGGATGGTGATGAGGTTGGCCAAGCCGTTTTGTGCGGTTTCGGATAGGCTGTTGAGCACGCCGCACTCGCGCAGCAGGTTGCCGAACATCAAGAAGCCGACCAGCGCAACACTGCGCGGCGCGACCAGGCCCGCGATGGCTGTGGTGACGATGGGGAAGAGGATGCGCACCAGGCGGCTGACCTCTTTGCCCTCGTAGGGCATACGGATCATGCGCTCTTTTTTGGTCGTGATGGCGCGGATGACGGGGGGTTGGATGATGGGTACCAGTGCCATATAACTGTAGGCCGCTACCAGGATGGCCCCCAGGTATTTTGTATCGTAATAGTTGGCCACAAAGATGGCCGTGGGGCCGTCTGCCGCGCCGATGATGCTGATGCTCGCGGCGTCTTGCAGGGAAAAGAGATTGGGGAAATAGCGACCGATAACGACCGCCAGCAACAGCGTGACAAAGATGCCGAACTGCGCCGCGCCGCCAAAGATCAGCAGCTTGGGGTTGGACAGCAGCGGCCCGAAATCGATCATGGCGCCGATGCCGATGAACAGCAGCAGGGGGAACAGCTCGTTGGCGATGCCGGCGTTGAACAGCACGCTCAAGGGGCCTGCCTCCAGATGGCCGCCGATTAGCTGGTCAATCGCGCCCGAAAAGGGCAGGTTGACAAGGATGGCACCAAAGCCCATCGGCAACAGCAATGCCGGCTCCATGTCCTTTTTGATGGCCAGGTAGATCAACAGTCCACCGATGCCCCACATGATAATCATGCGGACAATCGCCCAGGGATCGGTCGTCACCATGGTGGTTACCGATCCGAAGATCGCATCCAAAAAGTCAGCCAGCATACAGGTCTCCTCATATATCCAATTCGCCAAACAAAGACACTTCGCGCACCGCCATACCGACGAGCGACACCTTTTTTATTATAACACAAAACCATAGAAAATCCAAACGAATTTTTGCGCTTTTTGAGTGTTGATGGGTGCACAAAAATGGAGTGGTGCAGGTGAGTCTAGGAGATTATGTTGGCGCCAGTTTCACCAACTCCACTGCCCCCACAGCAGCCAGCGTTGTGCCGATGATGGCTACGGCTCCCAGGATGCCGGGGAGTTTGGTGATTTGTTCTACGGCGGGGGCGGCTTGGTCGGGGGTGGTGATTTGGTTGCCCAGGGCGGTGGCGGCGGCGTCGGCGAGCAGGGGATCGGCGGACAGGATGACGGCGGCGTCGGCGCGGCCGAATGACAGGGAATGGCCCAGCGTGCCCGACGAGGTACACAGGCCCCAGGTGCCCGGCCCGATGTGCAGGCCCAGGCGGCCCGAGAAAGGCGATTTGTCGCCCGCGAACAAGCCGATGACGCGGCTGCGGGTCAGGTGCAGGTAGAGGTCGCCGCCGTTTTCGACGATGACTTCGCCGTCCTGCGACTGGCCGACGGCTTGGGCGACGGCTCCGGCCACAGCGGCCATGGGGCCGACACCGCAGGCGGCGCAGGCGCGGGCCATGGCGGTGGGCAGGGCGGGACCGATGAAGTCCAGCGGTACGAGGCTGGCACCGAACTCGGGGGCCATGCGCAGGGCTTCGAAAACCTCGGCTCGTGCCTGTGTCAGCGCGCGCTCGGCGGCGGCGGGGTTGGGGTGGGTTGCGGCGATGTAGAGATCGGATTGCTCTTGGCACAGCGAAAAGGCCTGCAAGCCGTCGGGCGCGTGGGCGTCGCGGTAGGTGCGGGGCATATAGAGGCTGCGTTTATTTTGCATTGGCCGGCTCACGATATAACGAAAAAGCCCGCGAGCCGTCGGGCTGGCGGGTGTTGCGCGGCATGTACAGACCGCTTTTATTGATCATTGGTCACGTCGCCGTTGCCGCTGACAGGCAGGGTGTCGCCCAGGTAAGTGGGCGCGGGTTTGACGATGGAATAGGCGGCATCTTTGATGCGGGCCAGCACCTCGCGGGCGTCGCGATAGGACTGGCTGCCGTAGTCATACAGCGTCGCCGAGACGCCGTTGGCCTCGATGCCCAGTCGCTTGCACAGGAACAAGGCGCGGGGCAGGTGGTATTCCTGGGTGACGACCAGCAGGCTGTCGGCGCAAAAGACATCGCGGGCGCGGTAGACGCTGTCGTAGGTGGAAAAGCCCGCGTGATCCATGAAAATATCTTGCGAAGGCACGCCGTGGTCGATGGCGTATTGCTTCATGACGTTGACTTCGTCGTAGTCCTTGGTGCCGTGATCGCCGCTGACCAGGATCTTGGGCGCCAGGCCGCGGTGATAGAGGTCGACGGCGACAGACATGCGGTCGGCCAGCATGTCGCTGGGCGATTGGCCGTTGACCCGGCACCCAAGCACTAGGATGGCATCGTATCCGCCCGTGGCCTGATCGGCCGCGACGATGGCCTTGCGGCCCGTGGTGACCACCCACTGGTGCAGGAACATCAGCACCAGCCCGGCGGTGAGACCAAGGCAAACCAAACACTGAATAACACGCAAAAACCACGTCACCCACTTGGGGCGCGGTTTCTTGGTCGAAGCGGCGGTTTTCATTCGAACAGCCGCACGTCCATGGCGCGCAGCGGGCAGGCGGACAGGCACTTTTCGCAGGCAATGCACAGGCTGGCGTCAAAGTGCAGGGTTTGGCCGTCCAGGTACAGAGCTCGCTTGGGGCACACGGCGGTGCAGGCACCACACTCGACGCACTTGTCCTTGTTCCACAGGATGTTCTTTTTCATGGGCATGACGGTTACGCCCTGTTCGCGCAGGAAGGCCAAGCCCTGCTCCAGATGCTCGGTGGTGCCAGTCAGGGCCAGGGTCAGGCGGCCGCGGCGATCCTCGCCGAAGTCGGCGCGCAGGATGTTGAACACGACATCATATTCCTTGACCAATTGGCTGATCAAGGGTTTGTCAAAGGCGTGGTTGGGATAAACCAGCTGGACGGTTGTCTTGGCCATATGTCCTCCTAAATATCGATCAGTCAGCCATGGGCCCGAAGGGGCTCTTGGGGGTGGGGACGACGGGAGCGGTTAGTGGGAACTTGCCCTGCAATAGCCACCCTTTGAGCACCTGGGCGATCTCGCGGGCGCGGGACAGGCTGGACAGCGGCGCGGTGGGCACGGACTTGCCGTTTATAGTAATCGAGCCCGAGCGCAACTGGGCATAGCTGACCAGCCCGAAGTCGGGGCGGTTGCGGCTGGGCACGGAATAGTCGAAGACGCGGGTAGAGAGCTTGTCGTTGGGCCGCGCCAGGTCGTGCAGCAGTTCTTCGTCCAACACCGGGATAGGGAAGCCCGCGCCGACGTAGAGGGTCGAGCCGTATTTTTGGAAGGTGCCGCCGCGGACATAGCGGGGATCCATGGCCTTCATATCGCCCGTCAGCGCCAGCGTACCGCCCCAAACCCGAGTGCCGCCGTCGGGGGCGTCCTCTTGATGATAAGTGTTTTGTGTGCCCTCCCAGCCGACATAGCCGACTGTGCCGCCAAAGAAAATGCGGGTGCCCATGCCGATCGTGCGCAGGCCGGGATCCTTCAACAGCGGCGAGAGTTCGCCTGCCGTCGAGTAAGTGACGTTGCCCAGCTCGGGCAGTAGCGTGCCCATATAGGTGTGCAGCGTGCGCTCGGAGCTATTGGCGGCGGCCCCGTAGTTTTGGTAGACGTTGCGGGGGTTGTACAGATAAGCCTGGTTGAGCTCGGCCAGCGTCATGGTGCGGTTGACCTCACGCAGGGGATAGCAGTCGGTACCCTTGCCCGTGGCGTGCAGGGTGATGGGTTTGCCGGCAATCAGGTCCTCAATGACGTGGGCGCCGCCGTAGTTGTCTCCGCGATCCGACGAGGGCTGGGTGGCCCCCAAATATGTGTCGACAGCTGCCAGGCCACCATAGGCCTCGACGTTGTTGATGGTGAGTTTTTCCATGCGGATGGGGGGATCGGAGTGGCCGAAGTTGAGGAAGGCCCCCGAGGAGCACATGGGCCCAAATGTGCCCGTGGTCACGACGTCGACTTTGGCAAAAGCCGCCGCCTCGCCCTCCTGGGCGACCAGATCGATCAACTCTTCCGCCGTGAGGACGACGGCCTTGCCGGTGCCGAGCTTTTCGTTGATTTCTTCGAAGGTGCGGGTCATAGATACTTTCTCCTTGTGGTATGCCGATGGTTACTTTTGTTCGCGGGACAGGCGGTCGTACTGTTCGCGGGCTTGCAGCAGGCGGAACTCGAAGTCGCGGCGGTCTTTGCGGTTGAGGTTGTCCAAGATCAGGCCGCCGAAGAAGGACTGGATGGACATGATAAACCAGGCGACGCTGGCGATGAAGGTGGGGAAGCGTGTCACCAGCCCCGTGCGATAATATTCGATCAGCACGGGGATCAGAAAGCCGATGCCGATCAGCCCCAGCACGACGGCCAACAGCGTGAAAAAGGCGAAGGGGCGGTAGTTTTTGAACAGTCGCATGATGGTGCGCAGCACCTTGATGCCGTCGCTGTAGGTGTTGAGCTTGGACTCACTGCCCTCGGGGCGGTCGCGGTATTCGATGACGACGTTCTTCATGTGCAGGTTCTTGTCCAGGGCGTGGATGGTCATTTCGGTCTCGACCTCAAAGCCCTTGGACAGCACGGCATAGGACTTGACGAACTCATAGGAAAAGGCGCGGTAGCCCGTCATGATGTCGCGGACGTCGCTCTTGAAGAGCATGTTGATCAGCTTGCGCACCACGACATTGCCCATGTTGTGGAAGGGGCGCTTATTTTGGGTGAAATAGGTCGAGGACAGGCGGTCGCCCACGGCCAGGTCAACGCCTTCGTCCAGTACGGCGGCACACAACTCGGGGGCGAACTCGGCGGGGTAGGTGTCGTCGCCGTCGGCCATGATGTAGCATTGGGCGTCGATGTCACGGAACATGGCGCGGATGACGTTGCCCTTGCCTTGACGGCGCTCGATACGCACTACGGCCCCGGCTTGCTCGGCCAGCTGGGCGGTGCCGTCGGTCGAGTTGTTGTCATAGACATAAATCACGGCCTCGGGCAGCACCGCGCGGAAGTCGCGAACGACTTTTTCGACGGTCTTGGCCTCGTTATAGCAGGGGATCAGTACGGCGATTTTATCCACGAAGAAACTCCTTGAGGGCAATGAAAAGATTCCAATGAATAATGTAACCGATATAAGAGAAAATGTCAAGACGAATTCGGCGGCGGGTGCTTTACATTTGACTGCCGTGCCGTGTATAATTTGCATGGATTCCCGTGCGAAGGAGAGCGATGATGAACCTTGCCTTGTATGCCCCAGTGGTGCAGCCGGATCCCGTGTTGTCGGGGCGGTGCCTGTATGTCGCCAACGACGGTGACGACGCCAACTCGGGGGAGTGCCCTGCTTGCGCTTTTGCCACCCTGCAGGCGGGTATCGATGCCATGGTGCCGGGCGATACCCTGCTCGTCGCGCCGGGCGAATACGCCGGGGCGACCTTCCTGCCCTGCCACTCGGGCACGGCAACGGGCTGGAAAAAGGTCATGGCACAGGATCCGACGCGCAAACCCGTCATCACCGCGCCGGGGCCCAATACCCAACGCCGTGGGTCGTTCATCGAGCTGTACGGCAACGAGGGCACCAATATGCGCAAGACCGGGTACATTTGGCTGTCCAACCTCGTCGTGCGCGGTGGCATCGAGCAGGGGGTGGACGCAAACACCGCCCCTGCCGAATGTGGCCGCTACGGCTTTGACTTTGTTAACACCGCTTATACCCGCATCGATCATTGCGAGGCCTATAACGTGCGGATCACGGGCATTTTTGCCGCTTTTGCCGATTGGTTTGTCTGCGAGTACAACCACTCCGAGCACAATGGCGAGCACGGCTATTACTTTAACAACGGCGGCGACAACTTTATCTTCCGCGCCAACTCCGCGGCCTATAACCGCGGGTGCGGCTATCACCTCAATGCCGACATCGACACCCCGCCCTCCAAGGGCTGGCACGAAAACGGCACCTATGAGTACAACCTTTCCACCCACAACGGCTCGGGCTGGGGCGGGCGCATCAGCGGCGCGGGGCTCAACTTCTCGGGCCTGCGGCGGGGGATCATTCGCTATAACTGTTCGCTGGACGACTACGCCGGGGGCATGACTTTTTACCAGGGCGATTCCAAGGACACCAGCCGCGACTGCCAGGTGTACAACAACCTCGTCGTGCTCAACCGCATCTCCAACCGCGCGCCGTTGGTCTTTGACAACGACGCCCCTCGTACGGATACCGACAACGAGTTGATGGGCAAGCCCTTGCACCTGTATTTCTGGAACAACGTCTTTGCCTCCAAGCACCATGCCCACCACCTGGTCGAGGCCAACCATGCGCCTGTGGCCGATCCTCAAGTGCATTTTTGCAACAACATCTTTGTCACCCCGGGGGCCCATGCGCGGACCTTTGATATGCCCGCCGAGATGATCGAGGGCATCCGCGCCAACAACCACATCGTGGCGCGATTGGACGAGGTATTTGTCGCGGCCAACATGGGGGATTATACCCTGCTGGACGCCTGGCGGGGCATCGGCACCAAAGCTTGATATTAACAAGGAGAAGTAATGACTGATGAAGTGTAAGATTTGTGCCAGCGAAGATACGCGTGTGGTGGATTCCCGCCCAGCTGACGACGGCACCTCCATCCGCCGCCGCCGCGAGTGCGACGGTTGCGGGCGGCGGTTTACTACCTATGAGCGCGAGGAAGTAGGCCCTGCTTACGTCCAAAAGCGCGACGGTACATTGCAGGCCTTTGATCCCAACCGCGTGCGCTCGTCGATCCTCAAGGCCTGCGAAAAGCGCACTGTCCCATTGCAGACCGTCGACGCCCTGGTCAGCGCCGTCGAGCAGCAGGTCACACAGCGGCCCAATGCTCAGGTCAAGACCTCGGACATCGGTGAGATGGTGATGGAGGGTTTGCGCGGCATCGACGAGGTCGCCTATGTGCGCTTTGCCTCGGTCTATCGCCAGTTCAAAGACATCGAGGCCTTCCGCGAGGAGTTGGACGAGCTGCTCAAACCCAAGGGCAAGCTCAAGAACAAACCCGGCCCCAAGGATACCACTCGCAAAAAAAGCGACATCAAGTGGAGCTGAGCCGCCGGGAGGGCGCGGTGCCCTACCTGGTCTGCGATGCGATGGAACAAGCCGGGCTGGTGCACGGCTTCTTTCTGCGCCATGGCGGCGTGAGTCAAGGCGAGCTGGCCAGCCTGAACTTGGGCAACCGGGTGGGTGACGCGCCCGAAAACGTGTGCCAAAACCACGCTCGCATGATGGCGGCGCTGGTGGGCGGCGGCGAGCCGCCCGTGGTGCACAAAACATCCCAAGTACACGGCACGGTGGTGCTGGAGGCTTGTGAGGGAACGGTGCGCGGCGCCGTGCCCGTACGTCAGGCTGACGGCTTGTGGACGGGGGCGGGGGGGGCGGGGCAGGCGCTGGAGATCCACGTCGCCGATTGCGCCGCTGTGCTGGTGGTCGACCCCGTTGGCCGCCGCTTTGCCAACCTGCACGCCGGGTGGCGGGGCGCGGTGGGCGGCATCGTCGCGCGGGGTATCGAGTGCCTGTGCGGGCAGGGCTCGCGGACGAGTGACTTGCTGGTGGCGGTCGGCCCGTGTATCGGCGGGTGCTGCTATGAGGTGTCTCGGGATGTTGCCCAGCAATTTGATCCGCGGGCGGTGAGCGAGCGAGAGGGCATGGTGTTTGCGGACATTGCAAAGCAGAATGCTTTGGTTGCCGTTGAGTGCGGCGTTAGAGAGTGTAATATTTATTTGGCTAATATGTGCACATCGTGCAACGTGAATGCCTGCTTTTCACACCGCGCCCAGCAGGGCCGGGCAGGGCGCATGGCGGCAGTGGGGTGGTTTGTGGAGTAAGGTTTATTTAGCGTTGTTAATAGGGGCGCAGTGATCGACCGCGGTACATAATCGCCTGACAACAATTGATTTATACTGCAGGGCCCCTGTGTCAGGAGTGTGGTTTTATCAGGCGACTCACCACAGGCAGGGGGCACTGTTCGCCCCCCCGTAGCATTGTCAAAGTTTCGTCATGCACCCAAGCCCAAATAATAGATATAGATGAAGTAACCTGTGCACGGACACCAGATCTTGTGTTATAATGATGCGAATCCACCCGTGGAGGTTATTTTTGTGTCCGCTTATGTAGCGCGCGATATTCAGGTGCTCGAGGGGCTTGAAGCTGTTCGACTGCGGCCCGGTATGTACATCGGCTCGACCGATAGCCGGGGCCTGCACCATACCCTGTGGGAACTGCTGGACAACGCCGTCGACGAGGCGGCGAATGGCTTTGCCAACACCGTGGCCATCACCTTGCACCAAAACGGCGCGGCGACGGTCGAGGACAATGGGCGCGGCATTCCCACCGACATGCACCCCACGGCGGGAATCTCGGGCGTCGAGGTTGTCTACACCCAGTTGCACGCCGGGGCCAAGTTCGACAACAAGCAATACAGTTACTCGGGCGGCCTGCACGGCGTCGGTGCCAGCGTCGTCAACGCCTTGTCCGAGTGGTTGGAGTGCGAGGTCTGCCACGAGGGCAAGCAGTTCTTTGTGCGGTTCGAGACCACCTTCGACGCCCAGGGCAAGGTGCAGGCGGGCGTGGCGGCGGCACCGCTGGCCGAGGTCGGGCCGACGCGCAAGAGAGGCACCAAAACCACCTACCTGCCCGATTACCGCATCTTCGACGATGTGAATTTCCAGTTCGACCGCATCGAGGCCAAACTGCGCGAGCTGGCCTTCCTCAACGCCGGAGTCAAGTTCACGCTGATCGACGAGCGGGTGAGGGAAGAGGGCAAGTACAAGAAGCGTGAGTACCAGTTCGCTGGCGGCATCAGCGACTTTGTGCTGTATCTCAACGAGGGCAAAAACGCCATGCACCAGCTGCCCATCCTGCTCGAGGGTGAGCGCGACGGCGTGGCGATGGCCTGCGCGATTCAGTACAATGACGGCTATTCCGAAAACATCTATTCCTATGTCAACAACATCCCCACGGCGGGCGGCGGCACACACGAGACGGGGTTGAAAGCCGCTTGGACGCGGGTGCTCAACGACTACGCGCGCCAAACGGGTGCGCTGAAGGAAAAGGACAACAACCTGGCGGGCGAGGATTTCCGCGAGGGCATGACGGCGGTGCTGATGGTCAAGATGCACAACGTGCAGTTCGAGGGCCAAACCAAAGGCAAGCTGGGCAATGCCGAGGCGCGGCAGGCCGTCGACGGCATCGTCGCAGAGCAGATGCAACGCTGGTTGGACGATCTAAAAAACGCCGCGACCGTGGCGGGCGTGCTGGAAAAGGCCATCTCGGCGGCGCGGGTGCGCGACGCGGCCCGTAAGGCCAAGGAGACGGCGCGGCGGCGCACCTCGATCGAGGGGGCGCAGCTGGTCGGCAAACTGGCGGCGTGCACGGGCAGAAACCCCGAGAACTGTGAGCTGTTTATCGTCGAGGGCGACTCGGCGGGCGGCACGGCCAAGCAGGCGCGCGACCGCCAAATCCAGGCCATCCTGCCCCTGCGCGGCAAGCCGCTGAAT
>JGI994J12354_10005209_pt1 | contig 11282 bp, 9 predicted proteins | sample IntmicLarv3ML3BL_FD_12354 | JGI IMG/M metagenome (IMG submission 12354) | reverse complement strand
ACATTCTGCTGGTGGGCCCCACCGGTGTGGGCAAAACCCTTTTAGCGCAAACTTTGGCCAAAGCCATTGATGTACCCTTTGCCATTGCCGACGCGACCACCTTAACCGAAGCCGGTTATGTGGGTGAGGACGTTGAAAATATTCTGCTTCGCCTGATTCAGGCGGCGGAATATGACATTGAGCGCGCGGAAAAGGGCATCATTTACATTGATGAAATCGACAAAATCGCCCGTAAATCCGAAAATCCGTCGATTACCCGTGATGTCAGCGGCGAGGGTGTTCAGCAGGCTTTGCTTAAAATTCTGGAGGGTACGGTTTCCAATGTACCTCCTCAGGGCGGGCGCAAGCATCCCCAGCAGGAGTTTATTCAGATTGACACCTCCAATATTCTCTTCATTTGCGGCGGCGCTTTTGACGGCTTGGAAAAAATCATCGAAAAACGTCAGGGCAATTCTCAGGTAGGTTTCGGCGCCGACATCAAAAGCAAAAAAGAGATTGATGCCAGCAATATTTTCAAAGAGATGATTTCTCAGGATTTGGTGCATTACGGCTTGATTCCCGAGCTTGTGGGCCGTCTGCCGGTCATTACGTCCCTCAAGGGTCTTACCGCGGAGGAAATGGTGCAGATTCTTACAGTACCGCGCAATTCCATCATCCGGCAGTACACCAAGCTGTTTGAACTGGACGGCGTGCGGCTTCTGTTTGACAAGGAATCTTTGCAGCGTATCGCTGAAATTGCCATTGAGCAAAAAACCGGCGCCCGCGGCCTGCGTACCATCATTGAGGATTTGCTGTCACCCCTGATGTACCAAACGCCCAGTGATCATACCATTGAAAAAATCCAAATCACAAAGGGCAATGTGGATAAAACGGAGGAGCCGGTTATTCTGCGCAATCCCAACAAAAAACCGGTCAAGCTTAAAATATCCATGAACAGCAGAAACAAAAAGGTAACGGCGTCTTAATACACAAAAGGCTGACGCATACGCGTCAGCCTTTTGTGTAGTGAATAATTAATAATTAAGAATGAATAGTTATGGATGGCGCGAAGCGCCCGCCGCAACTATTAACTCATCACGATTAACTATTAATTGAAAAGAAAGGAATGGGTGACTTTATGGAACACGAGAAGGAAATCCTTATGAATATATTGCCGGTGATTCCCATGAAAGGGCTGGTCATTTTTCCGAAAATGGTCATTCATTTTGATGTGGGACGAAAAAAATCCATTGAAGCCTTAAACAGCGCCATGGCAGGAACGCAAACGGTGTTTTTGACATCGCAAATTGACTACAGCGATGATGACCCCGACTTTACAAGCCTGTGCCGAGTGGGCGTTATCGCTAAGGTTAAGCAGGTGCTTAAATTGCCGGGAGGCATTATCCGCATATTGGTGGAGGGTGAACGCAGGGCCGTTTTGGCGGACATCCTGCAAGGTGACCCGTATTTTCTCTGCGAAGTGGAGCCTGTGCGGGAGGTTACCGGACGGGCCATTCGCTATAACGACGCCTTGATTCGCCGTGTACATACACTTTTTGAGGAATATGCCCATTTGTGTCCCCGGATGCCTGCCAATGTCCATTCTATGGTCAACGGCGCGGAGGATGTGGGCGATTTGGCTGACTTTATCGCCGGAAATATTATGATTCCCATAGAGGATAAGCAGGACATTTTAAGTATGTCCCACAAAACCAAACGGCTGGAACAGGTGGCTCTGATTCTGGAAAATGAAATTGAGCTTTTGCAGCTGGAGCATCAGATAAGCAGCAAGGTTCGGGAGAAAATTGACGAAAATCAAAAGGATTATTACTTGCGCGAGCAGATCAAGGTTATTATGAACGAGCTGGGGGAAGGGGACAACCCCTTGCAGGAGGCGGAGGAATACGCCGGAAAGATTTTTTTGCTGAAGCTTCCCGAAGATTTGGAAGAAAAACTCATGGCCGAGGTCAAAAAGCTTTCCAAAATGCCCGGCGGCTCTCACGAAGCCACCGTTGTGCGGGGGTATCTGGACACGGTGCTTGAACTGCCCTGGAACAAATTTTCCAAGGACAGCATTGACCTTGCCAAAGCGAAAAAGGTGCTGGACAGCCATCATTACGGTATGGACAAAGTCAAGGACAGAATCTTAGAGGTTCTGGCGGTGTTAAAGCTTTCCCAAAGCGTTCGGTCTCAAATCGTATGTTTGGCGGGACCTCCCGGCGTGGGTAAAACCTCCATTGCCAAGGATGTGGCCAAGGCTATGGGGCGCAAATTTGCCCGCATTTCTTTGGGCGGCTCCCGTGACGAGGCGGATATTCGCGGCCACCGTAAAACCTACATCGGCGCGATGCCCGGCCGGATTATGAACGCCGTCAAGCAGGCGGGTACAAGCAATCCGGTTATTTTGCTTGACGAAATTGACAAGCTGGGGCATGATTTCCGGGGCGATCCTTCTTCCGCATTGCTGGAAGCTTTGGACGGTGAGCAAAACCACGCTTTCCGCGACCATTACATAGAACTGCCCTTTGATTTGAGCAAGGTGCTTTTCATCACTACAGCCAATGATGTGTCTCACATCCCAGCCCCGCTTTATGACCGCATGGATGTCATTTCCTTGTCGGGCTATACATCAGAAGAAAAATTCAATATTGTGAAAAAGCATCTGTTCCCCAAGCAGCTTGCGGAAAACGGTATGACCAAAAAGCAGGTGAAGATGACTGACGACGCTTTCCGTTTTCTGATTGATTTTTACACCCGGGAAGCCGGTGTGCGTACGCTGGAGCGTTCTACAGCCTCCCTTTTGCGCCGCGTGGCCCGTGAAATCGCGGCGGATGAGAAGCTTACGGTTAAGCTTACGCCCCAAAAGGTAGAAGAGCTTCTCGGCCCCAAGAAATACAAGCAGGATGATTACTCAGACAAAAACGAAATCGGCGTGGCCAACGGATTGGCCTGGACCAGTGTGGGGGGCACCATTCTGGCGGTGGAGGCTGTGGTCTATCCCGGTGACGGCAAGCTCAAGCTGACAGGTTCCCTGGGCGATGTCATGAAGGAATCGGCGCAAACGGCAGTCAGCGTATTGCGCGCCCGTGCTCATCGTTATGGTTTGGCAGAGGATTTCTACAAAACCAAGGATGTTCATATCCATTTCCCAGAAGGTGCCACGCCCAAGGACGGCCCTTCCGCCGGTATCACCATTGTGACGGCATTGCTGTCCGCCCTGCAAGGGGCTTTTATCAAAAGTGATTTGGCTATGACGGGAGAAATCACCCTTCGCGGCAAGGTGCTGCCCATTGGAGGCTTAAAAGAAAAACTCATGGCGGCCTATCGTGTGGGCATTTCCACTGTGCTTATTCCGCATGACAATGTGCCCGATTTACAGGAGGCTGACAAGGAGGTTCTCGACCATCTTACGGTCATCCCTGTGAAAACCATTGAAGAGGTCATCGACCATGCCATTGAAAAGACTGTGGCGCTTACTAAATTGATGGAAACGCCTATGGACATGATTACCACCGTGCCGCAATAATTAGAAAGGGGGGGAACCCCGTGAAAATTGAAACCGTTCAATTTGAAGCGTCCTACGGACTGGGCAGTCAGCTGCCTGAATCAACCCTGCCGGAAATCGTCTTTGCCGGTCGTTCCAATGTGGGAAAATCCTCCCTTTTGAATAAGCTGACCAACCGAAAAGCCCTGGCCCGTACCAGCGCTGTGCCGGGCAAAACCATCACCATCAACTTTTTTCGGCTGGACACCTGCCGTTTTGTGGATTTGCCCGGCTACGGCTACGCCAAACGGAGCCTTGCGGAACAGGAGCGCTGGTCCCAGTCCATTGATCACTATTTTACGTCGGACAGAAAGATACACATGGTTATTCAGCTTGTGGACATGCGGCATCCGCCCTCTAAGGACGATTTGACCATGGTTGACTTTCTTATGCAAACCGGCACGCCTTTCATGGTGGCGCTGACCAAAAGTGACAAATTAAACAAAACCCAAACAGCCGAGCGGCTTACCAAAATCAGGGAGGAGCTTTCAGTGGGAGAGGACATTAAAATCATACCCTTTTCCGCCCTGAAAGGCACCGGCGCGGCTGAAATCAGAAATTATATCGCAAGCTCTTTACAAGAGAATGAGAAAGGAACACAGGAATGAGCATCTCTATAGAAAACGGACATTTGAATATAGGCGGCGCAGATGCCGTAGCTCTTGCGCAGGAATACGGCACACCCCTGTATGTCATGGACGAGGAAATCATACGGAGCCGGTGCCGCACCTTTAAAAATGCGCTTGAAGAAGCCACGCAGGGCCGCTGCCGTGTGATTTATGCCTCCAAAGCTTTCAATTGCATGGAAATGTGCCGCATTGTTAAGGACGAAGGTCTGGGCATTGATGTGGTGTCAGGCGGTGAGCTTTACACGGCCATAAAAGCCGGATTTGACCCGGAAAAAATCTACTTCCATGGCAACAACAAAAGCCTGTGGGAGCTTACTTTATCTCTTGATAACAGTGTCGGCCGCATTGTGGTGGACAACATTAACGAGCTTACGGCTCTAAACGCTTTGGCGGGAGAAAAAGGTAAGACAACGGACATCATGTTCCGTATCAAGCCGGGAGTTGATGCCCATACGCACGACTTTGTCAAGACCGGACAGATTGACAGCAAATTCGGCGTGGCGCTGGAAACAGGTGAAGCCATGGACATTGTCAAGGCGGCTCATGCTATGGACAATGTACGTGTGGCGGGTATTCACTGCCATATCGGTTCCCAGATTTTTGACACCGAGCCATTTGTCACCGCCGCTGATGTCATGATGGATTTTATGGCGCAGGTCAAGAAAGAAATCGGGCTTACCATTGGTGAACTCAATCTGGGCGGCGGTTTCGGTATTTCCTATACCGGGGAGGACAATCCCCGTCCCTATGAGGAATACATGGTGGAAATCGCAAACGAGGTCCAGAGAAAGGCCAATGAGCTTTCTATGGATGTGCCCTTCCTTCTGGTGGAGCCGGGGCGTTCCATTGTTGGATCCTCCGGCGTGACCCTCTACACCGTGGGCAGCGTCAAGAATATCCCGAATATTCGCACCTATGTATCGGTAAATGGAGGCATGACGGACAACCCCCGTTTTGCTCTGTATCAGTCCAAGTACACCATGACTCTGGCCAACAAGGCGGACAAGCCCAGGAATACGGTGGTAACCGTGGCGGGCAAATGCTGTGAAAGCGGTGACTTACTGGGGGAAAACATCGAATTGCAACAGGCCGAAGCGGGTGATATTCTGGCGGTTTTGTCCACCGGCGCGTATAATTACTCCATGTCTTCCAATTACAACCGTACACCCAAGCCGGCCTGTGTTATGGTCAATAACGGGCAAGTCCGGACGGTTATCAAGGGGGAAACCTTAGACGATATTATTCGGAATGACGTGTAGGACGAAAATCCACCGAACGGTCATAAAGGGTTCGAACACTGAAGCCGCACAAAGCGGCGGCTTCATCTCTGGTTAGCGTGTTGCTGCGCCACAGAGCGCAAATATCCTCGAAATCACCGGGATTTTCCTTAACCGGACGGCCGAACACAATGCCGCTTGCTTTGGCGGCGGCAATGCCTTCCGCCTGCCGCTGTAATATGTTTTCCCGTTCCAGCTGGGCGGAAAAGGAAAGCACCTGCAACACCAAATCCGCAATGAAGGTACCCAGCAAATCCTTACAGTAAGTGGTGTCCAGCATGGGCATGTCAATAACCTTGATGTCTATACCCTTGTCCCGGGTCAGATGCCGCCACTGTTCTATAATTTCGGCATAATCCCGACCCAAACGGTCAATGGATTTGATGTAAAGCAAATCCCCCCGCCGTAAGGCGCGAAGCAATTTTTTGTATTTGGGGCGGTTGAAGTCTTTGCCGGATTTTTTGTCAATGAAAAGGTTTGATTGGGGAATATTATAGATAGACAGGGCAATAAGCTGACGGCCTTCGTTTTGGTCTTTCATGGAAACTCTCACATAGCCGAAGGTTTCCGGTTCTCCCTCGGCACGGCGCTTTCTTTGTCTGGGCATAGGTGTATACATCTCCTTTTACAATATACAAGTATTGTAAAGGGAAAAAGAGGAAACTTGAAGCGTAAAATATATTAACATATAGAAAAAAGCTGCCTGAGCGTATTGCTCAAGCGGCTTTTTTAAGTGGTTCGCCTATAATTTATTGCTTGGAAAATACTTCCTTCGGTTGGCGGCAGACAGGGCATTCCCAATCCTCCGGCAGTTCTTCAAAAGGAATTGCACCGTCATATTCATAGCCGCAAATGCCGCAGACCCATGTGCCGGCCTCTGTTTCTTTGGTAGGTGCTTGACCGTCTTTTTTGTATTCTTTAAAAGCGTCGGAAACCGCCTCCTTCATATCCGACTGGTACGTTGCGTACAAAAGGGGTGTTCCGCGGCTCTTTTCTGCGTCCTCTACTTCGCAGAAAAACAGAGTGTGGGTGGAAAGCTCCTCGGTTTTGACAACCCGGCAAAGATAATGAGCGCAAGCCTTGTCCAGTACAGGTAAACCCTCCATGAGGGAGTGGGGGACATTGTTCCATTTTTCCACGTCACGGCCCGATTGGAATCCGAAATTAGCGATGACAAAAGGGTCAGCCTCGTCAGACAGCACCGAAACGGTAAAGCACCCTGATTTTTTGATACACTCATTGGTATAATTGCCGTTCATACAGCACAAAAGAACGGTGGGAGGGTCGGAGGCCGCCTGCATAAAGGCATCCGCAATACAGCCGCCGAAGCCGTTTTCTGATGTCACGCCAATGACATACAGTCCGTATGAAATTTTATACAAAGCGGTTTTATCCATAAGATAGCTCCTTTACATATGAGGGGGTTGCCCTTATTTTACCATAGAGTTACAGAAGAATCAAATGATAATTTTAATATTCCTTGCGTTTTTCCATTGAAAAGACAGGTATAATATGGTATACTCTATCCATACATTATAGTATTGAGAAATTTCAAACGATAAAAAGGAGTGTACAGCATGAGTGTTTTGGATGAAGTTATTTCCACAGCGAAAAATACAGCGGTAACCATTGGGGAACAATCGGCCAAGCTTTACGATTTGGCCAAGCTGAAAATCAGCGCCTCCGACCTCAAAAGCTCCATAGCCAAGCAATACAAAATTCTGGGCGAACGGGTCTACAATGCCGAAAAGAAGGGCGACACAGCCAAAACAGAGGACATTGTTATGGCTGTTGACGTTCTCAAAAGCAAGCTGGAAGCCGTGAATGACAAAATCGCCGCCGCCAAAAATAATGTCCGTTGTGAGGACTGCGGCACTTATAATTCTGTTGAATCCAGATTTTGCAGTGACTGCGGCGCCCCGGTCATTCAGCCGGAGACAGAGGACACAGAGGCGCCTGCGGATTTTGTCCGTGAGGACGAAGAAGCTGAGGAAACGTCTGCTGAGGCAGACACGGAATAATGTCCTACGACTTTTCACAGTACGAACAAAGCAGGGATTATATAGCCTCAAAAATAAACGCAAGGCCGGAGACCGTTATTATACTGGGCTCGGGCCTGCGTTGCTGTACTGATTTTATTGTGCCCGAGCACACGCTTTTTTATAAGGATATTCCGTATTTCCCCGTGTCCCAAAACAAAGCCCATGATTCCTGTTTGGCGATAGGGTGCCACAACGGGCGTTGCGTGGCGGTGCTAAAGGGGCGCAAGCATTTTTATGAGGGCGGTGACATTGCGGAAACCGTCTACGCCCTGCGCACACTGTTTTTATTGGGGGCGAAAATTCTCATACTGACTAATGCCGCCGGGGCGGTCAATACAAGCTGTAAACCGGGGGATATCGCCCTCCTTACCGACCACATCAACCTGACCGGTCACAATGTGCTTGCGGGTGAAAATATAGAGGAATTCGGCCCGCGCTTTCCCGATATGACGGAGGTTTATTCCAAAAATCTGCGGGATAAAGCCCTTGCGGCAGCGGATTCTCTGCAAATCCCCCTTCATAAAAGCGTATACTATTATTTTACCGGCCCCTCTTATGAAACACCGGCGGAAATTCGTGCCGTTCGGGCTTTGGGCGGGGATTTGGTAGGCATGTCCACCGTCCATGAAGCTGTGGCGGCTTCCCACATGGGGATGGAGGTTTGCGGTTTTTCCGTTGTGACCAATATGGCGGCGGGGATGACAGGGGAGAAGCTTTCGGATGAAGAGGTAGTAATCAACGGCCAAAAAGCACAGCAAAGAATGGAAAAGCTTTTGTCCGCGATGCTATAAAAAGGAAGTGGAATAGAATGAAAAAAATAGGTGTTGTTATTGCCGATGAACTGGAGTACAAGCCTTTTATCAAAACAATAGAGCAGGAGGCTGAGGTGGAACACGCTTTTTGCATGGGCTATGAAACAGCGCGTTTTTCAATTGAGGGAATTGAGTCGTTTGTTATACGAAGCAATATCGGCAAAGTAAACGCTGCCACAGCTGCTACGCTGCTTGTCAATGACGGCTGTACTCTTTTGCTCAATGCAGGGCTTTCGGGAGCTGTGAAGAATGTGTTCCGGGGCGATCTTGTGGTGGGTACAAGCTTTGTGGAAGCTGATTTTGACCTGACGCCTTTGGGCTTTGCCCAAGGAGAAAAACCGGGGCAGGAGCATGTATACAAAACAAGAAGCGGTTTAGTAAATTTGATGGTGAACGCCACCGGTGCGCGCCCAACGGTTTTAGGATCGGGTGATTTTTTTCTGACCGAGCAAGGCATAAAAGAAATGTATCATACTATATTTGGAATAGAGGCTTTTGACATGGAAAGCGCGGCCATTGCCTCAGTGTGTCACCGGGCGGGAATTCCCTTTGCTTCTTTGCGGAAAATTTCTGACGGAGATGATAAGGAACGGGACGCGGCGCAGGAGTATCAGGCCATGAATGCTTTAGAGGATACGGCTTTGTACGAATTGCTTATCACCTGTACAAAGACGCTTGCCGTGACTTTATATGACAACGGGTTTATAGAGTAAACAAAATTGGAAGTGTTACATTGCAAAAGAAACAAACCTTTTTACAAGGCGCCATGATTCTGGCTATAGGCGCTATTGTGGTGAAAATTATAGGTGTCGTGTTTAAAATTCCTCTGATTCGGTTGATTGGCAGTTCCGGATTAGGGTATTTTAATACGGCATATGATTTATATTTGCCCATTTATACCTTGGCGGTGGCAGGACTTCCCGTGGCCGTTTCCAAAATGGTGGCCGAAAGCGCCGCCCACAAACGGTATCGGGACATTCAAAAAATCTACAAGGTGTCCCTGCGGGCCTTTATCCTCACCGGCACCATCGGTTTTTTGCTTATGCTGGGCGGCTCCTTTGTTTTTGTCCGCTTCATACGAAATACGGGCGCTATATATTCCTTGCTTGCCCTGTCGCCAATGCTGTTTTTTTCCTGTATGGTGGCGGCCCGGCGTGGGTATTATGAGGGCTTGCAAAACATGTATCCCACGGCCATTTCCCAGATTATTGAAGCCGCTTCCAAGCTTATACTGGGTCTTGGATTGGCTTATCTGGCTGTTCGCTATTCTTCTTCCTATTATGAGGCTCACGGAACGGTATTTGGGCTTGTGGGAAGCTCACCCGAGGACACAAAAAGCATCATTTATGCCCTGGGAGCCGCCGGAGCCATTTCCGGCGTGACCATCGGTTCCATTCTGGCCACGATTTATTTGGTTATCACCTACAAACGTTCTGGCAGCGCTGTAACCAAAGCGGAATTTGACCGTTCACCGTCGCCGCGCCATTATAAAGAAATTATCCGCACCCTTGTAAAAATCGCCGTACCGGTGTGTGTGGGTTCCCTCGTACTCAATCTGACGGCCTTGGTGGACGTAACTTTTTTACAGCGCCGGATTGGGGACATCATTGAGAAAATGCCGGATTTTGCCGAGCGCTTTTATGCCGGTACCGAGCTTGTTCATTTGGCGGCCTCTGAAATTCCCAACAGAATGTATGGCTATTATGGCTACGCCTTGATTATTTATGCCATCGTACCCACCGTTACACAGGCGTTTGGGGTCAGCGCGCTGCCCACTGTGACGACCGCGTGGACGCAGAAAAACAAAGAAAAGCTGAAAGGCAGTGTGGAATCGGCACTGAAAATTACCGCCTTGATTGCCTTCCCCTCCGGTCTTTGCATTGCGGCTTTGTCAAAACCCATGCTGAACCTTTTATACGGAAGTGACCCCTTGGGCGTTCAAATCGCCGCGCCGCTTTTGTCGGTTTTGGGGATTTCGGTTATTTTTCTTTCGTTCTCCTCGCCCATAAACAGCATGTTACAGGCCGTCGGCAAGCAAAATATTCCCGTAATCCTAATGATTGCAGGCGGACTCATAAAAATTTTTACAAATTATTTCTTAGTTTACATTCCCGAAATTAATATAAACGGCGCACCTGTCGGTACGTTATTATGCTGCGTTTTTGTGGCTGTTGTGGGATTTATTATGCTCTGTATTTCAGCGAAAACGGTGCCGTCCATAAAATCCGTATTCGTTAAACCCCTTGTGGCTGCGTTGTTTTGCGCTATCGGAGGGTATGCGTCCAACGCTTTACTGTGCCGGGTGATGAACGAAAAAATCGCCGTCCTGATTGCTATGATTTTGGCCGTTATTGTGTATGTGATTGCCCTTCTTTGTCTGCGTACTTTATCGCCTGAAGAAATAAAAATGCTGCCAATTGGAAAAAAATTGCACAAACTACTTGAAAAATACAGTTTTATAGGGTAAAATAGATAAAGCTTTGAAAATTACGGATTGAAGGAAGCGGTTCATCTTTGGAGTTCAAGCAAAAAGACACGTATACAATTGAGGATTTGCTGTCCATTATGACCTTGCTTCGCTCACCGGGGGGCTGTCCCTGGGACAGGGAACAAACCCATCAGTCCATTCGCAAGAATTTTCTTGAGGAAACCTACGAGGTTCTGGAAGCCATTGACACAAAGGACGACGCGCTTTTAAAAGAAGAATTGGGCGATGTTCTTTTGCAGGTGGTGTTCCATGCAAGGATGGCGGAGGAGCGTGAGGCGTTTTCCTTTGACGATGTGGCCAATGACATCTGTCAGAAGCTCATTGTCCGTCACCCTCATATTTTCGGGGAGGTCAAGGCCGATACCGCCGAGCAGGTACTGTCCAATTGGGATGACATCAAGCTCAAAACCAAGGGTATGGAAGGTCAAAGCCAAAGTATGCAGTCGGTGCCCGACATTCTGCCCGCCCTGATGCGCAGTGAAAAGGTGCAGAAAAAGGCGGCCAAGGTTGG
>JGI994J12354_10005208_pt1 | contig 11282 bp, 9 predicted proteins | sample IntmicLarv3ML3BL_FD_12354 | JGI IMG/M metagenome (IMG submission 12354) | reverse complement strand
CTCGGTGGCGCGCATGTCGAGGTGGTTTGTCGGCTCGTCTAGCAGTAGGATATCCGTGTCCTCTAAAATCAGCCGTGCGAGGTTTACGCGCGTTTTTTCGCCGCCTGACAGCGTCGAAAACAACTGCGAGCGCTGGGCTTGCGGTATCTCTAACCCGTTTGCGACGCGGTTACGCTCAACGTCCATAACGTACCCGCCGGAGCGGTCAAAATCAGCCGCAAGTGTGTCGTATTCGCGCAGTTGCTCTGCCGTTGCCTCGCTACGCGCCATCGCGGTTTCAAGCTCCTCCATACGCGCGCGAACGCTGTAGAGACGGCGATGAGCCTCCCGCATAACGTCCTCAGCCGTGTAATGCTCCGGAAAAACGGGGATTTGCGAAATCAACCCGAGCTTCTTCGAGTTCGGAATCGCAATCTCGCCGTCGTTGGGCTCAATCTCGCCCGCAATCAGGCGGAAAAGAGTTGTCTTCCCTGCCCCGTTTGCGCCGAGCAATCCAACGCGCTCTCCCTCATTTATATCGAACGAAACGCCCGCAAGGATATCTATCCCCTCAACGAACGCTTTTGTTATATTGTGAATCGAAATGTCTATCATTGGCGCTCCCTTGTGGTCGAGTGTTTTTCAATCGCAAGCATCATACCACAACGCGCCGCAAAATGCAAGAACCGCAACAGCTTTCACTGTTGCGGTTCGGTACTGTTAATCTCGGATTATCTCCGGTGCCGGATATTTCACGCCGAACGTGTCGACGGTCACCTTTACCATAACCTCGTCAACCAGCGGCTTGTCATTGATATCCGTTGCGACGAGTGCGATACGGTTAACCTCGTCCATTCCGTCAATCACCTTGCCGAACGCCGTGTAGTCGCCGTCAAGATGCGGCGCGGTGGCGTGGCAGATGAAAAACTGGCTTCCGGCGGTATCATATGCCGCGGGCGGGTCGTACGGATTACCCTGCCGCGCCATTGAGATAACACCCGGCTCATGCACGAGGTCGTTTTTCTTAAAGCCGGCATTCGCGAACTCCGCCTTGATGTTGTAGCCGGGTCCGCCGAGTCCGGTCCCCTCAGGGTCGCCGCCCTGAATCATAAAGTTTGCGATTACGCGGTGGAAAATCACGCCGTCATAGTAGCCGGAGTTTGCCAAGCTTATGAAATTATTTACGGTATTCGGAGCCTTATCGGGATAAAGCTCGACCTTGATAATCGCGCCGGAGGACGTTTCAATCGTTACAACAGGGTTCTTTTTGCTCGATGAGCACGCAGAAACGCTGAGCGCAAATATCAGTGCGACTAACAGTACCGCGGCAATCAGTTTTTTGCTTTTCATTTATATTCTCCTTTGTGAGTACCTAAACTAACCCGCCCGCAATGCGGACGGGTTGAATTTATGTTTTAGTAATTACTTCTGGTTAAATGTCTCTTTAACGACGCTTGTGAACGACGCAAGTGACTGCAAATCCGACGGAATGATAAGCTTCGTGGACTGACCATCCGCAACTTTTGCAAGCGTCTCATAGCTCTTGAGAAGCATCGCCTTGTCGGACGGGTTCGAGTCGTTAATCTTCTGGATACCGACTGCGACAGCCGTCTGGACGCGCTCGATTGCCTCGGCCTCACCTTCAGCCTCGCGAATCATTGTCTCCTTCGCGGCCTCAGCGGCGAGGATTGCGGATTCCTTATCCGCCTGCGCCTTGAGTATTACGGACTCCTTCTGACCCTCAGCAACGAGGACTGCACTGCGCTTTTCACCCTCCGCACGGAGGATTGCCTCACGGCGCTCACGCTCTGCCTTCATCTGCTTCTCCATCGCGTCCTGAATCTCACGCGGCGGAATGATGGATTTGAGCTCAACGCGGTTGACCTTGATGCCCCACGGATCGGTTGCCTCGTCAAGAATGACGCGCATCTGCGAGTTAATCGTATCGCGGCTTGTGAGCGTCTGATCAAGCTCTAAATCACCGACGATATTACGAAGCGTTGTTGCCGTCAGGTTCTCAATCGCGCTCATCGGGCGCTCGACACCGTACATGTACATCTTCGGGTCGGTGATTTGGAAATAGACGACGGTGTCAATCTGCATCGTGACGTTATCCTTTGTGATAACCGGCTGCGGTGCAAAGTCGACAACCTGTTCCTTGAGCGAAATGCGGCGTGAAATGCGGTCGATAAACGGCATTTTCAAGTGCATGCCTGTCGTCCACGTCGCGCGGTAAGTACCAAAGCGCTCAAGCACGACTGCGTACGCCTGCGGAATAATTTTGATATTCGCAATGACTATAATTAGAACAAAAATTATAAGTGCGCCAACAATATAGGGACCCATTTTCTATACCTCCACTTTTTCTTTAATTGGTTCAACAACAAGCTTTACACCCTCAATCGCGTGGACGATAACGTGCGCGCCCTTTGGGATTAAGTCATTGTACGTCGAAACTGCGGTCCACGTAAGACCGTTGACCTTCGCCTGCCCCGGTGCGTCGGGGGTAATATCGGCGACAACGAGAGCCGTCTTGCCGATTGCACGGTCGGAATTTGTTGCGATTGTTTTTCCAGACAGGTACTTATGTACCAACGGACGTGTCGCGGCAAGCAAAATTGCGCTGGAAACTGCGAATGCGATAAACTGAAGCCACTCCGGAGCCTTAATAAATCCGAAAATCAGTCCGACGATCGAGCCGACAGCAAACCATATGCCGACCAGCTGTGACGTCATTGCCTCCGCAACGACAAACGCGATTGCAAGCACGAGCCACAATATAACATAACCATATCCACCCATTTGCCTCACCTCCGTATCGGGTTTTACTTACTATACCATATAATTAGTGCATTCGTCAATTAAAGAATGATGAAAGAGGCATGAAATTTTAATTTACAGTCGAATAATGCAAGATTTATATGAGATTAACCTTGGGTTAAAGAATACGCACTTTATACTTTGCAAGCCAGTAGTTTAGCTGTAGGAAATACGCAATCGTCTGCGGAGCTGTCATCAACTGCCCGTAAAACGGCGTATCGGAGCCGCCTTGCGTCAGCTCAATCAGCGCCTCGAGGCGGACGATTTGCAAAAGCGGCGATGTTGAATCCGCGAGCACCTCTTGAAGCTCTGACGTGACGGCTTGCATGTAGCTCGGGTTGTGCGTTTTCGGGTACGGGCTCTTCTTGCGCCATAGAACCTCGTCGGGAAGCAAGCCCTGCATTGCAGTGCGCAGGAGCCCTTTTTCGGTGTTGTTATAGTCCTTGAAGCTCCACGGAAGCGTGTATACGAACTCCGCAATGCGGTAGTCGCAAAACGGCACGCGTACCTCCAAGCCGGAGTACATCGACATGCGGTCTTTGCGGTCGAGCAATGTCTGCATGAACCAGTCAAAGTTTAGGTTGACCATCTCTTTAATTCGCCGCTCCCCCGCGTTTGCGGGCGCGGTCGAGCTGTCGGCGAGCGTTTGCTCGTAGCGTTCACGAATATACGAAGCACCGTCGATTTTAAAGTCGGGGTGAAGCAGGCTCTGCCGCAGAGATGTCGACTGAGCCCACGGAAAGCCGTCTATTTCGCGGATTGTCTCGTCGCGATACCACGGATAGCCGCCGAAGATTTCGTCCGCACACTCGCCGGAGAGCGCGACCGTGGCGTGCCTCTTTATCTCGCGACAGAACAGCAGAAGCGACGCGTCAACATCGCCCATTCCGGGCAAGCCGCGCGCCTCTGTCGCTTCGTACAGCGCGGGTATGAGCTCTGCGGTGTCTAAGGTTATGTCGTAATGTTCCGCGCTTTGCAGATGCTCGTTCATTTTTGCGATGAAAGCCTCGTCGCTGTTCGGCTGGAATTTTCCCGCCTTGAAGAATTTTGTGTTGTCACGGTAGCCGACTGAGAATGTTTTCAGCGCCTCGCCGCGCGATTTCATATGCTCGTGCGCGATTGCGGAGATAATCGACGAGTCCAGCCCGCCCGACAGAAACGTCGCAACCGGCACGTCAGAGACGAGCTGGCGCTCTATCGCGTCGCGGACGAGAAAGCGAGTTTGCTCAACCGCGTCATCAAAGTTTCCGCCGTATTCGCGGTCGGTCAAGCGCCAATATCGGTGCGTTTGCAGTCCTCGGCTGTCAAATTCGGCGAAGTGCGCCGGTTTGAGTTCCTCAATCTCGCGCAGGACACCGCAACCCGGCGTGCGCCCCGGCGCGATGAACAGTAGTTCGGATATGCCCTCCGCATCAAGCTCTGGCGTGATGTCCGGGTGCGCGAGAAGCGCGGGAAGCTCCGACGCGAAGATGATTCCGCCGCCGCAGAGCGCGAAAAACAGCGGCTTTACGCCGATTCTGTCCCGTGCGAGGAATAGCTTTTCGGCGTTTTGCTCCCAGATTGCAAATGCAAAAATGCCGTTCAGGCGGTCGAGCGCCGCGCTTCCCCACTCGATATACGCCTCGCCGACGACCTCAGTATCGGAGCGCGTTCGGAACGTGTGACCGAGCGCGACGAGTTCGCGGCGGAGCTCGTCTGTGTTGTACAGTTCGCCGTTGTAGACTAATGTGAAAACCTCGCCGCGGGCGCGAAAACGCATAGGCTGTCGCCCGTTTTCGATGTCAATAACGGCGAGCCGCGTGTGAATCAGAGCCGCTTTTCCATTCTCGTCCACGTAAATTCCGTCCTGATCCGGGCCGCGCCGCCGGAGCGCCTCACGCATTCTGTTATACCCGCCGAGCGCCGCAATCTCTTGTATTTTCGAACCGTTAAGGGCAATTTGCCCTGCAATTCCGCACATTTGAACCACCTCATAATACAATTTGATATCTTATTCTATGTATCGCGAGCGGTTTTGTGAACGGGGCTTGCCTGAGGCGTGATTTTGTGGTAAAATGACGGGAATTCTAACTAAGTGAGGCAATATGTTTAAACTAATTAAAACCAACGGCGCGGCGCGGCGCGGTGAGTTGACGACGGCGCACGGAACTGTGCAGTCGCCCTTTTTTATGAATGTCGGTACACAGGCGGCGATTAAAGGCGGCGTGTCCGCCGACGATTTGGAGGCAGTCAACTGCCAAGTCGAGCTGTCGAACACGTACCATCTGCACCTGCGTCCGGGCGACGAAATTATCCGCCGTCAGGGCGGTCTGCACGGCTTTATGTCGTGGAGTAAGCCGATTTTAACGGACAGCGGCGGGTTTCAGATTTTCTCGCTTGCAAGTCTGCGTAAGATTACCGAGGAGGGTGTTCAATTCGCCTCACACATCGACGGGCGGCGGATTTTTATGTCGCCGGAGGACTCGATTCGTATTCAGTCGAATCTCGGCTCTGACATCGCGATGGCGTTCGATGAGTGCATTGAAATCCCCTCCCCGCGCGATTACGTGACAGCCTCGTGCGAGCGGACTTACCGCTGGCTTGTGCGCTGTCGCGACGAGATGGAGCGGCTGCGCGGACTTGATAGTACGCTTAATCCTCAGCAAATGCTGTTCGGTATCAATCAGGGCGCAACGTATGCTGATTTGCGAATTGAGCATATGAAAAAAATCGCAGAGCTCGACCTGCCCGGCTATGCCATCGGCGGACTCGCCGTCGGAGAGACGCATGAGGAAATGTACACGACAATCGAAACCGTTCAGGAACATATGCCGACGGACAAGCCGCGCTATTTGATGGGCGTTGGAACTCCGACGAATATTATCGAATCCGTGGCGCGCGGCGTTGATATGTTTGACTGCGTAATGCCCTCGCGCAACGGGCGGCACGGGCATTTGTTCACGTGGAATGGTATCATAAATATCAACAACAAAAAGTATGCTGAGGATTCTGCGCCTGTCGACGCGGGCTGTGGTTGTCCGCTATGCTCGCGCTATTCGCGCTCGTACCTGCGGCACTTGTTTAAGTCGGGCGAGATTCTCGGTATGCGGCTTGCGGTTTTGCATAACCTGTATTTCTACAACGAGCTTATGACGAAAATCCGCGAGGCGCTCGACAATGACGCATTTGACGCGTTCCGCCGTCAGTATTCAGACCTGCTTGCGATACATATTTAGAGTAAACAAACCCGCCCTGCAAGCTTGCAGGGCGGGTTTGTTTCTTATATTGCGCCCGCAATCAGCGGGGAGGGTTTATAGCTCTCAATAAAAATCGTCTTGCCCGTCTGGTCCATTCGCAACGGGTAATAATGCGTGGTGCGCTCGCCGCACTCGTCCGTGAAGGTGATTTTCATGGCAGTCGTAATCCCGCCGGCGGGAATGCCAATCTGATACGATACCATTCCAAACATATTTAGCGTATATGGCTGATACGACGTCGTCGGAATCCACTGGCTGTAAGCGTTGAAGCCGCCCTTTTGAATCTCGACCTCGACATTACTACGCCTTGAGTAAATAACGATATTCTGCAAATCCGTTGTCGCATTACCGAGCTTTTCCGGGGCGAGTGTGGATTGCAACGTCTCAGTCGTCGGGTCGAGCAGGACGATTGCCACGACCTCCGTCGTGCTCTGCAATTCAAGCTTTTCAATCTCTTCCGAGGGATAGCCGTAGTCAAAATTCTCGAACGAGAGCATTATCGACCAACCGTCGCGTATATAACCGTTGTCGTACTGATAAACTTGCAATTTACCATTGTACTTCAAAATCTCAAACGTCTCAGCGTAGGGATTTTCAAACAGCACGCGCCAGCCGAGATATGTACCGTCAGTCCACGTATTAGACTCTGAATAATCGGGAGTGTAGCGTCCGCGCACCTTTGTTGTCGTGCTCTTTCCGTCGAAATAGTAAAAGTCAAGGTTGCGGTTATCCCCGATTTTCAAGAACGCTTCAATCCCCTTGTCGGCGGGATAGCTTACTACATTACTATTCATATACTCGACCGTCGTGCAGACCCAAGAGCCTTTCAACTCCTCTGCAATTTCTTCATTCGTCAGAATTTCGGGTCCTGCGGGTAGCTCATCCTCCCTGTCGGAGACGTATAAATCACCCTCAAAATGTCCGTTATCATCAAATGTGTTGTTTGTAAATATGCAGTTTGTAAACGGAATCCTATAATCCTCTGACAGGTATTTGATGTTATTGTTACGGAAAATACTGTTGTTAACCGAAACTGACGATACATAATCCGTGTAGAATAAGTAGTAGTCAAAGTACTCGGAATCGGTTATGAAATTGCCTGCAAATTCGCAGTTTTCAAACACAATATTGTCGCTGTCGTACACGCAGATAAGGTCGAACTCACCCGTATCGCGGAATATTGTGTGCGAAAAAGTGATGTTTTTGCAGTCGATGACAGTCATAAGGTCGTACGTGCATTCGTAGATTGTGCTGTTGGTAACGGTCATATCGCGCACATCCTCAAGGTACAACCCCTCAGTACCGCAGCCGTACATTTCGGTGTTAGTTATCGTGACATAGCGGCTATTTTCAATGCGAAACACTCCGCCGGCGCAGTAGCCCGGCACATCATGCCCCGCGACAATGTTATCAATCGTCAGATTGTCACAACCGTCGAAGCTGAGGACATATGCGTATTGGTCATTGCTGATTATTCGGGCGCGCTCCGTCTCGCCGCGGATTGTAAGGTTCGGAACGTCGGAAATCATCAAACCCGAACCGTTCCAACCGTCAGACCAGCTTACATAAGCCCCCGTCGGTTGAGCGGTGCTTTCAGCGTCCGGATTGTCATAATAATCGGTTTGCCAAGCGCCGTTTTCGTAATAGACACTATCTGCAAGCGTAATCCCACCGGAGGCAATGATAACCGTCGCATTCGGTTGTATCGCCGCGATAAACTCGTCAAGAGTTGTGACGAGAGTGCCGCCCTCCCCTGCATCGATGGGTGTTAGGTCCGCCGTTACCTCCGGTGAGGTCTCCTGTATTGGGTCGCTGTCTACCGTTTTCTCCTTGCACGCTACCAACGTGAACGCAAGTATCAGGATAAGTAGCAGAGACAAGATTTGCGTTTTTTTCATTTTCAACCCTCCGTTTTTTATTTCTGAGTGGTATCTTCTATTCGGTTTTGTATGTTATCTCCTGTTCGCTCGCTTGAATGCCATCTAATCCCCAGTTGTCAAGCGGAGGCTCGTTGATTGTGATGAAGACATCTGCCGCGGGTATGTTCAGGCATTCACCTAAAAGACGCGTTATCTCGGAAATGGCGGCTTTTTTCAGCTCGCGGCTACGTCCGGGATAGATGGTTAGCTCGATGAAACAGAAAGTATCGGATTGCGAATTTCCGTGCTCGAAGCACTCGCGGTCAAGCTCGTAAAGCCGCTGATAGCGATCCCACTCCGGTATCTGCAGTGCGTTTTCGAGCGCATCATGCACGGCGGCAAGAAGCGTTGACTTATACTCGGCGCTGTGTCCGCGCTGAATTTCGATTTTGACTAATGGCATTTGGAGCCTCCTAAAATTGTTTAGTATAAAAATTATAGCAAAATATCCCTGCAAAAGCAAGGATAATCCTTTTGTACGGGATTTCGCGATTTGGGCATAAAAAAAGAACTCCCCACACTGTGGGGAGTTGTCGTGGTTTTGCTTTTTGAGTGAATTCGCTGTAAAGGTAGCCTACAAAAACTCAGACATTGAGCCGCACAATCTCAGTCTAACGAAGAAGCCCGCACTTTCGTGCGGGTTTCTTCTGCGCCGACGCGATAGCGTTCGGCGTGGCACGCCAAGAGGGATTCGAACCCCCGACCCACAGCTTAGAAGGCTGTTGCTCTATCCTGCTGAGCTATTGGCGCGTATTAAAGCAAGTAATTTTAACATCACCACGCAAAAAAGTCAAGACATTTCACGCTGGCAGGTCATAAAGTACGGCTTGCCCTCATACGCTTAGGCAGGTCATTAATTAATGAGGGGGATTCAAGCGTGAACGAGCACAACATATATGATGATATCGCGGTGCGCACGGGCGGCGATATATATTTAGGGGTCGTCGGGCCTGTGCGGACGGGAAAATCCACGTTTATCAAGCGATTTATGGAGACGATGGTCATTCCCGAGATTGAGAACGAGTACATACGCGAACGCGCCCGAGACGAGCTCCCGCAATCGGGTTCCGGGCGAACGATTATGACAGCAGAGCCAAAATTCGTGCCGGAGGAAGCCACAGCGCTAAACCTCGGCGGCGGAGCGGAGGTTTCCGTGCGGCTGATTGACTGCGTCGGGTATATGGTTCCGGGCGCGGCGGGGCAGTTCGAGGACGGGCAGGAGCGCATGGTAACAACACCGTGGCACGACCGCGAGCTAACGCTGACCGAAGCGGCAGAGCTCGGAACACGCCGCGTCATTGCAGAGCATTCAACGATAGGAATCGTGGTCACAACGGACGGCTCAATCGGCGAAATCCCGCGCGCCGATTATATGGAGGCAGAGGCACGCGTCGTCGCCGAGCTCCGCGCGATTGGCAAGCCGTTTGTCATCGTGGTAAACTCTACATCGCCCGCATCACCTGCGGCACAGGGGCTCGCATCAGAGCTCTCCGCGCGGTACGGCGTAACGGCAGTCGCAGAAAACGTCCAGCAAATGGACTCAAACCGTATCGAATCGCTGTTAAAATCCGTCTTGTACGAGTTCCCGATATCAGAATTCGGCATTTTCCTACCCGCGTGGGTTGACGCGCTCGACGTGACACACCCGATAAAAAGCGGGCTTTTGGAGACAATTCGCCGAACCGCGCCAACATTGCGCCGCCTCCGCGATGCCGACGGAGCCGTAAAGGCGATTGCAGAAGACGAAAACGTCTCCGAGGCGACGGTGCGAATGCTCGACCTCGGGCGCGGCAATGTCGCAGTGGCGTTGAACGTCCCGAGAGAGCTGTTTTACGGAACATTATCACAGCAGTCGGGGTTCGATGTCCGCGACGACGGAGACCTCGTATCGCTACTCACAGAGCTCTCAGAGGTCAAGCGCGAGTACGACCGAATCGACACCGCACTGCGCGACGTGCGCGACACCGGCTACGGCATAGTAATGCCTGCGCGCGAGGAGCTACGGCTCGAAGAGCCGGAAATCGTCCGCCAAAACGGGCGTTACGGCGTAAAACTGAAAGCATCCGCGCCAAGCATTCATATGATAATGGCGAATATTGAGACCGAGGTCTCCCCCGCCGTCGGCGGCGAGCGCGCCGGTGACGACATAATAAACTTCCTGTTGCAGGAGTTTGAGGGCGATGTCTCAAAAATCTGGGAGTCAAATATGTTCGGCAAGTCACTCTACGACATTGCCGGCGAGGGCTTAAACGCCAAAATCAAGAAAATGCCCGCCGAGACGCAGATAAAACTCCGCGGCACGCTCCAACGCATTATAAACGAGGGTAACACAGGCGGCATAATCTGCATAATTCTGTAAAAAAAGTCCCCCATCGGATGATGGGGGGCTTTTTTGATATTTACGGAATCCATAAAACGCTGACAAGAAGCTCCGGATCTTCGCACTCATCATCAACAATCATCGCCGGAACGCGCTCATAAAAGACTGCGCCGTCCGCCGTCGCCGTACCCGAAAGGCTCAATAAAAGCTTCGGTCGCGGACCCGTAATCACATATTGCGGAATCTCACGCCCCGCATTTGGCATAGCATTCGCCGCCATCGCAAACGTACTCACACGGCTCCCCGGAGCCGGAGTCGCCGCCGCCAAATATTGCGAGTTCATCACATCAGCCGTATCGGCTTCCGACCGCTCAAGCTCCCCGCGCTCCTCGACTACCGCATTTGAGAAACTCGACGGCGCGTCAAACTTGATGTTGACATCCACTGCATCTATATCAGCAAGCACCGGATACGCCTCATCAACGTCCGCAATCATGCTGTACGCATACTCCATCATATCAGTTTTAGGTGCGTAATTGCGCATTAGCGCCGAATATCCGAAGACACCGACCACAATAAGGCACAGCGCAACCGGCGCAAGCCGGTACAGCTTCCACGGCGACGGCTTCGCCGCACGCTTTGCGTCAATTGCAGATATCCCCGCACGAACGCCCTGCAAAAGCTGCGGCGGAGCCTCAATCGCACCCGTTTGCAGTACATCCGAGACAATCTTGTCATAATTAATGCTCAATTACATCACCTTCTTTCCTGTTAAAATTCGTGTCACTCTTATGACGCACATCATCGGAAAAAGTTCCATCCGCGCGCAAAAAATCCGCCAGAGCCGCCCGCGCCCGATTAATCCGCGACTTCACCGTTCCCTCCCGCAGACCAAGCGTCCGCGCAATCTCGGCGTACGATAGCCCCGTAACCTCACGCATTATCAAAACGGCACGGTGCTTCGGCGGCAGAGTGTCCAACCCCCGCCGCACCGCCGCCCGCGTCTCG
>JGI994J12354_10005207_pt1 | contig 11283 bp, 13 predicted proteins | sample IntmicLarv3ML3BL_FD_12354 | JGI IMG/M metagenome (IMG submission 12354) | reverse complement strand
CGGGGGCGTGCATCGAGAAGACGCGGATAGCCGGATCGGAGAGGTCGATCTCGAGGGCGGTGACGCTGCGGCTGCCGCCCGCCGGGAGGGCCACGGTGCGGTCGGCCTTGGTGACCGACTGGGCCGCACGGGCATCGCCCGATGCCAGAGAGACGCCGCCCAGGGCCAGTAGGACGGCCAGGGTGAGGGCGAGCGCGCGTTTTATGTGTGTCATGGGATATCTCCTCATTGTGGATTCTTGGCCTCTTCAGCATACCACTTCGCGGCCCGGGATGCAAGGGGAAGGGGGCGCGGAAATCGACAGCTTCGGCTCCAACGCACGATGCCGCCCAAGAGGGCGGCATCCGGGGGAGGGACGGGTCGGGACGCCCTCAGGGGCGGAAGCGGACGGCGGCCTTGAGGTCGGAGATGTCGTCCTCCATCCGGTCGATCCGCCCGAGCTTTTTGAGCTCGCGAACAATGTCGCTGTGGCCCTCGGCCAGCAGCTGAATCTGAGGCTGGATGATGTTCTCCTGGGTCACCATAATCATGGTGATGTCCTGCCGGACATCGGCCATATCGGCCTCCAGCTTGGCCTGGCCAACCTGGAGCTCGGCGACGTCGGTCTTGAGCTCGGCGACGTCGGTCTTGAGTTCCAAAATGTCGGTCTTCATGGCCGAAATGTCGGTCTTCATTTCGGCCATGTCGCCCCGCATGTCTTTGATTTCGGTCAATATTTGTGTCAGAATGATGTTTTCCATAGATGAAGCCCCTTCCGTAGGGTAAGAATATCATAGACGAGGGAGAAAATCAAGGGTTCATTGGGCCGGGTTAACCGATATTTTCTATGAGTTGGGCGAAGGTGAGGCCGCTGGGGGGCCTCGCCCAGGCGGATGATGCGCTTGCCCTCCTGAGGCAGCATGTTGCCGATGGCGGCGTTGTTTTCTTCCCCTTTTCGACCCATGGGCACCGACACGTTATAGAAGAAATAGTATCTTTTATGATCGCACACCGGCCCCTTTTTGCGCAAAGGTTTTCAGTGAAAAACCGGCCCGCACCGCCTGCCCCAGGGCCCTCGGCCCTGTCAAAAAAAGCCCTTGACAACCGGCCAAGGCGATGCTATACTTATGGAGTATTTCGAATGTATAATCTCTGCCCATGGGTGAGTCATTATCGTTTGTGACATCTGCCTGTGGGTTTTTGTATAGCCGAAATAACTACCTTAAGGAGGTACCAATTATGAATAATGGTACTGTGAAATGGTTCAACGCGGATAAGGGTTTCGGCTTTATTTCCAACGACAATGGCGGCGAGGATGTCTTTGTGCACTTCTCGGCCATCCAGAGCGACGGATTCAAGTCTCTTGACGAGGGCCAGCGCGTCACCTACGATGTCGAGCAGGATCCCAAAAACGCCAGCAAGCTCCGTGCTGTCAACGTCTGCCGCATCTAAGCTGTGAACCGAGGGCCGCTTCCCTGCGAAGCGGCCCTTTTTTCTACCAAATTTTATCCATCTACACCAGAGAGGGCGTGGCGGCGTGAGCATTAAATTACTGGCCGACCGTATGATTGACCTGACCGACGAGGAGCTTGAGGCCCTTGGCATCGACACCATCTCCTGCTACATCAACATGGACGGCAAGAGTTATTCCGACTTGGAGGACATCTTCCCTGAGGATGTGTTCGCCTATATGGACCGTACCGGGCAGGTGGCCCAGACGGCGGCCAAGAGCCCGGCCATCTACTCGGAGTTTTTTGGCCGGTATGTCGCGCAGGGCCACACGGTTGTACATCTGGCGGTGTCCAGCGGCATCTCGTCCATCGCGGCCAACGCCAAGAAGGCGGCGGAGGACTACCCCGGCAAGGTCTTCGTTGTGGATACTCTGGTGCTCTCCAACGGCATCGCGCTGCTGGCTCAGTATGCCCTGTCCCTCATGGCGGCGGGCGAGACCGACGCCGGGCGTCTGGCCGCTGCCATCGAGGCCAAAATCCCCAAGGTTCAGGCCTCTTTTTTGATTGACAGCCTCGACTGCCTCTATCGGGGCGGCCGCTGCAGCGGCATGACCTATTATGCCGCCAACATCTTCAAAATCAAGCCGGCCATCCGCATGGACGCCCAGGGCCGGATGGTGCCCCGGGAGAAGTTCCGCGGCAATCAGAGCCGTGTGCTGGAGCCCTACATCAAGAGCACCTTCGAGCAGCGGCCAAACCCCGATTTGCGGCTGCTTTACATCATCCAGACGACCTATGACGCGGCGGTGCAGCAGACCATGCGGGACATCGTCGGGAGGTATCACACGTTTGAGGAAATCCGCTTCAACACGGTGAGCTGCAACTGCTGCGTCCACGGCGGACGCAACGCGGTGGGGTTGTTTTATGTGTGCCGGTAGGGTTGGGGGCAAAGGGGCATTTGTGACGGAAGCACATACAAAAAGGGCGGCAGACCGAATGGTCTGCCGCCCTTTTTTAATCCAATGTTTTGATGGGGACCTCGGCCATGAGCTCCTCGCTGATGATGGTCAGCATGCGTTCCAGCGCGGCCAGCTCATCGCCGTTCAGGCGCTTGCGGATGCGCCCGACGACTTCCGCCACGTAGGCGTTGCTGATGTTATAGTACTGATAAAAGCGGTCGGTAACGGACAGGGTGTACTCGCGGCGGTCGTCCTGAGACTGGGATTTTGTCACATAGCCCTTGCGCACCAGGCTTTGCACCTTGTGGGTGGCGTTGGGCTGAGAGATGCCCACATACTGGGCAAACTCGTTGACACTGGGGGTTCCCAGGGCGTGGATGACCTCGACGCAGAAGGTCTCCACCGCCGTCAGGCTGGCCTCCCGCGTCTCGAAGCGGCCAAAGATTTTGCGGTAGTAGTACAGCTTGAACTTTGTAAAAATCATATTGATGGTAGACTCCAGCATGATGAACCCCCTACATATAGATGTGTGCTCAAATAAATTAGTATGATAGCCACGTTGTGGTTATCATAGCATAAAATGCGAAGGGTTTCAATGGGCGACATTACCGCTCGGTGACAAAAAATGATATTTGAGCACTGCACACCGTCTCGCCGTTCACCTTGGCGGTGCCCTCTCCGAGGCCGACGCCGGCCAGCATCCGAGTAATTTGACACTCGAGCTCGAGGACATCCCCCGGGGTGACGCGCCGGAGGAACCGCGCGTTCTTGACACCGCCAAAGACGGCCAGCTTGCCGGCGTAGCGGGGGTCGGTGAGCAGGGCAACCGCCCCGGCCTGGGCGATGGCCTCTAAAATGAGCACCCCGGGCATGATGGCGTTGCCGGGGAAGTGGCCCTGAAAGTAGGGCTCCCCCGCCGAGACGCACTTGACGGCCCGGGCCCACTTGCCGGCCGCGTAGTCGGTGACGCGGTCGAGGAGCAGAAGGGGGTGGCGGTGGGGAATAATCTCTTGGATTTGGTCGCAGGTCAGCTGCATAGTGTCCTCCTGTTGACTGACGTTCGACAAAAGTCTGAGGCTTTTTGCCGATGGGGTTCCGAGGAATGCCGCTCACGGGCGCATGAATCGCCTTCCGCGGCTATGACGTAAGACACCGCTTCGCGGCGCTCGGGCACGCTTACGCCTTGCTCAAAATCAGGCTGGCGTTGTGGCCGCCGAAGCCGAGGGAATTGCTCATGGTGTGGCGCAGAGCGGCGCTGCGCCCGGTGTTGGGCACGATGTCCAGATTGCATTCCGGGTCGGGGGTCTGGTAGCCGATGGTGGCCGGGATGAAGCCTTCCCGCAGGGCCAGCAGGCACAGGATGGCCTCCACCGCCCCGGCGGCCCCCAGCAGGTGACCGGTCATGGATTTGGTTGAGCTGATGGGCACGCCCTCGGCCCGCGCGCCCAGGGCGGTGCGCACTGCGGCTGTCTCGATTTTGTCATTGAGGGGCGTCGAGGTGCCATGGGCGTTGATGTAGCCGATGTCCGCAGGCGTCAGCCCGGCGTCCCGGATGGCGTCGCTCATGGCGGCTGCGGCCATCTGGCCCGAGGGCTCGGGCGCCGTGATGTGGTGGGCGTCGCAGGTGGCGCCGTAGCCCGAGAGATAGCCCAGGATTTCGGCCCCCCGGGCGCGGGCGTGCGCCTCGGCCTCCAGCACGAGGACTCCGGCCCCCTCCCCCAGCACAAAGCCGCTGCGCTCGGCATCGAAGGGGATGGAGGCGCGCGCGGGGTTGTCCCCCTCGTGCAGGGCCTTCATGGAGGTGAAGCCGCCCATGGAAAGGGGGAGGACGCAGGCCTCGGAGCCGCCGCACAGCATGGCGTCGGCGTAGCCGTGGCGGATGGCCCGCATCGCGTCGCCCAGGGCGTTGGCCCCGCCGGCGCAGGCCGTGACCACGGCGGAGCAGTAGCCCCGGAACCCCGAGTCGATGGCCAGCTGTCCGCCCGCCATGTTGGCAATCGCCATGGGGATGAAAAAGGGCGAGACCCGGTCGAAGCCCTTCTCCGCGCCGCGCATTTGCTCGCGCACGATGTTGGAGAGCCCGCCGACGCCCGAGGAAATCAGCGTGCCGCAGCGGCCAAGGTCGGTGTTTTCCGCCGTGATGCCGCTCTGGCGCAGGGCTTGACGCCCCGCGATGAGGGCGAGGGCCACGTAGCGCTCCAGACGCTTGGCCTCCACCGGGGTGAGGTGCTCGGCGAGGTCGATATCGACCTCACAGGCCAGCTTTACCTTTTGGGCGGAGGCATCGTAGGCCTTGATGGGGCCGACGCCGAAGCGGCCGGCGCGCACGCCCTCCCACAGGGCGGGCACGGTGTTGCCCAGGGGGGTGATGGCCCCCATGCCGGTGATGACGACTTTTCGGTTCATACGTAATCTCCTTGTCATTGAGTGAGGTCTTGAGGAGGGGGTTTGGGGGAGGGAATGCCCCTGCGGGGCATTCCCTCCCCCAAATAATAAAAAATCGTTCAATAAACCCCTTATAAATCAGCCCTTACTCACGTGTACATGCCGCCGTTGACTGAGAGGACTTGGCCGGTGATGTAGGCGGACGCGTCCCCGCACAGGAAGGCGACGGCGGCGGCGACATCCTCGGGAGCGCCCAGGCGTCCCGCCGGGATTTGGCTGAGCAGGGCCGCGCGGGCGGTCTCGGGCAGGGCGGCTGTCATGTCGGTCTCGATAAATCCGGGGGCCACGGCGTTGACCGTGATGCCGCGGGAGGCGAGCTCGAGCGCCGTTGACTTGGTGAGGCCGATGAGCCCGGCCTTGCTGGCGCAGTAGTTGGCCTGCCCCGCGTTGCCCGAGAGGCCGACCACGCTGGTGATGTTGACGATGCGCCCGGCTTTTTTGCGCACCATGGGGCGGCAGGCCAGCTTGGTGCAATTGAAGGCGCCCCGGAGGTTGACCTCGAGGACATGGTCGAAGTCGTCCTCGCTCATGCGCATGAGCAGGCCGTCCCGCGTGATGCCGGCGTTATTCACCAGGATATCGGGGGGGCCGAAGGCGGCCTCGCAGGCCGCAAAGATACTTTCGCAGTCGGCCATGCTGGCGACATCGCCCTGGGCGGTGATGGCGTGCGCGCACTGGGCGGCCGTCTCCTCGGCCAGGCGGCTGTTGCCGGTGTAGCCGACGACGACGTTGGCCCCTCGCCGTGCCAGCTCGATACAGATGGCGCGGCCGATGCCCCGGCTGCCGCCGGTGACCAGGGCGGTTTTGCCTGAAAGTGTCATGATGCGCTCCTTACCGCCGCCAAGGCGGCTTTCAACGATTCGGCGTCCTCGATGGCGTAGGTAGCGGCCTCGGGGGCCACCTTTTTGACGAAGCCCGAGAGCACCTTGCCGGGGCCGATTTCGATGAAGGTGTCGATACCCATATGCAGCAGGGTGTGCAGCCCGGCCTCGAAGCGGACGGGGGACTGGATTTGCAGCACGAGGTTTTCGGCCAAGGTCCGGGTTGCGGGCAGCGGCCCGCCATCGACATTGAGGATGATCGGGACACGCGGCGGGGCCAGCTTGACTTCCGCCAGCTTGGTTTTGAGGGCCTCGCCCGCCGGAGCCATGAGAGGGGTGTGGAAGGGGCCACCCACCTTGAGGGGGATGCAGCGCCGGGCTCCGGCGGCCTGGGCGGCCTGGGCGGCGGCAGCAACGGCGGACGCCTCGCCGCCGATGACAATCTGGCCGGGGCAGTTGAAGTTGCAGCACCAGACATCGCCCGCTATGGGCGCGAGGGCGGCCCGGAGCTGGGGCTCGGAGAGCCCGAAGACGGCTGTCATGGCGCTTTGGATGCCGCTGGCGGCATCACTCATGGCGCGGCCCCGGAAGGCGAGCAGCTCGAGGAGGGTCTGCGCATCCAGCGCCCCAGCGGCGTGGAGGGCGCCATACTCGCCCAGGGAGAGGCCCATGGCGGCATCGGGTGTGACCCCGGCCTCCCGCAGCAGGGCGGTGACGGCGGCGGCGAAGGCCCCCATGGCGGGCTGGGTGTGCTCGGTGCGGGCCAGGGTTTCGGCATCGGCCTCAAAGCACAGCTGCATGAGGTCGAGGCCCTGGGGTTGATGCCCGAAGATGGGGCGGATTTGGGGGAATTGTTCGTAGATATCCCGGCCCATGCCGGGGGTCTGGCTGCCTTGGCCTGCGTAGAGGAGGGCGAGCTTCATCATGCATCCTCCCGGTTTACGAGGGCCGGATGGCCCGGTATTGTGCCCGAAAGGGCGACGCATTGACTGTAGAGGGCCTCGAGAATGTCGGCCACCGGGAGGATTTCGGCCAGCTGGCCTGCCACCTGTCCGGCCATGAGGGAGCCGTTTTGGGTGTCGCCGTCGAAGACGGCTTTGCGCAGGGAGCCCAGGGTGAACCGCTCGAGCTCCTCGAGGCTGGCCCCGGCCTTTTCGCGGCGCAGATACTCCCGCGCCATAGGGTTTTTGAGCAGACGCACGGGCGCGCCGGCGGCGCGGCCTGTCACCGTCGTGTCACTGTCCTTGGCCTTGAGAATGGCCTGTTTGTAGGCGTCATGGATGGGACATTCGGCGGCCCGCAGCAGCGTGGTGCCGATTTGCACGCCGCAGGCACCCAGAGCCAGGGCGGCCAGCATCTGCCGGCCATGGGCGATGCCGCCGGCGGCGATGACCGGGACCGAGACGGCATCGGCCACCTGGGGCACCAGGGCCATGGTGGTCAGATCTCCCACGTGGCCACCGCTCTCACCGCCCTCGGCGATGACGGCGGCAGCGCCCTGGGCCTCTACCCTTCTGGCGATGGCCACGCTGGGCACCACGGGGATGACGGTAAGGCCGGCGCTCAGCCACGGGGGCATGTACTTGCCCGGCAGACCGGCCCCGGTGGTGACGATGGTGATGCCCTCCTCGATGAGCAAAACGGCGAGGGCGTCGGCCTCGGGGTGCATGAGCATGAGGTTAACGCCGAAGGGCTTGCCTGTTAGGGCGCGGGCGGCGCGAATCTCCTGGCGCAGATCATCCGGGCTGTAGCCGCCGGTGGCGATGAGGCCGAGGCCGCCGGCCTCCGAGACCGCTGCCGCGAAGGCACCGGTGGCGATGTTGGCCATGCCGCCTTGGATGATGGGCAGACGGATGCCCAGCAGTTGTCGTAAATCGTGTTGCATAAGGTGTCTCCTATCGGCTGACGCTCGACAAAAATCTGAGGATTTTTGTCGATTTGGGGTTTATTGGGTATGCCTCTCACGGGCGAGTGAATCGCCCTCCGTGGCTATGGCTTAAGACGCCGCTTTACGGCGTTAAGGGCAGGGGCGCACGCTGGAGACAGCGCCTTCTATTGCCACGCAAGGCAGATGCTGGCAAAGGTCAGGCCGCCGCCGAAGGCGGCGATGACCACGATGTCGCCGGTGTGGATGGCACCGCTGCGGTGGAGCTCATCCAGCGCGATGGCCACGCTGGCCGAACTGGTGTTGCCCGTCGTGCCGATGTTGACATAGCACTTCTCGGGCGGGATGCCGAAGCGGCGGCCGATGCCCTCGATGATGCGTCCGTTGGCCTGATGGAGCACGAAGTGCTGCACATCCTCCGAGGCGATGCCCGCCTTTTGGAGGGCGGCCTCGATGCTGGCCGGGGCGGCCTCGAGGGCGAAGCGGAAGACCTCGGGCCCGTTCATGAAGAGGCCGTCGGGCTGACGATCCCGGCTTTGATCTGTGAAGGGACTGTTGCCGATGTATTGGGCTTTGCACACCAGCAGCTCGCTGTCGCCCCTTCCGCCGCCGTCAAAGGCGAAGACGCCGTCCTCGGTGCGCTCGATCACAGCAGCGCCGGCGCCGTCGCCGAAGAGGATGCAGGTGGAGCGGTCGGTATAGTCGGTGATGCGGGTGAGCATCTCGCAGCCGAGGACGAGGGCGGCCTTGCCCGGCATGTCGGCCAGCAGGCTATGGGCCGTTTTGAGGGCGAAGACGAAGCCGCTACAGGCGCAGTTGATGTCGATGGGCAAAATATGGGTGCTCAGCCCCAGCTCCCGCTGTAGGAGGCAGGAGAGGGAGGGCGTGAGAAAGTCCCCTGTCAGGGTGGCGGCCACGACGACGCCGATGTCCTCGGCTTTGATGCCCGACTGCGCCAGGGCGGCGCGGGACGCGGCCAGGGACATGGAGAGGCTGGTCTCCCGGGCGTCGGCGATAGCCCGCTCCCGAATGCCGGTGCGGGAGACAATCCAGGCGTCGTCGGTCTCGATGACGTCCTCCAGCATGGCGTTGGTCAGCACACCGGGGGGCTTGTAGCTGCCGGTGCCCAAGATTTTGATTCCAGACATAATTGCACCCTTTCTAAATATGCTTGCCTCCGGCGGAGGCGAGGGGTAAAACCCCACGGTCTCTGTCGGTTGTCTACAATCCAATACTCCGATACTTCCTGTGACGCGCCTTGAGGCGCTGGCGCGGGGGTTGCTTTTGCAGGGCCAGAAGCTCGCTGTGCAGCAGCTCCCCCACTTGGGCGATGACCGGCTGGGGCTTGATGTGGGCCCCGGCCTCCGGCTCGGGCACCACATGATCGGCGATGCCGAAGGCGTGGAGGTCCGCGGCGGTCAGCTTCATGACCTCACTGGCCTCCCGGGCCCGGGCGGCGTCCTTCCACAAAATGGCGGCGAAGCCCTCGGGGGACAGGATGGAGAAGACTGCGTTCTCCAGCATAATGAGCCGGTCGGCCACGGCCAGGGCCAGGGCACCGCCCGAGCCGCCCTCGCCGGTGAGGACGGCGAGGACAGGCACCGGGGCGGTGGCCAGCTGGGCGAGGCACTGGGCGATGGCCTCGCCCTGGCCGCGCTCCTCGGCCTCCTGGCCGGGGAAGGCCCCGGGGGTGTCGATAAAAGTGATGACCGGCCTACCGAACTTGACGGCCTGGGCGAGGGCGCGCTGGAACTTGCGGTAGCCCTCGGGCCCCGGCATGCCGAAATTGCAGGCCATGTTCTCCTGGGCCGTGCGGCCCTTGCAGGTGCCGGCCACGGTGACGGCGGTGCCTCTGAAGCGGCCTATGCCACACACCAGGGCGCTGTCATCCCCGAAACGGCGGTCACCGTGTATTTCAAAGAAATCCTCAATCAGGGCGTCGATGAAGGCCCGGGCCCCGGGCCTTCTTGTCTCCCGCGCCAGGGCGACGCGCTGGGCGGGGGTGAGATTTTGCTCGGCCATGGTTTACCTCCTGTGCAAATCGAGCAAACGGATGAGGGCGGCCCGCAGGTCGTGCCTCGGCACCACGGCGTCCACAAAGCCGTGTTCCAGCTGGAACTCGCTGCGCTGGAAGCCCTGGGGCAGCTTTTGCCCGATGGTCTGCTCGATGACCCTCGGCCCCGCGAAGCCGAAGAGGGCCCCCGGCTCGGCCAGGATGATGTCACCCAAGGAGGCGAAGCTGGCCGTCACCCCGCCGGTGGTGGGGTGGGTGATGCACGAGATGAACAGGCCGCCGCGCTCGCTCAGCCGCGCGATGGCGGCGGCCGTTTTGGCCATCTGCATGAGGGAGAAGATGCCCTCCTGCATCCGCGCCCCGCCGCTGGCCGAGAAGATGATGAGGGGCACCTTGGCACCCAGGGCGTACTCGGCGCAGCGGGCGACGCGCTCGCCCACGGCGGTGCCCATGCTGCCCATGAGGAAGGCGGCGTCCAGGGCGGCGACGATGACCTTCATGCCGCCCAGGGTGCCGGTGGCGCACAGGCAGGCCTCTTCGAGGCCGGTTTTGGCCTGGTTTTCGGCCACCTTTTTGGGGTAGTCGGGAAAGCTGAGGGGGTCGTGGCCCATGACGCCGCCGAAGCGCTCGCGCAGGGTGCCGCTGTCGAGGATGGCCTCGAGGCGAGCCCGGGCCGGCATGCGCAGGTGGGCCCCGCATCGCGGGCAGAGGTAGAGGGACTGGTGCAAGGCGTCCTCGGTATGGTCGGCCAGGCAGTCGGTACATTTGATGTAGCGGATATCCGGCTCGGGCTTTGGGCGCTTGCCGGGCCGCAGGCTGAGCAGCCGGTCGAGCTTGCGGCGGCGGTCACTGAAGATGTTATCCATTTACAGCATCATTTCCTTTTCCAGGGGAGCCAGCAGAGCGTCCAGATTGGCCTCTACGAAGCCGGTGTGGTAGTGTCCGCTGAGAAACTCGGGGCGATAGAGCAGCATGTATTGCAGGCTCAGGTTGGTTTTGACCCCGGTGACCACCAGCTCCTCCAGGGCGCGGCGCATGCGGTAGACTGCCTCGCTGCGGGTGTCGCCGTGGGTGATGATTTTGGCCACCATGGAATCGTAGTGGGGGCTGATGTCGCAGCCCGAATAGAGGGCACTTTCGACCCGCACACCGAAGCCGCCGGGCAGATGCAGAAACTCGACGCGGCCCGGGCTGGGGGCAAAGCCGTGCTCGGGATCCTCGGCGCAGATGCGGCACTCGATGGCGTGGCCGCGCAGGCGGACATCGGCCTGGGCAAAATCGAGGGCGCGCCCGCCGGCGATGCGGATTTGCTCGCGGATGAGGTCAATGCCGGTGAGCATTTCGGTGACCGGGTGCTCGACCTGGATGCGGGTGTTCATCTCAATGAAATAGGGCTGGCCGTCCGGGGCCAGGACGAACTCCACCGTGCCCGCGCCCTGATAGCCGCAGGCTTTGGCGGCGCGGACGGCGTAATCGCCCAGCTGCTCCCGCAGGGCGGGGGTGACCGCCTTGGAGGGCGATTCCTCCAGCAGCTTTTGGCGCATGCGTTGCATGGAGCACTCGCGCTCGCCCAGATGCACCACGTTGCCGTGGTGGTCGGCCAGCAACTGCACCTCGATGTGCCGGGGGTTTTCGATGAGCTTTTCGAGGTAGACCGCGCCATTGCCGAAGGCGGCCTTGGCCTCGGCAGAGGCTTGAGCCATGGCGGCCTCGAGGCTGTCTGCATCAT
>JGI994J12354_10005206_pt1 | contig 11284 bp, 12 predicted proteins | sample IntmicLarv3ML3BL_FD_12354 | JGI IMG/M metagenome (IMG submission 12354) | reverse complement strand
ACCGAAANTCNTCCGANCTGTCGGTCACGATAACGGCGTCCGTTTTTATTCTGTCTATATATTTTATAAAGTCGGTCAGCCGCTCCGCTTCTTCCGATTTTACAACCGTGTTCAACGTTACATATACTTTAACGCCTTTTTCATGGGCAAAATCCACTGCTGTTTTCAATGCCGCATCGTCAAAATTACCCGACGCTGTCCGCATCCCGAACTCTTTGCCCGCCAAATAAACTGCGTCCGCCCCGTATGCGACAGCATATTTCAGCTTTTCCATGTCGCCCGCCGGCGCAAGCAGCTCCGGTTTGTATTTTTTTTGCATTCTTTTTCTCCGATTTATTTCATCATATGCTTATTTATATTCTTAAATCTTAATTACTTTACATCTATTATACAAATATTATTATACAAAATCAATACTGCTTTTTCAAGATTAAAAATAAATTTCTTTTGCTTTATTTTCTTTTATTTTCAAATGCTACATAATTTATCTTTTATTCGGTAAAACTACTTTTTTAAGCTTCTATGCGAAAGGAAAATCATTTTCATGATCAAAATAGGCATATTAAGCGAAAACGAATCCCCTGTTATCGAAAGTCTTTCTTTTGCGCTTTGCGGTTTGGGTGCAGGGCATATTTTATCCTCACACGGTAAATTGTCTTCCTTTGGCGTAAGATATGATTTTTTCATCTTCTCAACGTGCGACATTATCGATGTAAACGCTGTACAACCCGATATAGTCATGGTGTCTCCTGACTATGTCTTCAATACAGATAACCGTTTGTTCATCAGCGATGTCACATTTATTTTGCAAAACAATGAATCTGCTTCCGTCATATCTGAATGTAAAAACTCGGATATTATTATCTGCGGCACATCAGAAAACAGCACAGTCGCTGTTTCCAGTCTTGATGACAACAAGACTATTCTCAGTCTTCAATCTCCTATAAAAGCAATCACGCAAAGAGGTCATTCACTAGTGCGTGATGTTGTTATTGCGCCGTGCGAGTTTCAAATCAACCAACCCACCTGCGACGGCTATTCCATGCCGGCTCTCGGTGCGTTGCTTTTAATCTGCGGGTTCAGTCCCGAAAGCATTGTTTCCGCATGGTAACAAGTTATAATACGTGTAGGTAAACCTATATAAACGCATATATTTGTCATATAGCGGCTTATTTCCGAATACAATCTCCATATACGATATCGGACGATAATTGAGGATCGGTACAACATATGGATAAAAATAACAACATAGGGTTTGTAAATCTTAATAACAAAGCGGAATTGGCAGGAAGAATATGCTCGGAAATCGTTGCGAATACAGCGATTGACGAATGCGTATGCTTGCATTTTACTGTTGAATGTCCGCGGATTTCCAAAATCAACGATTATATAAACGTGCTTGTTCCGACGGAAAAAGCGTTTAATCTATCTTTATCAAACGGAGCTTTTGTCCGAATTAACGGTCAGTTCCGCTCTTATAACAACAGTTCCGGCATTGGAAGCAGGTTGATTCTTGCACTTTTTGCCGATGATATTGTTTTGCTCGACGAAAAAGCGTATACGGAATCAGGACAATGCAACAGCGTCTTTTTAAAAGGCAATATTTGCAAGCCTGTTATTTATCGAAAAACCCCGCTCGGACGTGAAATTTCGGATATTTTGCTCGCCGTTTCACGTTCAAATTACCGTTCCGACTATATTCCAACGATATTGTGGGGTGTTAATGCAAAAGCATCCGAGCTTTTGGAGGTCGGATGCAAAATAGAGGTTTCGGGTAGGATGCAAAGCCGTGAATACACAAAAAGCACGGATGGCGGCGATGTAATAAGACGTGCATACGAAATAAGCGCATCAAAATTTTCCAATATTTACATATCATAAAGCTCAAGCATCTGCAAACACTATCTTTGACGATTATTGCATTTATTTTATATTGCTTTTTCGTCATGAATACCAAATACCGAAGATAATTTGTTTATTAAATAGACCTCCTCGGGAATTAAATGTGGATGAGGTCTAATACAACAAAAGATTCGGGACAAAATTAAGGAGTGAACAATAACGTGGCAAATAGTAAAACAAATTTGATTCCCCACGCTAAGACAGCGATGGATTCTTTTAAAATGGAGGCTGCCCGTGAGGTCGGCGTTACTATCAAGGACGGCTATAACGGCGATTTAACTTCAAAGCAGGCAGGTTCAATCGGCGGTCAGATGGTTAAGAAAATGATATCATCAGTCCGTGACTCGATGTAATTGTTTGTAATTAACATTTTAAATGCGTTTTTTATCGGATATTCCCGCCTTGCGGCGGGAATATCCATTTTTTTTGGATCTTTTCTTTTTACCGTAAATGTGATATAATTTAAGCATTATATATCTTTTTTGAAAGGATTGGCATTTTCCGTGAAAAAATCTTTTATCACTAATAAAAGCTATTATTTTATATCCCTGGGTGCAAGCCTGATGTTTTCCTTTTATCCTTTGTTAATGGGTTTGCGGGTATTTATTTCTTACATCCGCGACGGTTATGTCAATGCCTCGGAATATCCTAAATATTTAATCCCCTATACTCCGATATCCTTTGCTCTGATTTTATCGGTTGCGTTGCTTCCGTTTGTTGTTAAGCTTTTCAAAAGGTTCGCATTGCCTGTCGTTTCGGCATTGGGTTTAGGGCTTTTTTTCTTCTTTGAACTGTTATTTGAACAGATTACTCTGTTCAGCGTTGAAGAAGGTGTTGCGGATATCGGTTCATGGCAGATGTATCTTTGCGTTGCGACACCCGAAGTTATGCAATCTGTTGAATACAGGGAAACCGTTGCACAATCGCTGGCAGAGCGGTACAGTCCGCTGTTTAAGGTTCATTTTTATTTGATTGCAATTTTAATTGTCCTCGCCGTTATCGGTGTTGTTTACGGCTTCGGTAAAATGGTTTACAGTAAATGTTATGACAAAAGGAAGCCTTTGCTTATTCAAACTGCGGCAGTTGCTATATTTATCGGGCTTTGCATTCTCGCTTGCTTTACCGCTTTTTACCGCACAGGCAATTTGAATATTTCCGCATTGTCAAGCTGGTTGATGAGTGTGTTTTTTGTCGTATTCGGATTGACCGCCGGAATCTATGCCGGGAGCTTATTATACTTTAAAAAATCTGTTGTTTCTCGGTTAATCCCGTCGCTGATTGCCGTTGCCGCCACTTTTATCATGTATATCGGCGAGCTTGTTTTAATGGGCGGCGTTTTATTCAAATTCGGCAATGGATCTATATTCGAGCCCATTGGTGCTTGTCCGTTTACTTTAATCGACTTTTTTGTAATTGCGTTATCGGGAGTAATCACATATTTGATTTTGTTTTCAATCCGCAGAAAGTCAACGAATCTTATTTAATTTTTGGCATTATTGTCTGTATTGACAATAATCGGTGATATGTAGTAAAATAGCCGTAGTGCTTATAACTAAACACAACTATATACAACGGAGAGAGTGACATTATGAAAAAACTTGCCTTAGCTATAACTGCTATATTGCTTTTATCGGTTTTGTTTTCGTGTTCAAGTATCAACCTCGACGGCGACAATCCCGGTAATTATAATTTGGAGAATCGCCATGAATCCAAAGAGTCCGAGCGTCTTGCTTCCGATTTCTTTGATGCGCTTAAATCCAAGGACTATGCGAAAGCAAGCAGATGTATCTATTTCGGAGATGAAGAGTATGACGATGTGTTCGACACATCAAGCGATGTGTATCTCGATACAACACTGCCGCATTTAAGCTTTTCTGTCATCAATTCCATCAAATATGCTCTTGACGACGGCTTGTTTGTCGGTGTGGTTGTTTATTGCTCATACATTGATTCGTCGGATTTTCACAGGAATTTCGAAAAAGAATTTAACAAAGCATATGAAAAAAATCAGAATTTAGATGAAAATTCGCTGATGAATCTTTACGACAGCATGTTTAACGAAACGTACGAAGCATATAAAAATAAGTTTGCAAAAACAACCGAAAAATACATAATGCTAAACTGTGTGCAAAACAGCAAGGGTGAATGGAAAATAGACATGGATGATGAATACAGGTTCGTTGAAATCACAAATGTAATTTCCGGAAATGCTTATCAACTTTCTGATTTTTAACCGTTGACAAACTCTTATCTATATGCTATACTGCCACAAGTTACACGTTTAATATGCTTCTGTAGCTCAGTCGGTAGAGCAGCTCATTCGTAATGAGCAGGTCGTCCGTTCGAATCGGATCAGGAGCTCCAAAACAAAAAATCTGTCGACATTTGTCGATGGATTTTTTGTTTTGTACTCTTATCTCTTCTCTCTTCGTTCTTCACTTTTCTCTAAACAGATTTTTTTGAAAGAAGAGATAAAAGTGAATAGAGAAAAGAAAATGTGACTTTTTCTGCGAAAAAGTGATTGAAGCTGACGACTCTTTTTTGTATTCTTCTTTTTTTATTTATTCATTTACCCTTTTTTGAAAATGCTTTAAATTTATTTGCTTTTTACTGAATTGTTGTGTTATACTTCTGATATGTCAAACTAATCATACGGGAGATTTACATATGGAATATTTAATTTTAGCTTTTATTGTCCTTGTTTTTATATTTCAAGTGATTGTTCTATTTGCGTTTGGGCGTAAAAAACCCCTTGATGAGAAAGCTCTTCGTGCGGAAAGTGAGATTATCCGTGATGCTGTCAGCCGTGAAATCGGGCGATTTCGTGAGGAGCAGTCGTCTTCTCTTTTGAAAACGCGCAGTGAATTGACCGATAACTTTGAACGCATTAGGATCGGCGTTGATAAAAAGCTGTCGGACATACAAACCAACAATCAAAAAGAGCTTGAAAGTATGCGTCTTGTCGTGGACGAAAAGCTTCAAAAAACCTTGGAAAGTCGGCTCAGCGAATCATTCAAGACCGTCAGCGACCGTCTTGAACAGGTGCATCAAGGGTTGGGTGAAATGCAAGGTCTTGCTCAAAATGTGGGCGACTTGAAAAAAGCACTTATAAATGTAAAAACGCGCGGAAGCTATGGCGAAATACAGCTGAAACGCTTGCTGGATGAAGTTTTCGCCACCGGTCAGTATGAGGAAAACTTTTCAACAAAGGGTAACAGTGAACGAGTAGAATTTGCGCTCAGATTACCTGGCAAGAACAGCGAAACCCCCGTTTACCTTCCCATCGATTCAAAGTTCCCCATAGAGGATTACGACAGGCTTCAAACAGCCTACGAGTCAGGCGATAAGGACGGAATTTTGTCGGCGCAGAAAGCCATTGAGATTTTTATGAAAAAATCCGCCAAGGATATAAAGGAAAAGTATGTGTGCCCGCCTAAAACCACGGATTTCGGGCTGATATTTTTGCCGACAGAGGGATTATATGCCGAAGTGCTGCGTATCCCCGGTTTGGTGGAAACGCTTGTGTCGCAGTATCACATAAACGTTTCGGGACCCACTACGCTACTCGCTCTGCTCAATGCTCTCCAGATGGGCTTCAACACACTTGCCATTGAACAGCGGTCAAGCGAAGTTTGGCAGATTTTGGGTAAAGTCAAAAATGAATTTGACAAGTTCGGCGTTGTTTTGACAAAAACGCAGGAAAAAATCCGTCAGGCAGACAAGGAGATGGACGAGCTGGTGGGTGTCCGCACACGTAAGATCATAAGCAGTCTGAAAAACGTGGAAAATCTGCCCGACTTTGTGCAAGCTCCGGAAATAGCGAATTCAGACGATACGGACGATTTACCGCTGTAAATGCTATTTATTTCGTATTTTCTTGAAATTTTACGTTTAAAATTCAGTTTTTTTATTGACAAACATTTACTTATATGATAGTATGTTAAGCGCCGCATATTGTCGTGGTTGTAAATGTTTGCCGTTTTTAACATGAAACGGCGGGCTACCCGATGTAGCGAGCCTTATAAAGAAAGAGAGGTGCTTTTCATGTACGCAATAATCGTAACAGGCGGAAAGCAATACAAGGTTTCACAGGGCGACGTTATCTTCATAGAGAAGCTTAATGTAAACGCTGATGATGAACTCAAGTTTGATTGCATCGCACTTGGCGGAGACGAGCTGATACTTGGCGAAGCCGCTAAGAAAGCCGTCATCACAGGTAGGGTCATCAAAAACGGCAAGGGTAAAAAAATCCGTGTATTTAAGTACAAGGCAAAGAAAAACTATCGCCGTACAAAGGGTCACAGACAGCCTTATACAAAGGTTGAAATAACAGGCATAACAGCGTAATGATACAAGCCGTTTTTTATCTGTCGGATGATAATTATTCAGGATTTAATGTGTCCGGTCATTCCGATTACAGTACGGCGGGAAGCGACATTGTTTGCGCTTCGGTTTCATCAGCCGTTCAACTTGCCGCCAATTTGATTGAAGGTTACAGCAGCGTTAAGATTAACGAAAGACAAGCTGCCGTTTCCCTCACTGTCGTTAAAAACAACGAATTTGTTCAAACGGTAATTAATCATTTGTATCTGCATTTGAAAACAATCGAACAGGATTACAATAAGTATATAAAAGCTTCAAAGGAGGTAAGATAAATCATGGTAAGGATTAACATACAGTTTTTTGCTCATAAAAAGGGCGTTGGTTCTACTAAGAACGGACGTGATTCGGAATCAAAGAGATTGGGATTGAAGCGTGCTGACGGTCAGTTCGTACTGGCGGGAAATATATTGGTTAAACAGCGCGGTACTAAAATCCATCCCGGTGTGAACGTTGGAATCGGTTCAGACGACACTTTATTTGCTCTTTCGGACGGTGTTGTTCACTTCCACAGAAAAGGCAAGGACAGAAAGCAAGTCAGCATTATGGAAAAGGCATAAATAAACACTCAGACCGCGGACATTGCCTGCGGTCTATTTCTTTAGAACGCATTTTAATAATAGACTTATTCGGAAATTTTCACGGCGAATAAAACGGTAAATTTCGTGCCTTATTTCGTTGCTTCTTTGGTTAAATAGCTCTGCTATTCGCCCTCATCACGCCTCATATGGCGCAAAATTGTACTCGTTTTTTCATCTGCGTCTAATTTCTGAATAAGTCTACTTACAATCGAGAAAGGATATACAAATATGTTTGCTGATTTTTGCAAAATATATATAAAGGCGGGCAACGGCGGAAACGGCGCTGTTTCGTTCCACCGTGAAAAGTATGTTGCCGCAGGCGGCCCTGACGGCGGTGACGGCGGCAAAGGCGGAGATATCGTTTTTGTCGTTGACGATAACTTAAATACCCTTATCGATTTTAAGTATACAAGAAAATTCGTCGCGAAAAACGGTGAAAACGGCGGCACAAAGAAATGCTTCGGCAAATCCTCCGACTCTACCGTAATTAAGGTTCCTCGAGGTACGCTTATCAAGGACGCTGACTCGGGTAGATTGATTAAGGATATGAGTGATAACGAGCCGTATATTTGCGCAAAGGGCGGACGGGGCGGATGGGGCAACTCGCATTTTGCGACTCCGACACGTCAATGCCCGCAATTTGCAAAGCCCGGTACTCCCGGTGAGGAATACAATCTTATACTTGAACTGAAACTGCTGGCAGATGTCGGGTTACTGGGCTTCCCCAATGTTGGTAAGTCCACGCTGTTATCCGTCGTCAGTGCTGCAAGACCTAAAATTGCGAACTACCATTTTACAACGCTTATCCCTAATTTGGGTGTCGTGCGTTTGGAGGAAGCCATGTCCTTTGTTATGGCGGATATTCCCGGTTTGATTGAGGGTGCGGGAGAGGGCGTCGGCTTGGGTCATGCCTTTTTACGTCACGTGGATCGGTGTCGCTTGCTTTTGCATATAGTTGATATCTCCGGCAGTGAGGGGCGCGACCCGCTTGAAGACATAGTCGCAATAAACCGCGAACTCGAAATATACAGTCCGACGCTTGCCGAACGTCCGCAAATTATCGTTGCCAATAAATGCGATATCTTTATGGATGAAGCTGCAATTGAACGGGTCAAGGCATATGCTGCTGAAAACGGCTGTGATTTTTTTGCAATCTCCGCCGCTACCAATGAGGGTGTCAAAGCGTTGCTGTATGCCGTTTGGAACAAGCTCAAGGAGCTTCCTCCTGTCGAAGTGTACGAAAGTGAACCGCCCGTATTTGAAGAAATTGCGCCCGACGAAGGATACGCAATGGAAATTACGGAAACGGACGATGTATATATGGTCGAGGGAAAATGGCTGTTACGTTTAATTTCGTCTATAAATTTCAGCGATTATGAGTCGTTGCAGTATTTCCAAAAAGTGCTCAGAAACAGCGGTCTGTTTGACAAGCTGGAAGAAATGGGCATCAGCGAGGGTGACACTGTATCAATTTATAATGTTGAATTTGAATATATAAGATAATAATATAAATTTAAAATAAATCCTCGGAGGGTTGGATTTTGAGTAGCATAGATAAAAAGAAACCTACCATAGGCAAGGACATATTTATATATCTTCCCGCCAAAATCATCGAAGGACTTGTTGATATATTCAAGCTTAAAATATTCACGGATATGATGACCGATTCGAACTACGGCGACTTTACAATAGTCACGCTCATAGCGGGTATTGCAAACATTTTACTGTTCGGTTGGCTTGCAAATTCCATGATGCGTTTTGTTGCTTCCGCCGACGAAAACAAGCAGGACCGTAAAAATTTATTTTCTACGATTTCATTGCCTGCCTTTTTCATTTCCCTGGCAACCGCAATACTCTGCGCCGCCGCTACTTTTATCATCCCATTGTTCAACACGGTCGGCACTGCTGTTTTAAGCTCTAAGGATCAGCTTTTGCTTCCGCTTGCGACAGGGCTTGTCGTCATCGGCTACGGACTTTTCCAAATTGTAAATTCAGCTTTGATTCAGCTGCGTAAAAAGCTGCTCTATGTCAGCCTTTCGCTCTATTCTGTCATCGGAAAGCTGGCTGTCGGTTATATTGCCATGAAATTTTTACAAACGGGAGATCACAGTGCAATCGTTATTTTACTTATGTTCCCTGTTATCGATTTATCCGCCGCACTTGTCGGTGCAATAGGATGTAAAATGTTTAAAAGCATACGCATCAAAGCGTTTTCATTTAAACAAATGGTTGGCTTTTTCAAGTTCGGTTTCCCCTTAATCGGTATAGGACTGGCTTTTACCGTGCTTGCGGCAACTGATAAATTCCTTATAACTTCATTTATAGACAAGGAAGCGGCAGGAATTTATAACGCCAGTTACAGCTTGGCGTCGGGAACATTTATGATGATTATGATAGCGATAATGAGAGCTTCGTATCCGTCCATTCTAAAGGCAATGTCGGACGGGGGGCTGGAAGCGGCAAAGCCTGTTTCCGCAGCGGGCGCACGCTTATTTTTGATAATTTCGGCACCGTGTGCGTGCGGTTTACTTGCGGTTTCATCGCTTATGGGCGATATATTGTTCAACAAAGCACACTTTAAAGAAAGCGCACTTGTTGCAGGAATTGTCGGAGTCGGTATGGTATTCTACGGGTTGACCGAATATATTTCAAAGACATGGGAGCTGGTTAAAAGGACAATGCCCGTGCTTGTAAATCTTTTAATAGCACTTGCAATCAACGTGATTTTAAACTGTTTGACTATCGGTCATTTCGGCTATATGGCTGCAGCCGTAAACACATTGATTACGTATGTGCTGTATTTCCTCATCAGCTTGTACCGAGGGCGAAAAATAATGAAATTTGCGTTGTCATTTGTTACGGTTTTGAAGATAAGCGGCGCATCCTTGCTTTGCGGTAGCACAGCGTTTTTATGTACACTGCTTCCGCTTCCGGGTCTTATCAAGCTTATGGTATCAATCCTTGCAGGCGCTGTTGTATATGCTGTTACACTGACACTTTCCGGTGAAATACGCAATGAGATAAATTTGATAAAAAAAGCGCTTTTTAAGAAAAAGGTGATATAATTGACAAGCCGCGAACGGGTAATTAAAGCGGTAAATTGCGAGCAGGCAGACAGAGTTCCTATTGATTTAGGTATTCATTTTGCAACGGGTATATCTGCGTTTGCTTACTGCAATTTACGTGAATACCTCGGTTTTTCCACTGACAGTATCGAGATTTCCGACTATTGTCAAATGCTTGCGAGAGTGGACGACGATATTTTACGCCGTTTTCACTGCGATTGCATTTTGTTGAATCCGCCTTGGAAAAACACCAAAAGATGGAACGTGCGTGGCAAATATACTTTTAATATACCTGTGTTCATGAATCCCGTAAACGACGACGGGAGTTGGATTATAACGGACGGTAGGAATAAAATGAGAATGCCTTCCGGCGGTTTTTTCTTTGACGGTGATTGGCTCACTCAATCGGAATATATTAACGATGAAGAAAAAATGGATGCTTATGCAAAACGAGCTGAATATTTATACAAGGAAACCGATTATTATACCATGTTAATGGGGTATTGGGGATTTTTCGGAGGTGTTGATTATGCGTGCACGATGTACACCGACCCCGACGAAGTCAAATCATACGCCGAAAAGATGCTTGAGCATTACACCAACGAGATATCTGCGGTGATAAAGCGTTACGGTCGGTACATTCAATGTATTGAGGTCAATGCGGACATGGGTATTCAAAACGGACCTTATATAAGTCCCGAAATGTACGAAGCCTTTGTACTGCCGTACTTTAAGAAGTTCAACCATTTTGTTCATGAAAACAGCGATATAAAAATATTTCTCCATTCGTGCGGCTCTGTTATGCCGCTGATTGACTGCTTTATCGAAGCGGAGGTAGATATTTTGAACCCTGTTCAAATATCCGCCGACAATATGAATCCTGTTGACTTAAAAGAAAAATTCGGCAAAAAAATATGTTTTTGGGGCGGCGGATGTGACACACAGGGCGTTTTCGCCAACGGTACGGCGGCTCAGGTCGAACAGCATGTTAAGCAGACTGTGGACATTTTCAAAGTCGGCGGCGGTTTTGTTTTCAACCAGGTACACAATATCATGGGCGATATTAAGCCCGAGAACATCATTTCCATGCTTGACACGGCATATAAAAATTCATTTTATTAAAATTGATTATAAGTATTGGAGAACACTATGAACATCAATTTAAACGATAAACATATTACTGCGTTGTATGAAGCTATATCCTCTCTTGAATCCACAGACGAGGTGAAAGCGTTTTTCGACGATCTTTGTACTGTTTTTGAAATAAAAGCGATGGCACAGCGTTTAGAGGTTGCAAAGCTTCTTGACATGGGTATTGTTTACAATGAGATTGCAAGCAAAACTTCCGCTTCCACT
>JGI994J12354_10005205_pt1 | contig 11286 bp, 11 predicted proteins | sample IntmicLarv3ML3BL_FD_12354 | JGI IMG/M metagenome (IMG submission 12354) | reverse complement strand
GACTGACAGACCCCACGCAACAATGGCGAAGGCCCATAAATAAATGGCAAATGTTCCGATTGACGGTAAAATCAATAAAGGAACACCCAAAGCAATTGCAAGTCCTTGCTTCCAATCAATTGTTCTTTTTAATGATGTGTTATTGTCCACAAAATCACCTGTACAATTATAACAAATATTACATACAAAATAAGCAACTCAAATTCGACAGCCTACGCTTACGAATTTTTTGTTTGCTAACCTCCGTAATTTGCATATACACGATTTTAGAATTCATGCAAAATGCAAGCAAAGAGCGATTTTTAAAATGAAGTCCGAAAACGTTAATTTTCGAAAATACCCCCATATTCTTTTATTTTATCGCAGAGACATTTTATCTCACAGAGACGAAACAAAAGCTTCATTTTTATCTCAGCCGGATTTGGGGTTCTAATTATTCCATATCCGTTTTGAAATTAATCGCCGATAGTAAACTGTTAGAATCGTATATAGCATAACCGTTTAAAATTATTCATCGGTCCCCTCGGAATCTGAGACAGACATGATGTAAGTGTGCCGTTGGAATTTTAAATACGGTGCAGATAATACAATGCTGAAACAAAATCCGGTCGAAGATGTAAATTCAGAATGATGTATTAGATAAATAAGGAAGATGTTAAATCGAAAATAAATAACAGAGTTATTTTAAATAGAGAAGAGTGACAGCAAAATTTTGGATAGCATATTCAAAAGATGCAAAAATGATTAAACGAATTCTAAAAAACCAAACTGCGAATTATAACGATTAATCAAATTAAATAGAAGACCGGATGAAATTTAAAAAATGACAGAAAACAAAAGGAAACAAGTTTAAAAAATAAATATCATGAAGCAGACTTTAGATTTATATAGATATAAATCGTAATTGAAAAGATATAATCAAAAATTTATATCGCATGAATCTATAGGGATTAATGATTATATAATGATTTATAGTATGAATAAGTCAGGGTAACAGTGACAAAACGGAAGACAAAGGCTTGTCCTTAAATTTTTGCATTGCGGATCACATTGTAAACCAACATTTTAAGCATTGCCAAAACAAACCGGAGTCGAAATACTGAGGGGGAATCAGTGGTATGAATAAAACATCGGCATCATTAACATTGAATGATATCGTATGCCTTTCAGAGAAAAGAAGAACGATTTTATTGCTTCTTGGGAAAAAAAAGCACAGTACTGAAGAGTTAACCGAAAAAATGGATATGACCGCACATTCATTAGCACCTCAACTGAAAGCGCTAAGAGACGAAGGACTCATTTCAATGAAAGACGGTGTTTATGAGTTGATGAACATCGGATGTATTTTAGTGAAAAATATGTATCCGCTTTTTGAAACGATTAATGTTCTTGAAAAAGATCAAAGGTACTGGTTTGACCGCAACTTGTCTGTAATCCCGGCGGATTTGGCGGAACGGATCCGTGAAATCAAAAATTATCGGCTCTTAGAATATGATATTAGTGAATACATGTTTGATGTGCCGGCCGAATTCAATGATAATTTCAAAAAATCAAAGCACGCAATGTGCCTGTTGTCTGTCTATCACCCGATTTATTCCGAGATGTAGTTTGAGATGGCGGAATCCGGAAAAGAAATGACAATGATCGTAACGCCGAAAGTTCATGAAAGATTTATTGAAGAAGAAAAAACCAGATTGAAAAATTTGATTAAACAAGAAAATGTCACATACATGATTTACAATGACAAAGAAAACACAATCTGCCCGACAATGACATTGACAGACGTTTTTTCATACATTTACTTCTTTAATGTTGACGGTGTGTATGACAATAAAATCATCACCAGCACAGATGAAACATCCCTTTCGTGGTCAAAAGAATTATACATACACTATAAGAATCAAGCAGCTGTTTTAGAATCAATTTAAAATCAGAGCCGAATTTGAAAAACGGCTCTTTATTTTTTAAATTCGGTTACATTTTTTAATTAAAATTTTTAGAAAGTTTTAAACAACAGTTTAAAGACTGCCTTTTTAAATGTCTTTTTTGTCTTTCAAGTGTCTTTTTAAATATTTTATAAATGTCTTTTGGGACTTTATATATATTTTTTTAATGATTCCGGTGATATTAAAAAGCGCCTTTAAAAATTTTTAAAAAATATTTTTTGCAAATCCTTCAAACATCAATTTTGTCACAACGGGAAGACTTCCTTTGGAAATGGAGATGTCTTCTTCGTATATTTTTAAATTAACATGGTCTGCCGGAACAGATTCTTTTTCCATGTAATCCGCAATCATTTGTTTCCCGAGCGTTCGAGCGTATTCAAGAGCTTCATCTCGATTAGAAAAAGAGCGGCGGCCTCCGGGGAAATATACAATGAATCCGCTGTTTTTTACATCGTATTTGGATTCTTCCCGAATATTTCGAACGGAAATATCGATTCGCTTTGCGATTTTCCCGACAAGAGAGCCGACGGCGTTTCCGACGTCAAAGAACTCCGGCGTTAAAATTTCGGCATCGAGTAAAAAATTTAATTCTTTTGCGTATGCTTTGACGGGACCGCCGATTAAAACAATCGGAATATCAATTTTGTAACGCATCAGCGGCTTTTTAAATGAAAGAAAAGCTTTGACAGATTCTCGAAAAACGGGAGACGACGGAAGCAGCGGATTGAAGGACGCTTCAAAATGCGTGCCGAGATTTAAAATATTCGAATCGGATTCAGCCGTGAAATTGTCGGAATTGTCGGAAAGACCTTTGCTCATTAAGAAATAAACAATCTCCTGTGCCATTTTCAAAGCGAATGATTTTTTTAAATATCTGCAAAGTTCATCGGCGTTGGTTTCCAATAAAGTTGCCAAAATCCGAGCTCCGAGAACAGAAGCTTCTTTATCAAATTCTTCGTAATCGCCCAAAACATGAAGAACATCCGTCGGTGTAAAACCGATCAAGTTGATTGCTTTTTTCAAAACAAGGGATTTTAAAATGTCGCTTGGAACATATTTCATATCCCATAAAACATCATTTAAAGAAACGGGCGTCTCTTTAATTTTGGCGTAAATACTCATTTCATCTTGCGTCATATTCGAAACGGGATATCCGCTCCGAATAAAAAAGATGGTCGGTTGAATGTATTCGGAAAACTTATATTTGTCTGAAAACCACCGCTCTCTTAAACTTTCGAGAACAGACGGATAAAGAGAAGCGGCACGACACAGAGGAATGATTCGGCGCGGACCGAAAATTATTTTGTCCTGAGCGCGGGAATCGGAAAGCGACGGATTGCGAACCCAAATTTGACTGTCGCCGCCGAGTGCGGAAGTTTCCATTCGGATAGCCCGAACTTTCGTCCGCCAGCCGCCGACAACGGCACCGTTGTCCGAAATGTCCGGAAAATCGTTTTCGACCAAAGAAACATCCGTACTGGTCCCGCCGACATCAATCATTAAACAGGATTCTTGACCCGATAAAAAAGATGCGCCGAGAAGGCTGGCGGCAGGTCCTGAAAAAACAGATTCGACCGGTTTTTCCATGGCTTCTTCAATGCCGGAAACGGCGCCATTGCATTTTAAAATTTTAACATCCGCGTTCAATCCGCGGGATTTAATTTCGGAAACGACGGCATTGACAAATCGTTTTGTAACCGGAAGAAGAGTGGCATTTAAGTAAGCGGTAACCCCGCGTTCATATGCGCCCAATGACTGAGCCAACTCGTGTCCGCAGACAACCGGGTAAGCGTGACCGTTTTCCAATGTTAATTTTAGAATAATTTCTTTTGCTTTGAGTTCATGCGCCGGATTTCGAACGCTGAAATATGAAGAAACGGCAAATGCGGAAATGTTGTTTTTAACGGAGGACACATACGCTTCAATTGCTGCAATATCCAACGGCTCGGTTTCGTCTCCGTCACTATTGTGGCCGCCCGAAACAATTATAAAATTCGCAACCTGTTTTGATGTTTCGCCTGTTTCCAGCAATTTTTTATCGCCGATTAAAATAAGAGCCGCCGCATCCCCCGTATTTTCAAGAACCGTATTTGTGGAAAGAGTGGTAGAAACGGAAACTGCCTTCACTTTTTCAAGCAAATCAAGCGGAAGCAAATCCAATGCGTTTCGGATTCCGCCAATCGGATCGGGATATGTCGTCAAAGATTTGACGGATTTTAAAACCTGCCGCCGACCATCGTCAACAATAACCGCATCCGTATAAGTTCCACCGGTATCAATTCCCAAACAAAGCGCCATGAAGAATTCCTCTTAAATTTACAGATTATAAAGCCGCAAGAGTACAAATGACAGATAAACAAATGATAAGCAAACAAATGACAGATAAACAAATGACAGACAAACAAATGACGGACAAACAAATGACGGACAAACAAATGACGGACAAACAAATGACGGACAAACAAATGACAGACAAACAAATAACAGACAAGGGCGAAAGAAAAAACAAAGACACATTTGACAAAGTTTTTCAGACAGTCGCCGTCATCTGAAAATTTAAACAGCCCCGCAATAGCGGGAAGGTGATGTAAGCAAAGCGGCCGGTCGGGAAAACCCGACCGGTTTCGTTTTTGAATTAAAATTTGTACATTTTATAAGAATCAAAACAGAGTCGAATAAAATGCACGGGGTTCCTTAGCCGTAGGTAAAATAGAAGAAAAAAAGCGGCGGATTAGCAGTCACCGCTCTTTTCCGGCATAAGGACTCATTTATTACAGACTTAAGCGCTGACTGCAGCTTTCACTTTTGAAACTGCGTCCGTTGCGCTTTCGCCGTAAATGTCAGCACCGATCTTGTCAGCCCAGTCCTGTGTGCACGGCGCGCCGCCGACCATTGTTTTAACGGAGCTGCGGACACCTGCTTCTTTGAGCTGTTCTTCGATTTGGATTTGGTTGATCATTGTTGTTGTCATCAAAGCAGAGGAGCCGACGATGACGGGTTTGTGTTCTTTGACGGCTGCAATGAATGTTGTAATCGGAACATCGCGGCCGAGGTCAATGACATCAAAACCGGCAATACCGAGCATGGATGCGACAATGTCTTTTCCGATGGAATGGATGTCGCCTTCGATTGTACCGATGATGACTTTACCTTTGCTTGTGGTTGTTGCTTTGATTTTTTCCATTTCCGGTTTTAAGACGGCGATACCTGCATTCATTGCTTCGGATGCGGCCAAAACGTGGGGAAGGAATAATTTACCGGCTTCGAATTGAGCGCCGACGTCGCTCATTGCTGCTGTAAATCCGTGTTCGATAACTTCGACCGGGTTAACGCCTGCTTTAAGTGCTTCTTGTGCGGCTTCTTCTGCCATTTCACCATCGAATTCCATAATGGCTTCTTTTGCCATTGCAATAATTTCATCTTTACTTGCCATAATATAAACCTCTGAATAATTTATTAAATAATTAAAAATTAAAATCTGAAAAATCAGATTTTGTATTCTTTGTCTGCTTTGTCAACAATGGCTTTCATTGCTGCATAGATGTCTTTGTCGATTGCCGGAACTTCGTGGTTCTTCATGACATCAACAACGGTGTCGTGTGCTCTGTCGGCAGCGTCTTTTGCGCCTGCTGCGTACCAGTCACCGAACATCTTTCTGTCGAAGAGTTTCGGGGAGGACGGGAGGTCAACGAGTTCTCTTGTTTTCTTGAGTGCAAGGAAGTTGTTGCCGACGCCGACTTTCTTAATCTGGTCAACACCGAGTGTTTCTTCAGAAACCGGAATACCTTCCATGGTTTTCTTAACCATGTCAATGATATCGTTGTCGATAATGAGCTGTTCCATAGAGAAAGTCATACCGAGTTCAAGCATACCTGCGCCGTAAATGGTGTTGGAGCCGGCATATGCTGCCAATGCGGTCGTAATTGTTTTTTCGTGGCCGGCCTGTGCGTCCGGAACTTTTGAGTCGGTCTATGCTCCGGCAACGAATGCGGGAAGGCCGTAGAATTTAGCAAGTTTGGAAACACCGGCACTGATCAAACCGAGTTCGGGAGATCCGACGGGTGCGGTTCCCATCTTCAAGTCAAAAGTTGTGGTGGAGCTGCCGTAGAAAACAGGTGCGCCGGGGTTTGTAATCTGAGCGAGGACGATACCGGAGAGAACTTCGGCATTGTGAGTAACGAGTGTTCCTGCAAGATAAACGGGTGCGGATCCGCCGGACATGGCCATAGAAAGAACATTGACCGGCATGTTGTTGCGGGCACCTTTCATGATGACTTGACAGGCGTTGCTGCTGAGTTCGAGCGGGCTGGTCGGACAAACCAAGAGGGACATAATCGGTTTTTTGCGTGCCTCTTCTTCGTTGCCGCCATAATAAGCTTTAATGATTTCCCAGTATGTTTCGACATTTGCGCCGACGGGGTCAATGTCGTGGTAGTGTTTCTCGGTGTTGGTTAAGGGTGTAAAGACTTCGTGAACATCCTGTGCGCCTTTTCCGGCCCAGTCTCTTGCGGAAACAGGGAGAGAGTAGTAGTCAATGTTTTCTGCCCAGTCACAAAGCTTTGCAATGTCTGCAACGTCTTGTTCAACGGAGTCAACGGTTTCGTATTTGCCGGGGCTAATGTAGTTGCACATTTTAACGCCGGTACCGAAACAGGTCCAGTGAACTTTGCCGCCGCATTCCATGACAGTGTTGTATTTTTTATTTCTGGCCCAGAGAGTGAATCTGGAAGGAGCGGTTTGAAGAGCTCTTCTGACGACGAATTCGGGGATTTTAACAATCTTGGTTTTTTCGTCAACAAAACAGCCGTTTTCTTTGAAAATTGCTCTGGCATTAGCATCAGAAACCTGAATACCCGGGTCGCTGAGCACATCAATTGTTGCTTCATGAATTGCTTTCAATTCATCTTGGGTAAAGAGTTCAAACTCAATGCCGTTGAGTGATTTTGTTGCTGCAAATGCATTACATTTTGTCATATTTTTATCCTCTGTTAATTGATTTGGGGTAAAAACGCACAGATTAGCGCGTGTTTTATGAAGGAAATTGCCGATACAAAGACCGGCTGACGTTTTTTAAGGCAGTTGACGGAAAAAATGATGCAGGATGATTTTACCGCTGTTGATACCTATCGTTTAATATTTTGAATAAACAAAATCAAATTTCGAAAGTCAAATTTCGAAAGCCTAAGCTATTGAATCTGAGAATGATCACGTTTCTGCAAAGATTATCAAGTCGGCCGAGCTTTATTTTTAAAAAACGCACCGATTTTGAGGAGACGGAAACATTTGAACTTGTTTATTTCATGTAAAAAGATTGAGGAAGGGAATGAAAAGTAAAATTCAAACCGATCCAAACAATCCTTTTAGTAAATTTATTTAATTTCACTTTTTCAGTTGGTTTCTGAAAGTGTCACAGCACTGGATTTTGATATCAAGAGCTTTTTCAATATTCATTTTTGCAGCGATGCCTTTGGGTGCGCCCGGAACAGATGTAATGACACCGATACCGAGTTCTTCTCTGACATCTCTCATTGCATACTCGTCTGCTAAGTCGAACGAGTCAACGCCGATCTTTTTAGCGACATATTGTTTTGCTTCTTTGATTTTCATGTTCTTGGACAGCTGCATGCGGGCAACAAGGTCGCCGCCTGCGCGAAGACCGGTCATACCGGAAGCCATAATGTGAGCGATCGGCATACCGAGCGGGTCACCGACACCGATCTATATACCGTCAACGCCGGCCATTTCAACCATTGCTTTGCTGGCGCGGGTCACGGCGTCAATCGGCGGTGTTTCAAGCATCGGGATACCGCCGACACCCATACCCATGTCGACATGGATCGGATTCTTGGCGACTTTGGAAACTTCCTTAATGAAAGTAACTGCACGTGCAAGGTTCCACGGGAAGGAGCGGCTTGTGTTTGTGTTCACGACAGGACCGAAAACGTTGGCGCCTGCTTTTTCGACGAGCGGGCACTGCTGATGCGGCCAAAGACCCGCAAGAACTTTTCCTTCGAATTCAAGCATACCGTGCATACCGATGATACTTTCACCGGCCATGCCGACTTCGATATACATGTCAGGGAATTCTGCGCGGAGGGCTTTGACGGCCGTTAATGTGCCGTATGCGTCTGCGTCGCCGGCTGCTGCCGTGGTGTCTAAGTTCACACCGTCTGCGCCGCTGGCATAAAGTTTCTGCATAATCCAGACAATGTCACGGGTTAAGTGTTCTGCGGAGTGTTCCATGGAGGCAAAGGCTTCGTCCAGCTTGAATGCTTTCAAAAGGTCTCCGGGGTTCTCAAACGGTCCGTCGGGGGTGTAGTAAAGTCCCATGTTCGGCATCGCACCGTAGAACAACGGAATAATCATGTTCTGTTGAGCAACTTCCATTGCCTGGCATTCGTTTGAAACAATCGGTTTGACAGGTTTGAAACTGTAGTCGATGTGACCGAGTTCCATTGTGTCTGCGCCGAATGCTCTTTCGTGCATCATCATACCGACAAGACGGCTGGACGGAATACCGACGCCGCTGTTACCCTGGTCGCCGTCCAAACGGATGGTACCGATGTCGTGCGTGACCGGAACTTCCATGCCGTGTTCAACGCTGACAGCTTTTCCGGGCATGGTGATAATTTCAATCAATTTGTCGATTTCATTTCCCGAAAGGTCGGAAATCTGACCGTAGTCGACTGCATTGCCTGCACCGGCAATTGCATCTTCTTTAATTTTTTCTTTGGTCATAGAGACGCGCTTGCCGTCTCCCATTCTTAAAAAGTATTCTGTTGCCATTTTAACCACCTTTAAATTTACAACAAAAGAGCTTTTGCCTTGTCGACAGCTTCGGTTGCATTTTCAGCGTAACAGTCTGCGCCAATCTTTTCTGCCCAGGCGGTTGTTGCGGGAGCGCCGCCAACCATGACTTTGACTTTGTCTCTGAGACCGTTGGCAATGAGAAGTCCGATGACATCTTTCTGACCGTTCAGAGTGGTTGTCATTAAAGCGGACAATCCGACCATATCGGCATTGTATTCTTTAGCGGCTTCAATGAATTTCATGAGCGGGACATCTCTTCCGAGGTCATGAACTTCAAATCCTGCGGACTGAAGCATCGTTGAAACAATGGATTTTCCAATGTCGTGAACGTCGCCCTCAACTGTTCCGTTGATGATGACTTTTTTAATTTTTGCACCGGCTGCGCCCATGTCAAGTGTATCGACAGCTTTTTGCATTCCGTTTGCGGCCATCATGACGTGGGGAAGGAATAATTTTCCTCTCTCGAATTGGTCGCCGACTTCCGTCATACCGGCTGCAAGACCGTCAATAATTTCTGTACTGGGTACCCCTGCACTGACTGCATTTTGTGCTGCAGCCATGATTACATCTGCTTTACATGTAACCATTGCATTCTTTAATTCTGCTAAAATTGCTTGTTTATCCATTAAGTTTACCTCCGTAATGAACTCAATTTTATCCAAGTTTTGACAATTTTTCCAAAACTCTTATTGGATAAGAATTGGATTTTTCATATAGACACAAAATCAATTGCATCTCCCCCATGTACAATCTGAAAAATCCCTAAAAAATTAATTGTACTGACTCTCTTAACACTAAGAAAATATATAGTCTAAACCACTTTGAGTTTCTTTTTTGAAAAAAAATAATCATTCATTAAGAATTTCTGAAAGGTCGGAATCATTACAAAGACGTTGTAATTTTGAGGGCGCTCTTGAAATGAGGACGGAGAGATAAAATTGAGATGCAATTGAGATGCTAAAATCAAAGAAAAAATAAAAGAAATCATGATGAATCATGACAATTCAGGTGCAAAACCGAATAATTCTAAAACAAAACTGAACTCAAAAAAGAAGAGAGAGAAAAACAAAAAAACAAACAAAAAAACAAAAAACAAAAAAACAAACAAAAAAACAAACAAAAAAACAAACAAAAAAACAAACAAAAAAACAAACAAAAAAAAAGAAAAGGAAATCCGATAAAATCGGATTTGAAATTAAATTCAGTCGGATTCGATTCTCGGCGCGAGCAGGAAAGTCACATGGCAAACTGTCGGCGCGACATCAAATTCGATTAAAATCGGGAAATCGCAGCCGATTGAAAGAACGGCTTCGTTGGCTTTGCCGGCGGATTTGACAATATCCAATAAATAATCAAGAGAGAATAAGGAGTTTGCATCGCCTGATTTGAGGTCAATGAGCTGGTCCCGTCCCATTTCCAAACGGACTTGGTCGGTGTCTCCTTTTGCTTCCATAAAGAATGTGTCTCCCGATACGCCGAGCGTCATATGATCACTGATTTTTTCAGCCGCCTTAACGGCACGCTTCAAATCCTGACCGTTCAAAACGACCCGGGCCGGGAGGTCCAACTGGGGAACACGGGGCTCGGAACGGATTGTGGACGGGTCTAAAAGAGATAAGGTGTAAGATAAGCCGCCGAAATTTAAATGGAGCTTTTGAGAAACGGTATCAAGTTCTAAGTCCACCGTTGTCTTTTTCTCGACAATTCCGAGAATGTCGTTCAGCTTAACAAGGTCAAGACCGATTTCGATTTCATCGGCTTGATAGCTTTCAAAGGCTTTGGAATTCAAATCAAAAATAACCATGGCAACATTTGCAGCGTCAACGGCTTTGACAGAAATACCGTCCGGTTTGATTTTTAAGCGAACTTCGCTGACGATAACAGAAAGTGCCGTTACGGAATCTCTGAGAAGATCAATATCGATAGAAGCTTTAAGCATAGGAATCACTTTTTTATACCATATTCAATAAAAATCAAATCTCACAAACACAATTAGATGAGAGATTGATAACGAAATAAAACTTATGATGTTGTTATAAAACGCATACAAATATAAATATTTAATATCCGTTCAAAAACGGATTGTTTAAATTCGGCTTCTAAAATCAATTTTTTGATTTATGACGGGATTAATTGAAATTAAAGGTAAAATTCGAGATCAGTCGTATTCTCTCCATGTAAAGGCGCATTTTGTGCATTTAAAAAACCGGGTTTCTGATTCATCCGCCGAACGCAGCTGCCGAAGCCACCAATATGCTTCTCTGTTTTTACATTCGGGGCACATGACATCCGTTTTCGGAAGTCCTTCTTCAATGTCGCCTTCTAAGACAACAACTTCTCGTTCGTGGATTTCGGATTTGAAAACAGAATTGGAAGATTGCTCTGCCGCTGCGGTGCAGCCGCATTTCTTGCATTTATATTCGCCGCCGGCCGGCATCATCATACTTTTACATTTCGGACAAAATTGCATATTGAATCACTTTTTAAATTAAGTAAATCGAATTTGAAGAAAAGCAACGCCCACAGCCTC
>JGI994J12354_10005204_pt1 | contig 11291 bp, 14 predicted proteins | sample IntmicLarv3ML3BL_FD_12354 | JGI IMG/M metagenome (IMG submission 12354) | reverse complement strand
ATTCGTAAAAAAAGATGTTTCCATCGATTCTAAACCAAAGGGCATTACATGACACCACAAGATTCGTTTTCGAGACGATTTGCTGCAAGCTGCTGCATCTTTCGCAAGCAGTTCATAAAACGTAGCCGCTTCTTTCGTACCTAATAAAATATGACTTGTAAGTAATCGATACATTTCCAGTGTCGCGGTAGTCGGCATGAACCGTGTCTCTAATGATGACAAAAATCGTTCATGATCAATTACGGAACGATTAGTATAGGATATCATTTCCGCTAGGCGTTCCGGATTCATTTTGCGTTCTAGTATCTCTTCCATGAAGTCTATAAATTCGGCTAATTGTTCAGCAACATAGTTGATTGCACCTTCACTATCTTCGCCTGGAACATCAATCAAAAATTTGGGGATTTGACAATGCTCGGAAATGGCATTGAGTGTGCTGAAATTGGCATCACAAACAATATTTGTCGCCACGATGAACCGAGGAGGTTTGATTAAGCCTGTGTATATAGCACCCAACAAGGTTTTATGAAAAGAACAATAGGTATCCGGAATTCCCATTTCATCAGCTTTTTGAAGACAAGCTGTATCGCTTTTACTTGCTGATAAAAAAGCGGAAAGCCCTTCAGTGCACATGGGGTAAATATCCATTGCATGAAGTAGTTCGCAGGGCATAAAAAGATTGACCAATGCCGCTCTTTGAGGATTATCTATAGGTTTTCTTATGTATTTCATACATATTTGGGCTGCGTATTGTTGGGACGGTAGTAGTGTGGGATTTGGAAACAACTGTAATATCAACTGCTGAAAAGCGAATCCCAATCGCATAAAATTGCGCATAGATGATGGGTGGGTATGCAAGTGTTTTGTCATTGTATTTCCAAAAAAATCAACCATATCCACAAATATAGATCCTTCCCAGATTAATCTAGAATCAGTATTATCTTTAAGCGCTAATTCTTTGGGGGATTATCCCTGAAAATAATTTAGAATATGTTTGATTTTTGTTTCAGTATTATTAATATATAAATTTCTTTACAAAAAATAAACCATTCCGACAAATTAACAATTCTCGAACAATTTTCAGACATTTCGTAAACACTATGCTTATATCATTTGTGCAAATTAAGCGGTTAATGCAATGTAGGGACAGATACTAAAAAGCAATATCGTTAATAACAGGTTTTGGGGGGATGTAATGAATAAGGTAAGAACTTTTGGTAACCCAATATTTTACACAGTATCAGCGGTAGCGATTCAGCTTACTTTTTTAGTTTGCTATCTGTATTTCCTATCTTCCTATTCGAAAATCATTGGGATTTCTTACACAGTAATCAACATTTTAGTTCTCCTATTTTTACTTTCTAAAGATGATAATCCTTCATATAAATTAATATGGATTGTTGTTATTCTTGGCGTTCCTATGATCGGTGGTGCCTTGTATGTACTTTTTGGAAACAAACATGCATCCCGGCGGTTGGGAATGAAAATATCAGAAGAACATAAACATTACCTGCAGACAATGCAACCCAACAACGATATAGCCAGCACGATCAGCGCTGAAAATCAAAGAGGCGCAGGCATAACTACTTACTTGCAGCGTAAATGTTCATTTCCGGTTTGGGGGAACACGCAATCGACCTATTATCCAGTCGGCGAAGAAATGTATTCGGATATGCTGCTTGAACTTAGCAAAGCCAAAAAATTTATCTTTATGGAATACTTCATCATTGAACCCGGCATCATGTGGAATGGAATCGTTGCTATTTTACATGAAAAAGCAACACAAGGGCTTGATATTCGTGTTATGTATGATGATTTGGGTTGTATCAATACATTGCCAAAGGATTTTGCAGATACCTTGCGAAGTAAAGGAATTAAGTGCGTCCCTTTTAATCCAGTTATGCCGTTTTTAAACCTCGCCATGAACAACCGGGATCACCGTAAGATAACAGTTATTGACGGAAATGTTGCTTTCACCGGCGGCATTAACCTTGCTGATGAATATATCAACGAAAAGGTAAAGCATGGGCATTGGAAGGACACAGGCGTTAAAATACGAGGCTCTGCTGTCTGGAACTTTACAGAGATGTTTCTTGAAATCTGGAACGCTTTTTCTGACGACAGTAGAGATATTGAACAATACAAATCTGAGCCAAAATTTATGAATACCGTACCTAGTGACGGGTTTACATTGCCATTTTCTGATTCCCCACTTGATAACGAGCCCATCAGTCAAAATGTGTACTTGGACATCCTAAATAAGGCAAACGATTATGTATATATTTTTACACCATACCTTATCATTGATTCCGAGATGCAAAATGCTCTGCGTATGGCTGCAAAACGAGGTGTTGACGTGCGGATGATTACACCGGGAATCCCCGATAAAAAATTAATCTTTCGTGTTACAAGGGCGAACTACGAACCATTAATTTCAGCCGGAGTAAAAATTTATGAATACACACCCGGGTTCACACATGCTAAAAGCTTTGTTAGCGACGATGAAATTGCTGTGGTCGGAACAATTAATTTGGATTTTCGCAGCCTCTATTTGCATTATGAATGTGGTTTGTTGTTAATGAACACAAAATCCCTCATACAGATTAAAAACGATTTTTCGGCAACACTTTTAAAATGCGTTGAAATTACAGCCCAAGATCTAAAACAAAGTTTTCTCTTACACTTGTTTGATGCTGTAATTCGTGTATTTTCTCCGTTGATGTGAGGTAACTAATATGAGCAATAAAATTTTCGCACAACTCTTTACAAAAGCAGCTGAACTGTTTGACGATCATCAGTTGAACAGTTCTTTGTGCCTGATTTTTAATGGAATGGCTTCCATGATTGCAATCGTATTCCTCGTTTTGTTTGCAATTGGGAAAACAGGATCGCTCTTTTGGTTAGGTGTTGCAGGATGCATTTGTATGATTTTAGCGAACATAACAGACCTATTCCCGTTTTGGTTAAAAGGTATTGCTAAAAAACTTTCTAGCAAAAAATGAAAAAGTGTTAAATAAATATACATGATAATCAGTTGATACACTTCGAAGTTGCTGTCAGAGAGTAGCAAATACTCGGAAAGAGAAATGCACGCTCTACATTATGCATGCAAAATCGAAAGATGGAAAATTATTAAGAATAATAATATTAGCCTTTCGAAATATAATCTAAATCGGATACAAAATGATAATTGAGATATAGGGAATTTTACAGTACAATCAAAACTATAAATAAGCCTAATACGATAAAAATAGTACTGTTTCATTTTTTATCTGATGGAGGATGTTCACATGGAAGAAAATATAAATCTAATTGATGTCCGGACAATCAATGCGGCCGTCACCGGTGAAACTTGGACGGTTCAAAAAGTGGTTGAGCATTATGCTGACGAGATTAACCGGCTTTCCACCAGAAAAAGGAAAGAGCCAGATGGGCGTGTAATAGAAATCATGGATGAAGATATGCGTCAATCCATCATTTTGAGTCTGATAAAGTCATTATCACATTTCAAAGAAGATTTTAATGAGTAATATTAGATACCATGAAGATTTCTGGTGAAACAAATAATTCATAAGACTACGAAACAAATCGTGCTTACTTTGAAAAAAGTAAGATTCAAAGAGGTCGTATAAAGTAATGATACATTCAGAGATTTTTTATCACTATACATGCAGTTATCTTTTGCCCGCCATTATACGATCTGGATTTATTGATCCATCTGAAAGTAATTTTACCTTCGAGAAGAGAAATCAGTTTCCCGTTGTTTGGTTGACCAATTCTCCAACTCCCGACAATCACGGTTTGCTGTTTGATGAGAATGTACCTGAGGATCTCAATAAAACTCATATCCGCTTTACAATATACAAGAGACCGTATATAAAATTGTGGGATCAGTGGAGCGATGCAAAGAACATGGATAAGCAGCAAAAACAAATTCTTATTAATTCTGCATCAGCGGAAACCACTTATAAAAACTGGTACATTTCCGAAAAAGCAATTCCATTAGCAACCGATGTTATATGCGTTGAAAATCTCATAACAGGGCAAATACGGAAATTCTGACAGCTAAAATTACTTGCTATTTATACGAGGTTTGATAAATTAATAGGTCAATTTTGACAAGCATTTACATCTTAGCAGGTACAAGTTTACAAACGACAATATATCTTGCATTACTGGATTCGTATGAGCAGGTGGAAAGGGTTATAACGCGCTCTGAACGACTGATATCTACGTAGCTTACAAACGATGACCGAGCCTTTGTATGGGCGATCCATTTTTCAAATTCAATATCACTTGAGAAAGAAAGTTTCCAACTCTCGTCCTCTACGGTCGTCATATAACCGGAAAAAAGTTCAATATTATAGTTTCCATCCGGCGTCAATAGGACCATTTCCGGATGATTCTCATAAAACGCTTGGTCTTTATATCTTGTCAAAAAAGCGAACATGGACTGATCTTTCATATTATGCCCGTATATCACTGTGTTGTGATCTGTAAAACCGGATGTGTTGTTGACATCGACAAATAAACATCCCGCACCATTACTACTTCCATCAAACAAGTGTTTTAAGTAGTAATCATTATCAATGCCTTGAACGACTGGGTAGTTGATTGGAGTATCCTCGCAAATAAGCCAAGCAACAATATCCGGGTTAATATCCTGAAGTGCCTTGAAATCGACGGCGGGTAAGTTCTTTTGTTCTAATTTTGATTCCACATCAATTGAAGGAATTGGATTTGATTCCGGCGAATGATCTATCGGGTTTTTTGGAGGAATTGAAACATACTTTGTCAGATCTGTGTATATCCGACTCCCCTCTTTGTAGTCGAATGTTGTGGACACGATACGAACGATACAAAAAATGCAAATGGAAATGCATAGAATAGCGATACCGCCTAAAAGGATATGCGGATGTCGGTAAAATTTTCTCATTGTAAATCTCCTATAATTTCGGTTGATTCCGTGTATAATGAACATACGTCTGATAATCTAAAGTATTTGGTACTATTCATGTAAAATCGATTATTGGTGACAAGAAAGAAGGTGACCGTAAAATGCCTTACTATTATCCGATTAAATCGATCCGTGATATAGAAACCCGTCATCGCGTGATCGATAGGCTCCAACTTCTTCGTAAACAAATGGATGGACAAATTCCGCAAAAAACGGCTTCTGATACGCTACTTCTAGCGACGTGGAATCTGCGTGAATTTGGTAATAATCGGACCCGCGAAAGCTTGTTCTATATCGCAGAAATACTCAGCCGATTCGACCTAATCGCTCTGCAGGAAGTGTCTTCTGATCTAAAAGGTCTGCAAAATGTCCTTTCTCTATTGGGCTCAAAGTGGACGTATATCGTGACTGATAGCACGGACGGAAGCGCTGGTGGTGGTGAGCGAATGGCGTTTTTATACGACACAGCCAAAATTACATTTAAAAATATGGCCGGCGAACTCGTTCTCCCAAAAGAAAAGTTGGTGGAAGGCGGCCTTCAATTTGCTCGCACGCCGTTTAGCGTTGCGTTTCAGGCAAAATGGTTTAAGTTTAAATTAACAACTGTACACATTTACTACGGATCAAGTTCAGGAATTGATAGCCGACGTTTATCCGAAATCGATACAGTCGCCGCCTTTCTTGCCAAACGTTCTAAAAAAGAAGATGAAAGCTACATCCTTCTGGGCGATTTTAATATCGTCAAGACTGAAGATACAACCATGAAAGCGTTAGAAAAGCATGGGTTTTATATCCCTGATACGATTAAACAGCACCCAACGGATTTGGGTCAGACTAAACACTATGACCAGATCGCTTTTCATCTAAAATTAAGTCCGACCATGACCGTCTTTCAAGAAGGACAGCAACGTGCTGGCGCATTTAACTACACCGAATCGATCTATACCGCAGAGGATATGCATCTTTATAAGCAACTTTTCCAAGAAAAAGTTGTACAGGGAAAAACGGAGGCAGAGCTTCAGAAATATTATTTATCGACTTGGCGTACGTTCCAAATATCAGACCATCTACCGCTTTGGGCCGAGCTCAAGATCGATTTTTCGGACGAGTATCTTGAGTCGTTACGATAGCGATCAAATAAAACTACCCATCATGTTTAGAAGTTATCTCGCCATAAGAATCAAAGAAATCGTATGACCTTACCACGCCCCTTAAATTTTCTTGTCAACTCAAAATTGGTATGACATAATAACTTTACGATTCGTTGAAAGTAAGGTTAGTTTATTGAGAAGTGGTTCGGTTTAGGGGTAGAAAATTCTGTTTAGATATGAAAAAGACATGGAGTCGCATAAGTCGTGCTCAGGATCTGGTTTATGAAAATAATAATCAGATAGGATATATCAACACTGAAACTAAATTTCTTATACTTATTGATATACAAAGAAGGCTTGATCGGCTTTTCCCTAACTCCATCCATTCTCACATCACCTCAATAAGAAGTATATCCAACTTTTTATATGGAGTATGTTTGACTTGATGAATACGGGAGAAAACGATGCAGAATAGATGTAAGCAAATCCGGGAAGATCTGGGATGGTCACGAAAAGAGATGGCGGATAAAATGGGAGTCGAACAAAGTACAATTGGGAACTGGGAAGTTGGAAAACGACAAATAAATATCGAGAATGTTATGCTCATGTCCGAAATAACGGGTTTTTCGATCCTGTATATTTTAGGGTTCGATGAGAAACAAATCGATTGGGCAAAGCCGCTAAGTAATGCTTCACTCATGACGATGCACCGAAGACCGGTCTGGAGCAAAGAATTCGGTTGGGGATTGGTTAATGTGATCAGCGAGTGTCTTGTTTTTGCGGATCTCAAAACACACCCCCTAAAAGCAATTCGAGATCCAGTTTATGCATACCCACCTTTACTGGAATGCAGTTTATTCGGAGTTGAACCACCTTTGGAACGAGATGAGTTGTCCCGCCATAAATCGGTTTGGGTTGAGCCGATTTCATCGGATCCTGAACTCGGTTACAAAATTCGCGGTTGGTATCACTACCGCGGTCAATTCGTTCAGAACGAATTTGGAATCCAATTCTACGTGGATACATATGGCGTAAATTGGTTGGCATTCGAAAGCTGTTTCCCCAAGAACATAGAATGACCATTCACCCAAACCATTTCGCTTTTATTTGATCTCTATGAACAAAGGGGTTATCCCAATATCTAGAATCTATTGAGTCATTTACATTATCACCTAACATAAAATAATGGTCAGGTGGTACTGTAAGGAAATACTTAGGATCACTACCCGTCGTATGAACTTCGTCAGCATTAATAAAAACTTTTTTCCCTTGACCGACAATCCATATTCGGTCTTCAGGCACACCTGCAATACGCTTGACAACCATATGTCCGTCTAATTCGAATATAACAACATCACCCCGTCGTAGCGTACCGAGGATGCGATTTCCAATGATATAACTTCCTTTAGAAATGGTCGGTTCCATTGATGAAGATGGGACAAAGCCGAAAAAAAAACAAATCGAAATAAAGTAAGGATTATAAATCCGCCCAAGAACGGGTAAAGCAAAGATTTATATTGGCGAGTTTTCATAATTATTCATCCTATCTAATTCATATTTTTTATAACAGCCATTGATAAAACACCAAATCTGGTCAAAAGAACAAATTTCCTTTTCAATAAAAACCAGTAATATCATAAATCGTTTTGCCGTGAAGCGTAGTCAAATCGTGCCTGTCAAATACCAAAAACCACAAAAGCGGTTTAGTTCACTACTTTTGTGGTTCTTTTTGGGATTCCTTGAAAAGTTATATTAAGCTTAGACGGTGCGCCCTGGAATTCAATGTGTTTTACGAGGAGCTGTGTCGGTTAAGTGTAAAGACGTATCGGTAAGAAACGCTTATACTGCAGAAAATCTTTATCAACGGTATAGATCAGCAAATTGTGATTCGATGCAACTGCGCAAATTAAAAAATCAATGTGAGACCCTTGTACTCCGTTTTTCCGACAAATATTGAAAAAATGGGCAGCTGTTTCATAATCTATTGTCTGGATTGGCAAATCAATAAATGCTGACAAACTCGCTTTTAAACGATTGTACATGTTTTCGTCGCGTATCCCTGATAATAATTCCTGCCTCACGGGACCGATCATAACAGCCATGGAAGAAAGAATAATGTCTTTGAGCTCCGTAACGGCTTCGTCGGGATCTTCTCGACGGAATGCCAAAGACCAGACAGACGTGTCAACCAAGATTTTCATGACCGATTCTGCCTACCTTTTTTATAATCATAATCCTTGTCATATTCAATTTTTCCAAAAAGATCGATAATACCAGCAACCTCACGTTTCGTGATAAATTCTTGTAAAGCCAGATCGACCGTCTCGCGTTTCGTTTTTTTTCCACTAATCCGGAATGCAGTATTTAAAAGCTCTGGATCAATCGATAAATTCGTCGCCATATCAATCACCTCTTGTGTAACATTATACACATTGTATTGTGTGTTCGCAAACGAAAAAGGCAACCGTTTCATCATTGCTTGTAAAGGCCATTATCTTGACTGACCAAGTTGGTCGTAATAATTGTCAAAAAATACGAAGAGGTTGCTTTTTTTACTTTTTTCATTAGTCTAAGAAATCATCGTACCCAACACATGTACATGACAATTATTGAGCTAACCATGCACATACGTTTTATGAAGGATCAAACAAGCCCGTAAAGGATGGATCTTTTTTCAGATATTTCCGGGCTTTGGATATCCAAGCTGTGACATTGTGACAAGATTTCGCTCCTAGCATCACAGCGATCTCAGTGGAAGAATAACCTTGTGCGGAATAGACGAGTGCTTTAATCCCTTTCGCTGTTACACCAGATGCCAATGCCGCAGCATCTTGAAGAGCTGCATGCAGTGTTTCTGCAAATTCCCGATTCAAAACGTCTTCATCTAAACGAACCGGCTCGGTGTGTTCCGCGATTTGCCAATCGTGAGGATCCACGGTCTGCTCCGCTCTCCGGATGGTTGCGTATTCTAACTGACTTAAAATCTCATTCAAAATCAAACGATATGCATAGGTTGAAAAATGCGTGTTTTCGCCGGGAGACGAATTTTTTTGGTATTTATCGGTATATGCTGCTTTGCAAAGACCGATACAACCGATTTGGAACAAATCGTCATAGGCGAAGATCCCGATATTTCGAATTCCGTATACTCGATCGGATATCACTTTTCGAACCAGCGCCAAATTATCTTCGACTACACGTTGTTGCTCTGGACTAAGCATCATAATCAATCACCTCCCAACCAGTTGAGAATTGTGTCGTGATATCGATCTTGCAGCTATTTTCCGTCTTCTGTGATTATCTATAAACTGCTTGCTCTCCTTTATAACCAGCTTACAGTAGTATTCGCCCAGATACCCGATATGCGCATGTGACATGGGTGCTGACAGGATATCCGAAAGCCAGGCGTATGCGTCTTGCTTACTCATCAGCCCAGTTCGATGGATCTGATCAAAAGCACGGTGCGCTTCAAGGCGCAGCGCACGCAGCTCACCATTTGCCATGCTGCCTAACGGGGTTTTTGTCCCCTGCTGTACGCGTACATATGCGTCACACTTTGGATACCGAGAGCAAATATATAGTTTCGTATCACTGCTGTTTTCCTTATATATGCCGTTCGCACTACGTAATACAACCGGGCTTCTACAATATGGGCAACGCATCTTTTCTGTTCCCGTTTTTTTCTTTTTTGCCATTTTTGAAATACCTCCAAGCATCAAAAAAGCCGGAAAACTGCTAAAATTGCGTACAGAATTAATATCTCAGTTTTACCTGTTCATTAATTCTGTAAATCTTAGCAGCCTTCCGGCTACAAATATTCTGTTGGCCTATGCCGTGTGGATCGCTAATTCGTACAATCCGTAACAGTTCCGTGTCCGCAGGACACGTGATGACGATGTGGTACCTTACATCGTACTGAAAGCCTGAGCACAGACCTTATCCACGAACACACAATACCATAGGCCTTTTGACTTGTCAAGACGTTTTGAAATTTTTTTATTAATTTTTATCATTTTGATTCAATTTGTCTTTTTCGTCTCAGTTCTGAGAAACTACTCATCCTCATCATAATCATCATCTTCTAACCTGTTTCGGGTTTTTCGTTTTAGAATGTGCATGAAAATGAGCCCTGCTACACAAACTACTGTACCTCCGCTAAAAATAAACAGATGTGCGTTTGGTATCCCTTTGACTAAGTTCTTATCCGTTTCTTCTTCAACGATCTGTGTCGAGTGATCCGGTATCGTTTCTTGCAAACTTGTTTCTGGCAAATCGGAAGACTGGATTGCATTTGTTTCTTCGATGGGTTCTGATTCGATCTGACCTGGAACCGACTCTGAAGCCACTTCAGCTTCGATCTCAATCAGCGGTTCGGGAACCGGTTCTTCGGAATGAAACGCACTAAGAGTGTAGGTCTTGCTTCCACCCAGTTCCATTTCGAGGATCCCTTCCGTGCTTACAAGAATCGGTTGTGGATAAAGTCCGATATCGGTTTCTAACTTAAAATCAACGCCTGCCCAGGCTGGTCCTAACTGGATGATTAGTTTATCCGGTTGATCCGTGACCTGAAGCTCTTGACCGTTCGTGTTCGCGAATACAGGCGACGGGAGCAACAGGATTGTACAAATACATAAAACAGTCATCCAAATTTTTGGGGTTCTGAATACTTTCTGCATGTGTCTTTAACCTCCATGTTTTACATTTTCGAAACAGGTTCTTTCTGGAAATGTATGCGTGCAAACTGTATAATTGGCACAGTTTGCTATAAAAAGGATGTAATAAAACCATCCTGGCCGCTTTATTTTTTTATCTTAGTGGTGTCGGGTTTGGGGAGTTTTAGCTTTTTCCGGAGAACCAAAATAGAAACAATACCACCAGCTGCACCAATCCCCATCAATGTGAACCAGAGAGCCAAATTATTATCATCTCCTGTCTTGGGTACAGTAACGGTGACTTTATCATTATGAACCCGAACTTCCAGCGTTTGATCTACTAGAATTTCGATGTTGACCGGATCGGGAAGTACATACCCGGCAGTGGCACTTGTTTGAACTTCTGAAACCGTGTATTTCCCGATTCGAAGCCCTTCGACTAGAATTTCACCGTCCGCATTCGTCACAAAAGTTTGAGAATATCCCAAGTCTTTAGATTCGACCAAGAAGCTAAACCCTTCTTTTTTCCCGTCGCTACTGGTTTTGATGATTTTCAAAACACCTTTCATCGCTACATTAATAAACCGTCCG
>JGI994J12354_10005203_pt1 | contig 11292 bp, 15 predicted proteins | sample IntmicLarv3ML3BL_FD_12354 | JGI IMG/M metagenome (IMG submission 12354) | reverse complement strand
AACCAGTTGGACTTATAACGGCGGATGAAATAGTATATGGAGGATTAACGCTAGATTACTACAACACAAGCCAATATTTATCAACTTCACAGAGTTTTTGGAGCATGTCTTCGCATCATTTCGACGGGGATCATGCAAACGCATGGTTTGTGAATCAGTATGGTGGCTTGACCACATTCTTTGTACACCACAGCTATGGCGTACGTCCAGTCATAAATCTATCGTCAAACGCAGTAGTAGCAAGTGGAGATGGAAGTGCTACTAATCCATTTAAAATAAATTCTTAGTAAATAATGAAATATATATGGCCAATATAATTGGTCATTTTTCTTTGTAAAAAATTAATCTATTCGAATTGTTTGCTAAGAAAGTAAAAAATCGAAAAAATGTGGTATACTACCTAAGTGTGGAAGTGATATTGTGGAAAAATTAATAATTATTAAATATGCGGAGTTATCTACTAAAAAGGGAAATATTGGTTTCTTTTTGAGTACTTTGAAGAAGAATGTTGAATTTGTATTAAAAGATATGAATGTAAAAATACAATATGATAGAGGAAGAATGTATATAATATTAGCTGATAATTTTGATGAAGTTGGAGAGAAACTAAAAAATGTTTTTGGAATTCATGAAATAACAGTGGGTTTTAAAATGCCACTTAGTAGTGAAAGTGAATTTAAGGATGAGCTTTTATCTTTAGTTAAAGATAGGGAATTTGAAACGTTTAAAGTAGAAACTATTAGAAGTAATAAAGACTATCCTTTAACTAGTGTTGAATTTAGTAAGAAAATCGGCGCTCATATATTAATCAATAAAAAAGATATTAAAGTAGATGTGCATAATCCAGAAATGTTAATTACTTGTGAGATAAGACAAGATCAATTTTATGCATATTTTGAAAAAATTAAAGGCCTTGGAGGTTATCCAGTAGGTTCTTTGGGTAAGGGAATGTTGATGTTATCTGGTGGAATAGATTCTCCAGTTGCTGGATATTTAGCGATGAAGCGTGGAGTTAAAATTGAAGCTATTTTGTTTGAAAGTCCTCCTCATACATCGGTTGCTGCTAAGAATAAAGTTGAGCGACTTGCAAAAAAGCTAGCATTATATAATAATGATATAAAATTACATATAATTAATTTTACAGAAATTCAAGAAGCTATTTATAAAAATATTGATCATGCATATTTAGTTACAATAATGCGTAGAATGATGTATCGAATTAGTGCAATAATGGCTAGTCGTAATAGATGTTCAATTATAGTAAATGGTGAATCAATTGGGCAAGTTGCGAGTCAGACATTAACTAGTATGAGTGTGATTAACGAAGCTGTGAGTCTTCCTGTTATCAGACCTGTTGCATGTTTTGATAAAACAGAAATTATTGATATATCCAAAAAAATAAATACGTATGATATTAGTATCGAACCATTTGAAGATTGTTGTACAATATTTGTTCCAGAACATCCAGTAATTAATCCAGATTTAAAAATAGCTATAGAGTATGAAAATAGTATTGATTATAAACAAATGATATATGATGCAATAAAAAGTGCTCAAACTATTAGGTTGAGCACCAAAGATAAAAATGAATTTAGCGATCTATTATAAGATTGCTATTTTTCATAATCACCGCAATAAGTTTTAGAATCTTTTAAAAGATTCGATGTTATGCTAACACTATTTAGTGCACATTGGTTATTTTCTTGATCTAAATGTTTACAACTTTTAACGTCACATTTAATTAATTGATTAAATTTTTTTTCTTTCATATATATCGCCTTTCTATAATATTTTGTATATTATTAAATATTTTATACATAATAATTGTAGGGTGATCAAATGAGATCTAATAAATACATTAATTATTATTATAAAACTTCAGATATTAGTGCAATAGATGAAATAGAGAAAAAACAATTTGAGAATTATAATGATTATGGATATAATTTTGGTTCTTCAAAAAGAAGAATCATTGATTATGAAATGAATTTTAAAAAGAATAAGCACAAAGTTAATCAGAGTGTTTTTAACAACAAATAAAAAAGAATAATTGTGAACTGCATCCAAATAGAGTAGACATCATTTTTGAGGTCTTTTTTTGTTGGAATACTAGTTGATGGAGGGAGGTAACGTACTATAATATGATGCAAAAATAGGAGTGATTAATTGTGAGTTTAGTTCCATTAGTAATTAATGAAGAATTTATTTCGGAGGAACAAATCCAAAAACTGTATTCAGACAATCCATTTAGAGTTATTGTTTTTAAAAATTGTCAGTTTAATTTTCCAGAAGAGAGTGATGAAAATTTTAGATTTAAGGAATCTGTGTTTGAAAATTGTACTTTTTTGTTTGCTAGACCATATATTGAATTTTATGATTGTGATTTTAATGGAATCTCTAGTATTCGTAATACTGGAAATGGTGATGAATATCAAGTTGTCTTTTTGCTGTGCAAAGCAGAAAAAACTGAGTTATTAAAGGTTAGCTCAACTTCAATTCTTTTCAAAAAATGCTCAGTGAAAACTGAAGATGTGCTGTTTTTAGATGGTAATAAAGTATTGATTCAAAAATCTGTTGTTAAGGGAAAAGTAAGGTTTGATGTTTATTCAGAACTTATTGTTGATGAGAGTGTGTTTGTTGATTTTAGTATAGCTGAGGCAAGCGTTACAGGCTTGAATCCAGCTCTTAGTGTTAATCAAACCTTGATAAATGGTGAATTTGTTGATATTGGTGCTACTGATTTAAGTGGACTAGCTGAAATTAATATGAAGATGTAGTTTTTTGATGTTGATTTTGTAAAAAAGACTATAAATTCGATAAAAGAATAGTAAAACATTCTTTTTTTTTGTATAATTAACAGTAGAGGTGAAAAGAAAAATGAAAATATTAACAGTGAATGCAGGTAGTTCTTCTTTAAAGTTTAGTATGTTTGAACTTCCTGAGGGAAAGGAATTGATTAATGGTTATTTTGAACGTATTGGTGGAGAGGGAAGCTTTTATACGTTAAAAATGAATGGTGAAAAAATTAAACGTGAATGTGTTTTAGAAAACCATATCGGAGCAATTGAATTAATTAAAAAAGAATTAGTTGACAATAATATAGTGACTTCTTTAGATGAAATTGAGGGAGTAGGACATCGTGTGGTTCATGGTGGATCTTATTATGCTAGTAGTGTTGTAATAACGGATGAGGTGTTAGAAACTGTTGAGAAATGTAATGATTTAGCACCACTTCATAATCCAGCGAATATAGTTGGTATTAAAGCTTTTCAAGAAGCTTTAAGTGATGTAGCTAATGTTGCAGTATTTGATACAGCATTTCATCAATCGATGAAGATGGAACAATATATATATCCAACTCCATATGAATGGTTTGAAAAATATGGTGTTAGAAAGTATGGTTTTCATGGAACTAGTCATAGATTTATTGATAAGTCATTAAGCGAGTATTTGAATCGTGATGATTTGAAAATTGTTTCTTGTCATATTGGTAGTGGTGGAAGTTTATGTGCAATCGATTCTCATAATAGTGTTGATACAACAATGGGATTTACACCACTTCCTGGAATTATGATGGGGACTAGATCTGGGGATATTGATCCATCAATCATTCCATTTATTATGAATAAAGAAAATAAAAGTGTTGATGAAGTAATGAATGATTTAAATAAAAAAAGTGGATATGAGGGAATTAGTACTGTTGGAGCAGATAATCGTGATGTTTTAAAAGCGATTGAAGAGGGAAATGAAAGAGCTAAGTTATCATTTGATTTATATAACTATCGTGTTGCAAATTATATTGCACAATATAATAATTTATTAAATGGTGCTGATGCAATAGTGTTTACTGCTGGTTTAGGTGAGCGAAGTAAAGAAACTAGAAGTGAAGTTGCAAATCGTTTAGTGAGTTTAGGAATAAAACTTGATGAACAAGTTAATGAAGATACTTTTGCCAATTTCGCAAAAATTTCTAGTGAAGATTCTAAAATTCCAGTTTATGTTATTCCAACTGATGAAGAGTTAATGATTGCTCTTGATACATATGAACTTATAAAGTAGTGAGATAGAGAGGAGTTGCTAAGAGAGTGGCAAATCCAGTTATAAAAAAAATATATAAGAAAATTAAACAATATGATGAAATTGTTATTGCTAGACATGTAGGGCCAGATCCAGATGCAGTTGGAAGTCAAATGGCTCTTCGTGATGCGATTAGGTTAACTTTTCCAAGTAAAAAAGTTTATGCTGTAGGTAATGGAGTTTCAAAGTTTAAGAGTTATGGTTTATTAGATAAAGTTAATGAAGATGAGTTAACAAATGCTTTATTGATTATTGTTGATGTTCCAGGATTAAACCGAGTTGATGGAGCTGATGCTAAAAAGTATAAAGAAATTCTAAAGATTGATCATCATCCAAATGAGGGTGTACTAGGTGAAGTTGAGTGGACAAATACAAGTGCAAGTAGTGCTGCTGAAATGGTTGCGGAATTAATTATTAATAGTCCTTTGAAAATGGATGAAAAAATTGCTTCTAATTTATTTCTTGGAATAGTAAGTGATAGTGATAGATTTTTAATAACAACAACAACGATTGGAACTTTTGAAACAATAGTTAAATTATTAAAAATTTCTAATATAGATTTTACATCTATATATCCAATCTTATATGAAAGACCAATTAATGAAACTCAATTTGGAGCATTTTTAACTAATAATCTAACAGTAACAGAAAATGGCTTAGGATATGTAAAGATTAGTAAAGAAGATTTGAAGCAGTATAATGTTGATGTAGCAACACCATCAAATATGATTAATGAATATAATAACATTAAAGAAGTAATTGCCTGGGTATTTATTACAGAGGATGAGGCAATGGATAGATATAGAGTTAGTATTAGAAGTCGTGGACCAATAATTAATTTAGTGGCTCAAAAATACCATGGCGGAGGCCATAAGTTTGCAAGTGGTATTAAGCTTCAAAATGCAAGTGATATTGAAAATGTTATTGAAGATTTAGATACAGTTTGCAAAGAATATAAAAGTGTTAAGTAAGCGTTTAGGAAGTTCAGTAAAATTGAACTTTTTTTCTTTAAAGATGATATACTTATTAAAATGAGGGTGAATTTTATATGAAAAAAATTATAGTAATGCTAGTATTGTTTTTTACAAGTGTTTCACTAGTTAGTGCGAGTGAATTTAATTTAAGTAGTGAATATGTAATTATGTATAATTTTGATGCTAAAGAGCTTGTGTATGAGAAAAATATTGATCAAAGAGTTCCTATTGCAAGTTTGACTAAGTTATTTACGGTATATTTCTCAATTGTCAATATTGAGAATGTTAATGAGAAAGTTTTAATAACTCATGAAATGTTGAGTGGACTAGCAGCAGCAAATGCAAGTGTGGTTGGACTTAGAGTTGGAGATCAAGTGACATATTTAGATTTGTTATATGCCTCAATGCTTCCAAGTGGTGCTGATGCAACAAAAGCTTTAGCAATTACTTTGTTTGGTAGTGAAGAAAAATTTGCAAGTGAGCTTTCAAAATATGTCCAAAAACTTGGTTTAATTAATACAAACTTTGTAAATGGTAGTGGTTTGCATCATGAGAATCACTATTCAACAGTTAAAGATGTTTTGAATTTTATGTTGATTGCTCTTGATAATCCATTATTTAAGCAAATATATGAAGCTAGAGAATATGTTATGAGTAATGGAATAAAAATAGTAAGTACATACAAGAAAATTAATGATAATTATAATTTAGGACTTGATAGTTATCTTTTAGGGACTAAAACAGGATATACAAACGAGTCGGGTGTTTGTCTGGCTTCAATGGCAAAGATGAATGGAAATACTTACTTATTAATTACAACTAAGGCTCTTGCTCAAGGAAGTTTAAATGTTAATGCTTTTTTGGATGCTAAATTATTATATGATTATGTATTTGAGAATTATAATTATGATGTTTTATATAAAACTGATTACTTGATTTCTAATATAGATATTGAGTATGGAAAAAATGATAGTTATAAAATAAATTTATTAAATGATTATTATCATTTAATAAAAAAGGATGCGGATTATAAACTAGAGTATCAAGGATTAACTAATATAAGTTTATTAGATTATAAAGTAAATAGTAAAATAGGTGTTATTAGTATTAAAGAAAATGATGTAGTAATCTATAGTGAAGATGTATTTTTGGATGCAGTGAGTATAAGTTTGCTTGGATATTTAATTATTAATAAGTGGTTAATATTAACAGTGATAATTATTATTGCGTTTATTATTGTTAGGAGAAATAAAAATGAGAGTAGAAAAATATAGTAAAATTAGTGGAAATCGATATAAAGTTTATTTTGAATCAGGGGGAGTGGCTACTTTATATGATGATGTTATCATTAAATATGAGCTTCTTTTAAATCCTAATTTGAGTGAACATGTATTTATGGAATTAGTAGCATATAATGAGGCATTAAGTGTTTATTATAAAGCAATAAAATATTTAGGTGTTAAAATGCGAAGTGCTCTTGAAGTAAGTAAATATCTATCTAAGCTTGGCTATAGTGAAGATTTAATTAATTCTACAGTTTTAAAACTAAATAATGAGGGGTATTTATCAGAAGATGCTTATGCGAAAGCTTATATAAATGATCAAGTAAATTTATCTTCAAATGGATTGTATAAAATAAGAAGAAATTTAGTAGAGCTTGGAATTGCAGAGGATATTATTGATAAACACTTGAATTGTTTTGATGTTAGTTTTTGGAATGAAAGAATGATAAAAATAGTTGATAAAAAAATAACATTCACTAAAAATGAATCGTCAAAGAAAATTAAAGAAAAATTGATTAATTATTTAAATAATTTGGGATATGAGATGAATGAAGTAATTAAGTATGTTACAACAATTGAGATTAGTAATAATAGTGATTTAATTGAAAAAGAGGGCAATAAAATTTTATTTAAGTTAAAAAAGAAATATAATGGTTATGATCTTCGAAAACATTTTTTTTCGAAAATGTACCAAAAAGGTTTTGAACAAGATGAAATAAATAGCTATATTGATAGAAATTTTTAGAACAAAAAAAGTACATTTTCATGTACTTTTTAAGCTTCTTCTTGAGCTTTTTTAGCTTGAGCTAAAGAATTTTGAATGTAAGCAGCATATTGCTTTTGAATTTCAGAATCTTGAATTTCAAAGCCATGATCTTTTCTTAAATTTTGAAGAGCTGTAATTTGCATTGTTGCATCTTTAGATAATGCTTCATAAGCTAGCGTTTCAATAATTTTTTCTTTTACAGTGTCTAAATCAGGTTTATCTTTGATTTCAACTCTTAAAATAACATGATATCCTAGTTCAGTTGTAATAAGTTTAGCAGAAAATTCACCATCTTTTAGCTTGTAGGCGCTATCTAATAATTCATCATAACTCTTACCTAGTGTTCCATAGTTAAAAAATCCTAAAGAACCACCATCATTTTTAGTTGTTGTATCTTGAGAATGTTTTTCAGCAAGCTCAGCAAATTTTTTAGCAACCTCACTTGATTTAACTCCTTGTAGTTCTTTAATGATACTATTAATTGTTGCTTTCGCTTCATCTTCAGCTTTCTTTTTTTCTTCTTCAGTAGAGCTAGCAGTAACATTTGGAGTAATTAAAATATGATTAATTTTTATATCTCCTTTAGTTTTATCTTTGTAATAAGCATTAACTTCTTTATCAGTTACTTTGCTTTTAGCATAATCCTCAATAGCTTCTTGTTGTAAATAACTTAAATATAAATAATTTTGGTAAGCTTCTAAACTAGTGTATCCTGTGTATGTTCTAATAGCTTCTTCAGCTTGTTCACCAAATTGAGCCTCAATTGATTTGATTTGTGCTTCAGCTTGGCTTTTAGCATCTTCTATACTGTTTGAGTAAAGCTTCTCTAAAATTTGTGTATCAACCATGTTGATTAATGTACTTAGAGCATATTCATTTTTTAGTTTGTTATATAAATCATCAGCACTAATCATTGAATTATCTTTAAAAGTTACTATTGCATCCTCTCCATTTTTTAATTTTGGTATTTTTGCTCCACACCCTGTAAGTAAAAACATACAAATAGTAAGAAGCGCGATTTTCTTTTTCATGTTTATCCTCCTTAAACATTATTTATTATAACATGTATGTTAAAAGAGGTGCAAGAACTTAGTAACGCATTCTAAGATTTAGCCATACAATACTAATGAAAAGACAAATAAAGGAGGAATGATTTATGAACAACACTGGATGCGGATGCTTAGGTCCTGCTATTATCCTAGTACTATTCATTTTACTAATAATCATTGTAGGAGCATTTATCTAGGATTTGGCATTTAATATTGTAAGAGGAGGTGTTAGCTTTTGAGTTGTGAGAAATGCAGTGAGAGGGAAAGTAGTAAAGGAAGTGGTTCATGGATAATACTGATTCTCTACATATTAATTGCAATAGTTTTAAGTGGAAATATTTTCTACTAAAAAAAGCCTGTAATGGGCTTTTTTCTATTTTAAAATATCGTGTAATACATCTAGAGGTGTTTGGGGCTTTTTGTGTTGATAATCAGGAAGCATATGTAAGTGGAAGTGTTTGATTATTTGTGAATCTTTATAATTCCACAGATAACTAATTCCTGTATAATTTAGTTTATTTTCATATCTTGTTTCTAACATTTTAGCGATGTTAAAGATATGATTAATAATTTCATTATCTAATTCTTTGAAATCATTATAGTGTTTTTTTGGGATAATTAATGTATGTCCCTCAGCATCAGGATAGGCATCTAAAATGGCAATGATTACTTCATCTTCGTACACAACTTTAGCTTCAATGTCTTTATTACTAATTTTACAAAACAAACAATTCATTTATCTTAATTCTCCTTTTTGATAATAACAATATAACATATTTTGAAAATTGCTTAAAGTGGCTAGTTTGATTTTTTGAACAATTTATTAGGCAAGTGCATAGAATGAATCATAAGGGAGTGTTTATTTTATGGCAATCTATAAAGAAATTGTTACTAAGGCAGTTATTGGCAAGGGTAAGAAAAGTAGTAGTGGTAAGTATAGTTTAACTACTGATTTTAGTCCAGATACTGTACTTGGTTGCTGGGTTATAAATCACCGTTTTGAGGGTTTAAGTCAAAATGGAGTAGTATTGGTTAGTGGGACGTTTGATGTTAATGTTTGGTATTCTTATGATAATGATACAAGAACTGGTGTAACAACTAAAACTTATACGTATGAAGAGAAGATGAATATTAAATTAAAAGATAATCAAGGTTTATCAAATAATAATGAAATTATTGTAAGATCACTTAGACAACCAACTGTAACAGATGTTGAGATAGTTGGAGGGAGTGTTGTAATGAAAGTCGAAAAAGAACTTGGAGTAGAGGTTGTAGGAAATACAAAAGTTAAAGTTAGTGTTGAAGAGGACTTTGATGATTATGAAATTCTTGAAGATGAAGTAGAGGTTACTAAAGAAGTCGAAGAACAAATTGAATCTGAGATAAGTGATGATTATATTTAATTTAAGGGATTATTTTAGATAATCTTTTTTGTTGGAATGTTAGTTGACAGAGGGGAGGGGGGCATGATACAATAATTGGCATATTTTCAAAAGGGGGAAATAATATATGGAAAAAATGGATAGAAAAAACATGAAATTAGTGTGGAGAGATGATCTTATTTCACTATACTGTGTTTCAGTGGATACAACAAAAAGACCTTTATTTCATATGAATGGCCAGATGGAACATCATATACAAGCAATTGAAACAGCAACTAAGGCAACTGAGGGCTCTTGTTATCAATATTCAATGTATTGGAATATGTATCCTGAATTTACGCAATATATTGCTGTGTTTGATTATAAAATTTTTAGAAATGATAAACAAAATATCAATACAACTAATTTTTCTCTTTCAGTAATGAGGGCTATTGAAGAATTAGCGTTGGAAGATGTTGTTTTCACTGGTCAAAGTGTTGGGGCAATGGTTGGAATGAGAAGTGCAATTAGTGATAGAGTTAGTCAAGTAATTGCAATTCATCCACCAATTTTATCTTCACCATTAGTAAATGCTGAGTTACTTAAAGAAAAAAAAGACTTGTTGAGTAAGAAACAAAATTTGATAAGATTGTTTCTGGCTAATAAATTTTTCTTTAATCCAGCTTTTGGATTTCAACAAGAAAATAAGAATGGTTATGTTGGTTTAGATGATAATAAAATTCATGATAAGTCACTTATAGTTGGTTCTGCTATCGATCAAACTCATAAAGATAAATTTGCAGCTGGGTTATCTGCTTTGATTTATAATACCACGGGTTTACAATCTGATGGAGTTGTTGTTTGGGAGCCAAAGAAATTAATTGAAAATGGATTTAGTATAGCTGAAGATGAGTCTCCAATGTCGCATTTTCAAATGGCTAGTTCAACAGAATATACAGATACTGTACTGAAAAACTATATTAAGAGGTAGCAAAATAGTTGTTAACCAAAAAAGGTTGACATCTTTTTTATTTTAAGATAATATATTGTTATCAAGAGAAATGGAGGAGAAAAAAATATGGCAGTTAAATTAAGATTAAAAAGAATGGGTTCTAAACAAAAACCATTTTATCGTATAGTTGCAGCTGACTCAAAAAGTCCTAGAGATGGTAGATTTATTGAAACAGTTGGTACTTATAATCCAATTGCAAAACCAGCAAGTATTAGTGTTGATGAAACAAAAACACTTTACTGGTTAAGTAAGGGAGCTATTCCTACTGATACTGTAAGAAGTATTCTTAGTAAAGAGGGAATAATGAAAACTTTCGCTGAATCTAAAAAGAGTGGAAAATAATTTATGAATAATAGTTTAAATGAGTTTGCCGAGAATTTAGTTAAAAGTATTGTTAAAGAACCAGATATGGTTAAAGTACAACAATTTGGTGGCGAAGAAGATTCAATTATTTTAGAAATAATCGTTCATGAAAGTGATATGGGAGCAGTTATTGGTAGAGGTGGAAAGATGGCAACATCAATTCGCACTATTATCCAAGCTTATGCATATATTCATGAAATGGGTAGAATAAAAATAAATATTGATTCGTTTTAATTTGAGAGGCTAGAGATGGCTTCTTTTTTTATGCCCTAAAATTTGGAAAGCGTTAGATTCAAAGTTAAATTACTGGGGAAGGTCAAAAAAAGATTCAATTAAGTAAATGCCCGTGAAATCAGAGCAAAAACGAAGCGAAGCTATAAAAAAAGGGGCAACAAAGACCCAAAAAG
>JGI994J12354_10005202_pt1 | contig 11293 bp, 13 predicted proteins | sample IntmicLarv3ML3BL_FD_12354 | JGI IMG/M metagenome (IMG submission 12354) | reverse complement strand
CCCCCCCCGTTCGATAGCCTGCACCATTTTTGCTTTCAGCGCGCGCTCCTTGTTTTCGGCATCAATTGTTGGTGTGTCTTTGCAATTTATTATTGCGTCCATTAATATTTTACTAGATTTATAAAGCTCTTTAATATTGTGAGCATTCTTTTTAAGACATTTTATCAATTTCTGACATTGCAAATCTTCTTCTACTTCAGAAGTATCTAACAGACTGATAATGTACCTATCTATATCATCAAGGGCTAAGAGTCTTTTATTGTGTTTTCCATGTAGTAGATCAACGCCATTGCCAGCCACAAGCCATTTCTGAATCTCTAGCAATGTCGACATAATCGATATATCATATGCTGCAGCATCAACAAGAATTTCTGTTGCATGATAACACATTCTGATTTCCAAAAGTGCTAGGTCAGCCTTCGCCGTTTGCTTTGTGATATCTTTTTCGAGTTGTATATTTTTTAAATCTTTCGAACTGAGATCGCTGCGTTGCGCATAATCCCATAACTTCTCCAACTCGTCTTCGCGCTCACTATAAGCAGCGCTCAAATCCATATCCTTAAATAAGACGTCTTCGCCTTCCTTAATTTTCTCATCATCAGAAAGAATATCTATGAGCTTTTTTCTGTGCTCATTAAAATTGCTCAGGTTGTTATAATAAGCCTTAAAATCTTTTTCCGTCAATATGCTTAATTTGTTGTGGATGCCAACCAAATATTGATAATGGGAGTTTTCAATGCTTTGGCTATGTTCTTTGTCTGCATACTCCACAAAGTGCTCAAGGGCGTCTTTCGTATCCCGTGTCAATCTCTTGTCAAACCCAATAGTTTTCATGAGGGAATCGCACGTATTATTTTCCTCAAGAAATTTGATACCAACAGGGTCATCTTGCATAGTTGCATTTGCCCATTCCACTTGCGTAGGGTGAACTATGCCAGTGAAGTCTTTTCTGGTGTCTGGCGCTGGTATCAATGCCTGATGTAAGGCAAATAATCTCTCCTCAGGCAACTCAGTTAAATGTTTGCTTAAGAAAGCTTTCGAGGGATCGCGTAGCGAATGGGTTTTCTTCTCCATATCTTTTCATTATATCACACATATATCTATTTTGTCAATAGGGTAGGTGTTAATAGCTTGCATTTTCACCAATTTTGCGCTAAAATGTTCCTCGTTACGCACTTCTTAAACTAATAAAGGAGTATATTTAAGATGGCAAAGAAAATAATAGGAAATTTGAAATTGCGAATCCCTGCCGGTCGAGCAACCGCTGGTCCGCCAGTAGGTTCAACTCTCGGTCAATGGGGTTTGAATATGATGGATTTTATCAATCCGTTTAACGACGCAACCAAAGACATGATGGGCAAGGACGTTATCGTTCACATTCAGGTTTACGAAGACCGCACATTTACGTGGAATTCGCTAGGTCAGCCAGTTGACGATATGATTCGCGCTGCTGCTGGTATTCAAAAGGGAAGCGGCAAGCCGCACACTGACAAGGTTGGTAAAATTACTCGCGCTCAGGCCGAAGAAATCGCCAACGCTAAGATGGATCAGTTGAATGCTAACGACATTGACGCTGCCGTCAAGGTTATCGCTGGCTCAGCGCGTTCGATGGGCGTTGAATTGGTCGACTAGATACTAACTAGAATAAAATTTAATTGTGGGAGGCCATAAAACCGCCGTCAGCACCACGAAAGGAGTCATAAAATGGCAAAAACGAAGCAAGAGTTACTAAACGAGGCAGATAAATTAGGCCTTAACCTTAGTGTAAAAAACACTGTAGCCGAAATCGAAAAGGCAATTACTGAGGCGCAAACTGCTGAAGTTGTTGTCGAGACCGCAACAGAGGAAAACACCGTCACAACCGAGGACAAGCAGTATGCTAAATCTGGCAAGAAAAGTTTGAAACACGAGAAAGAAGTTCAAGCAAAGGAAGAAAAAGAAGAGCGCAAAGCCGCTGGTGATACTTCGCCAGCCGATGGCACAGTTGTTGAGGAAAAAAGAGGCCCAGCGCCAAAAACTCGCCTGTTAGCCGAACGAAAAGGCAAGAACTACCGCAAAGTAGCTGCCAAAATTGACCGCACCAAAACTTACAGCTTGTCCGAAGCATTAGCACTGGCTGTTGAAACTTGCCCTGCTAAATTTGACACAACAGTTGAAATTCACGTTCGACTGGGTGTTGATCCGCGTCAAGCTGATCAGAACATTCGTACAACTGTTGCTTTGCCAAACGGCACAGGCAAAACTGTTCGCGTAGCAGCCTTTGTATCAGAATCTGATGTTGAGGACGCCAAGAAGGCTGGTGCAGATATCGCCGGTGAAGAAGCTATCGCAAAATTGCTCGATAAGGAAAAGATTGATTTTGATGTCTTAGTTGCCACTCCGCAGCTAATGCCAAAGCTTGGTAAATATGCTCGCTTGCTTGGTCCGCGTGGTTTAATGCCAAATCCTAAATCTGGTACAATTTCCGCCAAACCAGCTCAAGCTATCAAAGAAGCCAAAGCTGGTAAAGTTGAATATCGCGTCGATAAACAGTCGATTGTTCACCTTGGCATTGGTAAAGTCAGCTTTGGCGCAGCTAAGCTAGAACAAAACGCCAACGTCTTTATGGCAAGCCTGAATTCCGCCAAGCCAGCCAGTTTAAAGGGTGCCTATATTCTGTCTACATCTGTTACAACAACAATGGGACCAGGAATCAAAGTTGCAAATTCCTAAAAATTTCTAGGAATTTCAGTAAAAAAGTCCGCTCGAAAATAGCGGGCTTTTTGCTTCTTAGATTTTCCGTACTTGCATTTTATAAATGTATGTGATATAATAAAAGAATGAATTCTCTCAAAGTACCTACCCCCCCCCTAATTCTTAATTGCGAGCGAACTGCAAGAAATCCAGATAATCCGAACAGAAAAAGCAACTCTGCCATTATGGAGAGTTTTCTTAATCGATCATCTAAAGACGTGCACGGGCGCGATTCCTATATTGATGCCAAAAAAAATGATGACATAGAGCAATTAAAAAAATATGAAGCATACAGGCAAGCTTGCGCTAAGATGTGCCTAAGTTGCCCATACTATTCAGAATGCGATGAAGTAGTGAGCCCGAATGAAACAGGGCGACACATCACACAATATGAAAAACAGCAAACTAAGCTAGCCGAAGAAGGCATAGGGAACCCTGCTGGCTATTTTGTGAATTTATCGGACGGCATAGCATCTTCTGATGATTAAAGTATGCTATAACTAAAAGATTTCGCTTTCTGGCAATTTATTAATTTCACATCGCTACCGGCATCGAAATTCTGCCTTGATGCTCGTAATTCTCCAATTTTACATCCAACAATTGTTTAGAGCTGTCGAATTTAAAGAAATCTTTAATTTCTGGATTTATCCAAAGTTTTGGCGCATCATGCAATTTTCCATCAGCGGCTAACTTTTCATCGCGACGCTGCAGCTGTTCCTTAATACCATCAATTTGGTTTTCATAAATATGCGCATCATTCGAAACAAATGTCATTAAACCTGGTTTTAGATCGCACACTTGCGCCAACAGGTGACAAAGGGCGGCATATTGCGTAATATTAAACGGCAAGCCAAGCGGCACATCGGTTGACCGTGAAGATACCAGTACATTCAGCCGACCATTCGTCACTGACCACTGGGAGTTCCATACGCAGGAAGGTAGCGCTGCTGTGGGTAGAAATTCATTTTGCCATAAGGTAAGGATCATTCGCCGATTAGTTGAGTCGTTTTTGATTGTTTCAATTAGCCCTTGTGTCAATTTGTAACGATCCACAATCCAGCCATACGCTGTACCAATAGTATGTGCAAACTCTTTGCCGAAATGCTTGCCCAAATAATCGCCGTTTTCGTCAATTTGCCACTCGTTCCAAATTTTCACGCCGCGTTCTTGCAGCCAACGCACATCATTGCTTTGCTTTTGAAAAATCCAAAACATTTCGATAATCGCAGATTTCCACGCCACGTATTTTGTAGTTAAAATCGGAAACTCTTCTTCTAAATCAAATTGCAAGGTCTGATGTGGCAAGCGATAAGTTACAATCGGCTGCAGAGTCTGCGCTAAATGATTAGGAAAGTTGCCGCCAGCGTTGGCTTTCAGTTTCATCTGTGCGACTTTTGGATCATTCGAAACACGCTCACCAGTTTTCAAAATCCTATCGCATAAATCCAGATACTGTTCATCAAATTTCGACATATTTCCTTCTCCTTGTTTTGTGTTAATATTCTAACATAAGTTATACGCCGAACAAACTAAACTATTTTTATTTTCTAGCCAATTTTCTCGTATTTTACAAAACTATATGAAAAAGCATTTTCCTCATCGGCAGGGAAATCTTGGCGATTAGTTTCGCGCCATTTGGTCATATCAATTTTCGGAAAATAAGCATCGCCGCTAAACGAACTGTTAATTTCTGTTGCATAAATTGCATCGACTAAATTTTGGTTTAAACTTTGCGCGTAAACACTGCTACCGCCAAAGACAAAAGCTGTCCGATTGTCTTGAACTAATGCAAGCGCTTCGTCAAAACTACGCGCAACCTCTACGCCGTTAATTTGCAAATCCTGACTAGTTAAAACTATATTTTGTCGATTCGGCAGAGGTCGCCCGATCGATTTAAAAGTATTTATCCCCATAATAATTGCATTATTTGTTGTTAAATCTCGCACACGCTGCATATCAGCCGGCATCCGACCCATCCACGGAATTGTGCCGTGATCGCCAATTACGCGATTATCCGAATACGCAACAATAATAGCCCTCTCACTTTTCATATTTCTATTTTAGCACAACGCGTGATAGAATGGTTGCATATGGGAGTATATAGTAACGTCGAAATTCTCGATGCAATCCAAGATAAATCAATTATTTGTGAGCCATTCAACAAGGCTCACGTGGCCGAAGCTAGTTTAGACATAACGCTGGGATATTATTTTTATCGCCAAGAAGCTCGCGATGAAAATCGCACTTACAACCCGTTTGACAAGGACGAAGTTGGGCGCTATTTCAAAGGTCCGCTAGAAGCCGAAACGCACCAAGCTTGGTGCGAAAAAAACAAGCAGTTACCGTTCAAGAATATTCCGCTCGACCATCCGATTATTGTATTACAACCTGGCGAGCGTATTTTAGCGCACACACACGAGTTTGTTGGCATTCGTGCTGCAGGCGGCGCTTGTGAAATTCGTTCGCGCAGTTCGTGGGGTCGAAATGGCGTCGCTGTATGCTTTGACGCTGGTTGGATTGATCCTGGCTACATTAACCGTATCACACTCGAAGTCTACAACCTTAACAAGCACGAAGCTGTTATCTTGCCAGTTGGCGAGCGTGTTGGGCAGATAATTTTTCATCACACTGGAACTGTCGAAGGCAGCTACGAAGACGGTCGAAATGGCACCAGTGGAAAATACCAAACCAGCAGTAACTTAAACGAATTGATTAAGACGTGGAGCCCTGAACAGATGCTACCACGCGCATATAAGGACGAACGTGTTATGCCGACCGTAATAAAAGGATTATCAAAAGGACTGAAATAGTGTTCGCTCAAAAAGGATTCTATGTCGTTGTCGAAGGTCAAGACGGCACTGGCAAAACTACGCAGATTAACTTGCTGGCAAATCATTTCCGCAAGCAAAATCGTGCTGTTGCAATCTTGAACGAGGGAAGTCGTGACGAATCTGGCTTAACAGCCACCAATCGAATTTGCGAAATTATCAAAACCAGTGATTACAATCTTGATCCATTAACAAATGTGGCGTTATTTACGGCGCAACGGCGTGAACTTTGGACAAAACTAGCAGAGCCAATTTTGAACGACAACGGTATAGTAATTTCAGCGCGCAACTGGTGGTCAACTCTTGCGTTCCAACACTATGGACAAAATGTCGATAAAGAAAAAATTACAAGAATTACAGAAGAAATTATGCCTAAACGATACACAAAGCCTGATGCAGCAGTTATTTTGACTCTTGATGATGCAGGACGAGAAAAGCGTATGCACAGTCGCGACGATACATCTGCAAAAGATACTTTTGAATCGCAACCCGACGATTTTCAAGCTCGCGTCAACAACGGTTACTTAGAAATCGCCAAGCAATACAATCTGCCGATTATTGATGCCAGCGGCACGATTAAGGAAGTTTCGTCTAGAATACGCTCAACATTAGATGTCTAGTCGTACATATCAGATTTGATTGACGCTGATTTTGATCGAACATAATATACGCTTGCCACGCCTTTAATGAGTTTATCCGGATCGTCAGGAAATTCGTTGCTATCGAGCATCGCGTGCAAATTCTTGGTTTGTTTTCTGTTCAGGTGTGGCTTCTTTTGCAGAACATCAGGAGGAGCTATTATTTCGGACACTAAACCCTCGCTCATTAAAAACCAAGTCATTTTCTTTAGAGCGACAGTAAAACTGCCTATTTTATGCTCTAGAAGAACGCGCTGACGAGTTAGTTCATAAATGTCATTATCTTTTCCTTGTAATCTACACCAGATGGCTGTGACGGACATGCTGTCCCTCTTCGACAAATCACCTTTATAACCAATATTTTCATGACGAAACGCTCCTAGTAGACGTTCTTGCATATTGACATTATCACGCAAAACATCTGGGTTATTGAAGACGGGGCGACGAACATCAACCATACCTAAATCTAATGAGTTTACAATCGGCAAGTTCTCGGGGCTACAAAAAGCGTTCAGCGCTTTTTCTGGTGAAATTGATTTAGCTAGTAGGATTTCGCCCATTGTTCTCTGTATGTGTTGCACTTCGTCGGAATTATTGAGCTCAAAAGCCTTGCACACATTAGCTGCTTTTAGTGCGGCTTGACGCATCGATACTATGTCGTAAGTATCATCTGCAGCCAAATTCATTCTTTCGGCTAGGGGTAGTGAATTATTGCTCATACCTTACATTATAGCATAGATAGGATTATTTTGCAATAGTTGCTATAAATTCTTTTTCCTGCTACAATGTCCATAACGTTATCAAAGACAGTAGCAGGGCGACCTTAATCAGGCTACCGAGATAAGATTATTTCTCTTCTTAGATGACGATACATTAACAATTCGGGCGAATATTAAATTTAACCAATAGGAGTTTTCTTAAAATGGCTATTAGCAAAGACAAGAAACAAGAATTGGTTGCTGAATTAAACGAGATTTTGAGCGAAGCCAAGATGGCAGTTTTTGCGCAATATACTGGCATTTCCGTTAAGGACTTGCAAGTTTTGCGTCGTTCTGCTCGCGAAGCAGGCGTAACAATCAAGGTTGTTAAAAACCGTTTGGTGCGCGTAGCAATGAGCCAAGTGAAGGCGTTGAAGGAGACTTCGACCGATACATTGAAAGGGCAGATTTTATATGCTTTTTCTGACACTGACGAAGTCGCTCCAGCGCAGGTGCTCGACAAATTTGCCAAAGACCACCCAGAACTCGTTCTGATTGGTGCGTTTTCTGGCGAAGGTGCAAACCTAGACGCCACAGAAACGACCGCTCTGGCTAAATTGCCAAGCAAGAACGATCTCATTGCGCAGGTTATTGCAACGCTGCAATCGCCGCTCAACGATGTGGTTTCTGGCATCAACGGTTTAGGTGGAATCCTAAACGCTCTCGAAACAAAAGCAACTGATTAATTATTACTAATAAGGAGAATAAAATGGCTGATATAAAGAAATTAGCAGAAGAATTGACCAAGTTGACGGTCTTAGAAGTCAACGAACTAAAGAATGTCTTGAAAGACGAATATGGTATCGAACCTGCTGCAGCCGCTGTTGCTGTTGCCGGTCCTGCTGCTGGCGACGCTGGCGCAGCTGCTGCCGACGAAAAGAGCGAATACACTGTCCAGTTGAAAGACGCTGGCGCACAGAAAGTCGCTGTTATCAAAGCAGTCAAAGAAATCACAGGTTTGGGTCTAGGCGAAGCCAAAGCAATCGTCGATGGCGCACCAGCACCAGTGAAAGAAAAAATCAGCAAAGACGACGCCGAAGCCGCCAAGAAAACCTTGGAAGAAGCTGGCGCAACTGTCGAACTCGTTTAATTACGATATGCCCGAATGTTATTTTAAAACCGCCTCAGATGGGGCGGTTTTTGCTTTTTACAAGCTTCAGCCTAATCTTTTGCAAATCTTGCAAATTTATACCTCAAAAACACAACACTTTAGCACTCAACCCCTAAAAATATTGTGGAAAAAATCGCCGTTGACACAGAACCTGCAGAAGAGTATAATACCAACAGATACAAACTAATACAGACAGAAAGCGAGATCCGTCTGATGAACGACAATGAAACAAACGATATTCTCTTGCCAGAAAAGCAAGTTAAGCGCCTACGCGCATTATTAAACGAAGCTGAAACTAATTTAGCTGCCGCAAAAGAATTGCTTTACAGCGTAGCGGGTGGCGATGATTTGCCAACGCGCACCGCCGAAGAAGTCGCCGGCAAAGTTATCGAGGGCGTTTTTGATGGACAAACAATGCACGACGCCGATGGCAAAGCCTATCCAGTACCTGCAAACTATGCATCTAAATCGAAATTGGTCGAGGGCGACATTTTGAAATTGACGATTGCCGATGACGGTTCGTTTATTTACAAGCAAATTGGTCCAGTAGCGCGACGTCAGATTATCGGCACGCTAGTCCAACACGATGGGGCATATTACGTCGAAGCCGGCGGCAAGGAATTCCGCGTACTATTAGCATCGGTAACGTTCTTCAAGGCGCACATTGGCGACCAAGTCAGCATCATCGTCCCAGAAGACAACCGCGAAGCCGAATGGGCTGCGGTCGAAGCTGTATTGTAATTTTTCTAAATATATTATATCTATTGACTTTTTAGCGCGAGTGTGATAGAATGATGTTATTATGAAGGAAATTCACGAATCATTAGATCAGGAGTTAGCGCTGCCGCCAAAGGACGAAACTTTGATGTCTATGCAAAATGTAGACCGATTACCAATTAGCGAAACCGCGAAAGAGATTGAGCGTCGAAATCAGCTATTAAAAACAATGTCTACCGTTGCACAGTATCTATTGAAAAATGACCTACAAGTAGCGCCAAACGATACTGACAACATGAAGCAGTTGCTTGAGTTATTCACTTCTGGCGCAGACCAAATACCCGCAAGCAACGATGGCGTAATAAAAGATGCTATTGTTGCAATTCAAGAAGAAGCTCCATCCAACTTAGAAGATGACAGATGTGTTAGTCTAATAGATTTTTTTGCAAAGGACCTCGGAAAGAATACGATAGCCGCAAGAGCCTACACCTGTTTAAGGAGAGACGAAATAAAAACTGTGGACGAATTAGTTGAAACGACCGAGCAAGACTTATTTAGGATACGGAATATGGGCAAAGGCTGTGTAAATTTCGTAAAATTAAAATTAGCGCAATATGGGCTATCTCTAAAGCCAGAGCAGCCTAGAGGCATCGAAGAATTTGATGTCAGTCACTTAATTAGAAAATAAGAATAACATACAAAATTACAACAGACTTTTCCGCCGCTGTTTGCTAAAATAGTTACTATGAGTGAGAGGGGAAAATCCGCGACAGGGGTTTCGGGTGGTAAAATTGCGTTGTATCGCAAATACCGTCCAGTTTCGTTATCTGATGTTGTCGGGCAACCACAAGTAACCGATGTTTTGAACGCCGCTGTAAAAGTTAGTCAGTTTGCTCACGCATATTTGCTTACTGGGCAACGCGGCACGGGTAAAACTTCAACGGCGCGAATTTTGGCGCATCTCATTAACGATACGCCGTACAATGCTGACGATCCAAATTCTGATCTTGATATCATTGAAATAGACGCCGCCAGTCGTGGTTCGGTTGACGATGCTCGCGAGCTGCGTGATAAATCTGCTATCGCACCAGTTGCGGCTGCGCACAAAATTTATATCATCGATGAAGTTCATATGCTATCCACGCCAGCATTCAATGCGCTCCTGAAAATTATCGAGGAGCCGCCCGCACACATTGTGTTTATTCTGGCAACCACCGAAATTCAGAAAGTCCCTGCGACAATTCTGTCGCGCGTTCAACGTTTTCACTTTCGACCAGTTTCCACGGAAACTGTCGCGAATCACTTGCGTCAAATTGCCGATCAGGAAAAAATCAAAATAGAAGACGAAGCGCTTAATTTGATTGCTAAACGCGGACAGGGCAGTTTTCGCGACAGTATCAGTTTGCTCGACCAGCTTTCCAACTCCGATAGTAAAATCACGCACGTCACTGTTGAGGAAATTCTTGGACTTGCGCCAGAAACCGCCATCTCTGCAATAGTCGATGCTGTCACTTCGCGTGATATGCCAATTCTCATTACGACGCTAAATAATCTGTTCAAGGAAGGTGTTCCGCCTGCACTAATTGTTGATCAGCTTATCGACAAATTGTCGAAACTTGCGTCCGAAAATCCGAAGCTGTACGATCTGATTGAAAAGTTGTTAGAAGTTGCAAAATCTCACGCACCAGATATCAAACTGACCGCTATCTTAGCAACCGCCACTGCCAAAAACACGACAATTGTCGCTGCGACCGCTGTCGCAACTCCGCGTAAATCCGAAATAGTTGAGGAGAAATTAACTAAAATTATTGAAAAAAAGATCGAGAAAGAGAAAGAGGAATCTCCGCGCGAGGATGTTGTTGTCGAGGAAATTACCGGGGAAATTGAAGAAAAAATCGAAAAACAGGAAGTTCAGCCGATGCAGCGAACCGTAACAGATAAAGCTGATTGCCCAACTGAAATCGTTTGGGAAGATGTTTTAACAGAGGTGAAAAATCTTGATCAACCTGCGATGTTGGCTACTTTGAAATTTGCTGACTTTGATTATAATGATGGACAAATCACGCTTTACTTTAGCAAGTCGTTTCACCGCAAAAAAGCTACTTCCGCCAAATTCCGCGATGTAGTGAGTAAGGCTTTCCAGAAACTCTATACAGTTCATCCGCAAATTTCAATTTCAGAATCAGCTGTGCGCGAAGATTCGGATGCAGCGAAAATTCTTGATATAATGGGCGGAGGAGAAGTAGTGAGAAATGGCAAAGCATAGCAGTTCCAGCGCAGATCTAGCCGGCGAGCGGAAAACCGATACGCCGTTAGTTCAAGCTGCCGCAAATACAAATTCCACAGACAAAGCTGCTGCGATTGCAGGCAAAGTTCCGCCGCAAAATCTCGAAGCTGAGATGTCAATTCTTGGCGCTGTTTTAATTGACGAAGAGGTTCTCGCCGATATCGCCGACAAAGTTCACCCTGGCGATTTTTACGATTCGCGCCACGAAAAGATTTTTGCCG
>JGI994J12354_10005201_pt1 | contig 11293 bp, 10 predicted proteins | sample IntmicLarv3ML3BL_FD_12354 | JGI IMG/M metagenome (IMG submission 12354) | reverse complement strand
GCTATTTGAGCTGAGTAAAGGGAGCAAATACACAAAAAGAGTGACGAAAAATAACGACTTTTTCCATTATATATGGTTTTGTGGAAAATTTAAACAGTTTCTTAGTTTATTTTTACATTAAGGAACTTTCAATTTTCAATTAAGAAAGGTTGCGGATGACGGTGTACATGATTATTATAACTGCAAGCACCAATACTGCCCACTTGCCGAAGAATATGTTGCGCAGGCGTATGATACATGGGGAGGTTCTGTTCGCTATATATTCTACATATATTCCCAATAAGACATAAGGAACGAGAAGTATTACAAACGCGTTATATTTAAATGCCGTACCGATATTGCCATGAAAAAGGTTGTGGAAAGCCCTCTGAGAGCCGCAACCGGGGCATTGATATCCTGTTATTGTATATATGGGGCATTTAGGAAATAATATGTGTTCTTCAGGGTTATAATGCGAGTATATATATATTCCCGCAATTAAAGCAATCATAATTGCAAACCCAATAAGCGCTTTTTTCTTCCTGTTCACGGTTTTGTATTGTGTCTAAAATAGAAAAAGAGACTGTCTCAAATGCTTTTTATACTTTTGAGCCAGTCTCTCTTATACTAATATAAAAAATGATAACTTTAATAATTATTTAAAAGTGCATCGAAACCGCCTGCTTCAGCGATTAATGCAGCCCAAAAAAAGAAATAAAGTATAGTTATGATAATAATATAACCTACCGCAACAATTGCAGCCCACATGGTAAGTTTCTTTGCAGCTTCCGAATTATTGATGGCTGCGTTCATATCACCTTTCTCAAACTCAGATTTTACACCATTAGCTTTAATTATTGCAATTATACCGAGTATTACAGAAATGGGTGAACAACAGCAAATTAAAGTTATTACAGTAACAATAATAGATTCCGTCATATAATCTTTAGGCATAACCATTCCACCGTTATAAGGAATTTGAGACTGACCTGTGTTATAAGGTTGTTGCTGCCCATAAGACTGCTGCTGGTTACTTCCAACATTTTGAAAATTTTGTTGAGGCGTTTCCGGTAGTGGCGGTGGTGTGGGTGGAACATGTGTTACCATTGTAGCTCCGCAACTGCCGCAAAACGTAACCCCATCAATGTTTTGCGCTCCGCATTTTGAACAATTCATAATCGTATAGTTTTAAAATTATTTTTTAACGCACAAATGTAATTTTTAATAATCAAAAAACAAAATAAAAATGATAAATAATTTAATACATTTTTAAAAATCTTCTTATTTTCTATTTGCCACATCATAACCTGCTTGCAGCGCTTTCAGGTTTAACTGTACTATATCCTCGCTTTTGCTTGCGAAAATAGACTTAATACCTTCAGATATTTTATCATAGCCTATGCCGAGAAAAGGCACTGCTGCACCGAGCATAACTATATTTGCAACACGTGGTGAGCCAATCTCTTTTGCTATGGCTTCTACATCCAAAATAACCTTGTTAGGAAGTTTTTCTATCTCTGCTTTCACTTTATCAAGGTCAGGATAATTCGGTATGTTTACAAACGGTTGTTCGTTTGTAACAAGCCATCCATCTTTCTTAAGGTACGGCAGATAACGCAGGCTTTCCATCGGCTCCAGTGAAATAATCAAATCTGCTTGACCGATAGGAATAAGGTCGGATGCAATCGGTTTGTCCGATAAGCGCAGGTTTGATTGTACATCTCCTCCGCGTTGACTCATCCCGTGTACTTCGGCCTGTTTCATATACCAGCCCTCTTTCAATGCTGCCTCACCTATAACCGCGGCAATCGACAGTATTCCCTGTCCTCCGACACCTGATAAAATAATATCTATCTTCATTTCTTTTTCTTTTTACGGGTTAATGTCTGTATACATTCGCGACGCGGGATAATAACCGAAACGCCCTTATATTCAACCTCTTCTTTAATCATCGCTTTCATTTCTTCGTAATTTTTCTTCAGTGGAACAACAACGCGTATATGTTCCGGTGCAACGCCGATACCTTCGCAGATAGCTTCAATACGTCCTGTACCTGCAGAATCCTGACCACCGGTCATAGCTGTCGTTTCGTTGTCGGATATGATGATCGTAACGTTAGAGTTCTCATTAACGCAATCAAGCAGCCCAGTCATCCCGGAGTGTGTAAACGTTGAGTCGCCGATAACAGTAACAGCAGGGTGCAAGCCTGCGTCTGAAGCTCCTTTTGCCATTGTTATTGAAGCTCCCATATCAATACATGTATCTATAGCACGAAATGGAGGCAAAGCGCCAAGAGTATAACATCCTATATCCGAGAAAACTCTTGCATTCTCATATCCTGAAACGACATCATTCAGAGCATCATACATATCGCGATGGCCGCATCCCTGGCATAATGCGGGCGGGCGTTGCTCAACGACTTCAGGTATACTGTAATATTGTTCTATTTTCTTTCCGAGAGCTTTTCCTACAGCATCAGGAGTCAGTTCTCCATCGCGTTTAAGAGTACCGTCGAGACGACCATGGATTTTCAACCCTTTGTTTAAAAAACCTTTCAGTTGAGATTCCACAAAAGGAAAACCTTCTTCAAGAATCAACAGCTCATCACATTCGTTCGCAATTTTCTCCACTTGTTTTCTTGGCAGCGGATATTGGCATATCTTAAGCACAGGATGCTCAAAACCGTCCTTACAATTTTCCGAAAGATAGTTAAACCCTATTCCGGTTGTGATTATACCGAGGGATTTATCCGGTCCGTCAAAATATCTGTTATATTCCGATGTTTCGGAGTTTTCCGTAAAAACACTCTGAGCCTCAAGTAATATTTTGAATCTCTGACGAGCAAGTGCCGGCAGTAATATAAAACGTTTTCGTCCGTCTTCAGGCAGACTCATTTCGTTTTGTTTTTTTTGTTCACGGGTAATAACACCTGAACGAGAATGAGCCATACGCGTAGTAATACGCATAAGGATTGGATAACCAAGCTTTTCCGACAGTTCGAATCCGGAGTAAACCATGTCATAAGCTTCCTGTTGGTTCGCCGGTTCAAGCATAGGAATCATCGCGAAATCACCGTAAATTCTATTGTCCTGTTCATTTTGAGACGAATGCATCGAGGGGTCGTCGGCAGTTATAATTATCATTCCTCCATTTATACCGCTCATCGCAGCGTTCATAAAACAGTCTGCCGCAACATTAAGCCCTACATGCTTCATGCAACATAGCGTACGTTTTCCGGCATAACTCATACCAAGTGCTGCCTCCATAGCTGTTTTCTCGTTTGCGCACCAGCGGCTATGAATATTACTTCCTGCCGTTTTGTGTTGTATATATTCTGTTATCTCCGTTGACGGAGTCCCCGGATAGGAATAAACTCCGGATAAACCTGCATCTATAGCGGCCTGAGCGATCGCTTCATCACCTAAAAAAAGTTTTTTATCCATGTAATATTTTTCAAATTTGACGGGAGCAAAGGTAGTGATTTTTTTTCATTTTTCATTTTTCACTTTTCATTTTTCACTTTGTAGCTTTGCTACAACAATTCGCCTTTAAGATTTCTTTTTCTTTTTAGAGAAAAAAACGAAGTCTTATCAAAAAAAATCTGTATATTCGTGCCATCATTACGTGTTTTATCTTTATCAAAGATATTTCCATAAAGCTTAATCCTGATGTGCAGACATCTGAATATAGGCAGTTTAATTTAATAATTTATCAATCATGTTAAAGAAACTAAGGGTAATAGCCGCCTCTGTTTTTTTTGTTTTGTTAACGCTTTTATTTTTGGATTTTACGGGCGTTCTACACAAATGGTTCGGTTGGATGGTTAAAATACAACTTATTCCGTCCATACTTGCGGTCAATGTTATCGTAATTATTTTACTTGCAGTGTTAACAGTTATTTTCGGAAGGATTTATTGTTCTGTGATATGCCCGTTAGGCATATTTCAGGATGGTATTTCGCATATCGCAGCAAAAACAAAAAGTAAAAAGAAACGTTTCAATTATTCTCCTGCTATAGCATGGCTGCGCAATAGCGTGCTTGGAATATTTATTTTAGCAATTATTGCAGGCATCAGTATTATATCTTCTTTACTTGACCCTTATGCCGCCTACGGGCGTATGGCTTCTAATTTCTTCTCCCCGATATACAGGTTAGGGAATAATCTTCTGGCTTCGTCTGTCGAGAGCATTGACAGTTACGCTTTATATTCTACTGAGGTGTGGATTAAAGGATGGGCAACGTTTGGTACAGCCGTTCTCACCTTTATTATAATAACAGTTCTTGCCTGGCGAAACGGCAGAACTTACTGTAATACAATCTGCCCTGTTGGAACTGTCTTAGGGTTTGTTTCAAAGTTTTCTATTTTCAAATTGGTTCTTGACGCCGAAAAATGCAAAAATTGTAAAGCATGTGAATATGGTTGTAAAGCCTCCTGTATTGATGTAAATTCAAAATGCATTGACCACAGCCGATGTGTATCATGCTTTAATTGTATAGGTAATTGTAAAACAGGAGCTATTAAATACACTCGCATTTCAGTAAATAATATGAAGGTAGATTCTGTATCGGGAAACAGTAAAAAAGATAATGATATATCACAAAATACAGATAATAAGCTATTAGACGTTGCAGTTGACAATAATAACAATAATAACGGTATATCACGACGTTATGCTCTTTCAGTTGCGGGAGCATTAGCGGTCGGAGGTACTATAAAAGCGCAACAACAGCTTCAGGCAGATGGAGGTCTGGCAACTATTGAGGATAAGAAAATACCTGCCAGAGAAACGCCTGTTGTGCCGCCGGGAGCATTGGGACTGAGCAATTTGAAAAAGCGCTGCACTGCCTGCCAGTTGTGTGTTTCTGCCTGCCCTAACAATGTTCTTCGTCCGTCGACCAAGTTACAAACATTCATGCAACCGGAGATGTCGTTTGAAAGAGGTTATTGTCGACCTGAATGTGTTGAGTGTTCGCTGGTATGCCCTTCAAAAGCTATAACTCCAATAACAACAGCTGAGAAATCCTCCATATCAATTGGTTATGCCGTTTGGATAAAAGACAGTTGCATTGTAAATACTGATAATGTACCGTGTAATAGTTGTGAACGCCATTGTCCGACAACAGCAATTACGTTCGTAGAACTTGAGCCCGGCAAAAGAAACTCGCTGAAGATACCTGTTATCAACAAAGAATTATGTATAGGATGCGGCGCATGCGAAACCCTTTGCCCTGCACGTCCGTTCAGCGCCATTTATATTGAAGGGAATGTAAGACACCACTCAATTTAATTGTCAATTGGAAATTGACAATTAAAAGTGAAAAGTGAAAAGTGAAAAATGAAAAATCAATGCACAATGGAAAACGATAATAAAAATATAGGTCGCAGGAAATTCCTGAAAGGATTGGGCGTAGGAACAATAGGCGCTACTGCCGCAATAATTGGGTGTAAACCCGACAACAAGACACAGTCCGGAAGAAAAAATGTCACAATCGGTGATGTGCCGACAGATAAAATGACCTACCGTATCAATCCGCATACGGGAGATAAAGTATCCTTATTAGGATACGGCTGTATGCGCTGGCCATTGCGTAAAAAGTCCGATGGCACTGAAGAGATTGATCAGGAAGCAGTAAACGAACTTGTTGATTATGCTATTGCTCATGGAGTAAATTATTTTGATACTGCTCCTGTATATGTTCAAGGATGGTCGGAAAAAGCCACAGGTATTGCATTAAGCCGCCATCCCCGCAATAAATACTTTATCGCGACCAAATTATCAAATCATCGTGGAACAGGTCCATCATTTGAAGAGGGCATAGCTTTGTATCAAAAATCGTTTCGTGATTTGCAGGTGGATTATTTCGATTATTATCTGTTACATTCTTTGGGAGGTGGAGGCATGGAACAGCTAAAAATCCGTTTTTTGGATAATGGACTTCTTGATTTTATTCTTAAAGAAAAGGCGGCAGGCCGTATTCGTAATTTAGGATGGTCTTTTCATGGAGATGTAGAGGTTTTTGATTACTTGCTGGCAATGGATATACAGTGGGACTTCGTACAAATACAATTAAATTATCAGGACTGGCAACATGCCGACGGTATAAGGAATGTAAATGCCGAATACCTGTACGGAGAACTTGTGAAACACAATGTACCCGCAATAATTATGGAACCACTTTTGGGAGGCCGCCTTGCGCGAGTAAACAAAGAAGCGTTGGCTCTCATGAATGAAATGCATCCTGAAGATAGTGCCGCGAAGTGGGCTTTCAGGTTTGCCGGAACACCGGAAAACGTATTAACCGTGCTTAGCGGTATGGTGTATATGGAACATTTACAGGAAAATATACATACTTACTCACCTTTAGAACCTCTTGTAGAACAGGAATACAAAGTACTTGAAGAAGTCACGGAAGTATTAATTGATTCAAATTATATTCAATGCACTGAATGTCAATACTGCATGCCATGTCCATATGGGATTGATATTCCGGGAGTTTTCGGACATTACAACCGTATTGTAAGTGCCGGAAAAATTCTTAAAAGTTCTAATGATGAGAATTACAAGGAAGCACGCCGAGCTTTTCTTGTGGGATATGACCGCAGTATACCCAAACTTAGACAAGCCAATTACTGTACAAACTGTGAACTGTGCAAACCGAAATGTCCGCAGTCAATAGACATTACCAAAGAAATGCTTCGCGTTGATAATTATGCCGAACAACTTAGACGAGAGAGTGTTTTTTAATTACCTGATTCCTCTCCGGTTAAGTTCAGCATGGTATTTTGCCGCATTTCTGCTATGCTCTGCCGATGTAACGGCAAAATTGTGGCGTCCTGAAAAGTCTTCCTTAGCGCACATAAAAAGATAATTATGTTTTGTGTGGTTAAGAACTGCATCAATACATTGTGGCGAAGGTATACGTATAGGACCCGGAGGCAATCCTCCATAAAGGTAGGTATTGTATGGAGAATCGACTTCCAAATGTGCAAAAAGAATACGTTTGAGTGCGAAATCCCCGACAGCATATTTGACAGTGGGGTCCGCCTGTAAAGGCATACTTTTATAAAGCCTGTTAATATATAATCCTGCAACTATGGGATATTCGTCGGGTGATGCAGTTTCTTCTTCCACAATAGATGCAAGTATTGATACTTCAACAGGCGACAGTCGTATGTTTTCAGTTTTTTTACGCCGTTCATCGTTCCAGAATGTATTATATTCACGCTTCATGCGTTCGAAAAGCTTATCGGCAGGGATATTCCAATATACTTCATAAGTATTCGGAATAAACATCGTTTTGATTGTTGTAGCATTGAAACCCATTGATTCACAGAAAGCATCATCTGCAAAATATTGCAATAAATCGTCATTTTCGATCATCAGTTGAGATGAAAGACGCTCGGTTAAGTCGCTAATAAATCGTATATTATTAAAGGTAAGACGTATAGGAACCTGTTGTCCGCGACGTAATACATTTAATAATGAGTTGTTACTCATACCCGGCTCAACGGCATACCTTCCTGATTTCATATTTTCGGGGTATTTTCGAAACTTGGCAAGAATCCTGAATAATTCTATGTTGCGACAACCTGCCGAATCACACAATTCCGAACAAAAAGCATCAAAACTCTTGTTTTCCTCATAAACATAAACATATTTAGTTTCCGAAGGAGTGAAGTTCGGCGTATACAACATGTAATATGCCCCGGCTCCACATGCTGCAAACATCATAAGAATAACGAGAAACCCTATGTATATTATTTTTTTCATGTCGGTTATATTTGTTTAATCGTTTAACTGTTTAACTGTTTAATAAAAGCGTCAACACAATTCAACGATTCAACGATTCAACATTTTCATCTTCTCCCTTCGGTTGTGTTAAAAGGCTTACAATAATTATGGCAGCAACGGAAAATGGTAATGCGAACACCAAAGGATCGATTGCAAACCACGGATAAACATCAATCAAAACATCTTTTCCTGTAATCAATCGACAAAGTCCTACCGGAGCAGCTTCGGCGCGGTGAAGGAAAAGCATCGTAAACATACTGATAGCAAATCCGACGAAAAGGCTTGCAACAGCTCCTTGACGTGTAACTTTCTTCCAATAAAGCGAACAAAAATATGCAGGCAGGAATGTAGCTGCACAAACGCCCATAAACAGAGCTGTTCCCCTTGCTATAATACTTGCACTCAGGACATAACATATAACATAACTGATTATTATAGATACTAAAACACCAAAACGTATCACCATTGTAGAATTAGGGTTTTTAGTGCGTCCAAGTTTAGGCAGCAGGTCGGAGCCGAAAGCAGAGCCCATAGTATGGAACAAGCCGCTCAGTGTTGACATACTTGTGGATATTATGCATAACAGGAACACTACGCTGAACCATGGCGGCAAAGCATTGTTTATCAGCAACGGTATAATTTTATCAATATCTTTCACTACTTCTGTTGCCACAACACCTTCAGTCTTCAGGAAATACAGGTTTGATAACGCACCTACATGATATATCGTTCCTACAGTCATAAAAATAAAGAAACATCCGATAAATAAACCGCGATTTATTTGTTTTGAGCTTTTAACCATCATGAAACGTACAGCAAGCTGCGGTTGAGCAAGACACCCGATGCCAACACCGAGAATCAACGATGTAACAAGCGTATACCATTGCGGAGAGCCTGTCATGGGCATTCGCGTCCACCCTTGATGCCCAAGTTCCCTGAAACGCTCAGGAACTAAATCTGCTATATCTGTCAATGCTTTGTTTGCTTCCGTAAAACCCATGCCCATTGTATAATAAAAACAGATAAACAGCACCATCATACATAAAAACATTATAACTGCCTGAAACGCATCGGTATATAAAACGCCGCGTATACCCCCTGTAATAACATAAGCAGCCACAACGATCGTAAAAATAAATAATGCCACATTATAATCGACATGAAACATCTGTTCGATAAATACCGAGCCTCCCTTCATAACTACAGCTGTATATAACGGCATCCCGATGAAAATGACAAATGCGATAAAGAATTGTACCGTACGTGATTTATAATGTAATCCGAGAAGTTGCGGAAATGTGTTGGCTCCGTATTTTTCGCCGAGGCTGCGCGTACGTCGTCCAAAAAATATAAAAGCTATTATAACGCCTACCAACATATTCAGCAAGCAAAGCCACTGAATACCCATACCGAATGCCGCCGCAACTCCGCCAAAGCCTACAATCGCCGATGTGGAAATAAATGTTGCACCATAAGAAATCGCCATGATAAACGTATTTACCTGACGTCCTCCAAGAAGATAATCACTTGCGTTCTTTGTATGTTTATAACCGAGGTAACCTAACCACGCTATTATAAACATGTAAACCATTACTGCTATACCTGTTACTAACATATCATCATTTATTAATCTTCACTATTCCATTTTTTTATCCCGTACCAAATCGAAAAGATAAGGCATAATACTATCAAAAGATAAGCTATCCATATTCCCGGATCATCTATTCCAAACATATCGTTATTTTTTAATTGTTAATCTTATTAAGTTGAAAATTGAAAGCACCGTTTAAGTGAGTACAAAGGCAAGCTTGCTTGTTTTTGTTGAGCGTAGGTGGCTTCAACGTAGTTAAAGTTGAACGTTCCTTAATGAAAAAATAAACTAATGTGTCGCTTTCTATAAGGAAGCAAAATTGAAAATGAGATTTGTATTTTTTAATTGTGCATTGATTTTCATTTTTCACTTTTCATTTTTCACTTTTCACTCAAAAGCTTTGCTTTTGCTGTTGTCAATTGTTTAAAGTTTTTGAAGGTCTCTTTCGGATATATAACCGAGGTCATTGCGGCGAATGACTTCACGTGCTGCCTCGCGGTTGTTTGTACGTAGTATGATAACCGACTTTTCTTTCAGTGAAAAGCAGTACATATATTCAATACTCAACCCTGATTGAGTAAATAGATTGATTACTTCAGCAAAACTACCTGCCGATGACTCCGTAGAAATAGCAAGAACATCGGTAAGGTTGGCGCTGACATTATTCTGTTTCAATACACTGTATGCCTTTTCGGGTTCGCTGACTATTAGCCTCAATATCCCATACTCCGATGTATCGGCCACAGTAGCGGCAATAATATGTATATTTTCGTCGGCGAGTGTCGATAATATCTCACCAAGCCTGCCGTATTTGTTTTCGACGAAAATTGAAATCTGATTTATGGTCATTATGTTAATTGTTAATTATCTAAATTGTTGAATTGTTTAATCGTTGAATCGTTGAATCGTTAAATCGTTTAAACGTGTTCTCTTGTATTTTAATTGTCAATTGTGCATTGTCAATTGTTTCTCAAGTCTTTTACTCGCACGGCTTTACCTTCCGAAACCGGAATTGAGCCTTTAGATAAGAACTTCAAACGCGGTGTTATCAACAATTCGTCTTTCAGTTGTCTGACAATTGTCTTACCTAAACGTTCAAGAGTGCCGTAATCATCGGTAAACAAGTCACTAAGCTCCACTTCAATGAGCATTTCATCGTTATTGCTGACGGTTTCGATTGTTATGAGGTAATTTCCGCCAAGTTCGCTAAAACTCATAAGTATCTTTTCAATCTGTATAGGGAAGATATTCACCCCTTTAAGGATGATCATATCGTCGCTGCGTCCTTTGAAGCGGTCAATACGTCGATGAGTTCGTCCGCACGGGCATTCACCCGGAAGAAAACGTGTAAGGTCATGCGTACGATACCTTATCAAAGGCATTGCTTCGCGTTGAAGAGTTGTCAGGACAAGTTCTCCGATTTCACCATCCGGTACCGGTTGCAACGTTTCAGGATCGATTATTTCGGCTATTACATAGTCTTCCCATATATGAAGACCATTTTGTTCGGTACATTCGAATGCGACGCCGGGGCCGTTCATCTCAGACATTCCGAAACAGTTGTACGCCTTGATGCCAAGTAATTGTTCGATTCGCCGTCTTTGTTCTTCGGAGTGCGGTTCTGCGCCAATGCAAAATACGCGCAGTTTCGTGTCTTTGCGGGGATCGAGATTCATTTCCTTGAAAACCTCGGCAAGTCGTGAAGCATAGCTCGGTATAATGTGAAGTGCCGTTGTTCCGAAGTCCATAATGAACTTTATCTGTCGTTTGGAGTTACCTGCCGCCGCCGGAACGGTAAGCGCCCCGAGTTTTTCGGCTCCATATTGAAAACCAAGCCCTCCGGTAAACATTCCGTAACCTGAAGTATTCTGGAACACGTCGGTATCACGCAATCCGACCATATACATACAGCGTGCAACCTGATTCGAC
>JGI994J12354_10005200_pt1 | contig 11293 bp, 10 predicted proteins | sample IntmicLarv3ML3BL_FD_12354 | JGI IMG/M metagenome (IMG submission 12354) | reverse complement strand
CTTCGCCGAAAAGCGTGGTTTTCGGCTCGCTCCGGCGGCTTTGCCGCCGCGCTACCCTGTCGGATAGCGTCAGAAATCATTTCATAATGAATTATGAAATGATTTCTAGTATGACTCATGGCGTCCGAAATTTCCACACTATCTCACGGCACAAAGCGCCGCGAGCCGAGCACGAAAGTCTCAAAAGAACGACGGACAAGTTCGGGGTTGATCTGTCGCAAGATAAAAACCAGATCCGTCCTTTTGGGGAGTTCGCCCCAATTCGGGAGGTGCTCCGGAGGATGGATGACATGCTGCACGCCCTGGATGACCACCGGCCCTTCGCTTTCTTCCAGATAAAGCAATCCTTTGACGCGCATGATGTTTTTGCCGTGAGCGTGCAGCAACATGGACAGCCAGACCCCGAAAGCCTCCCAATCCACAGGCTCGTCGGCGCTCACCCTGATCGTTGCAACAGAGGCATGGATATGGTCCTCGTGCTCGTGCCGGGCAGGGGACGCGGCGGCAAAGCCGAACAAATGGCGCCGCCTTCGCTGTTCCGCGTCCTCGGCCTTGCTGTGCCGTGAAAAAAGGCGCAGCACTTCCGCAGAATCGGAGCTCAGCCTGCGCGCGGTCGGATTAATCGCATCCAGCAGCCGATGCACTTCGTGCGCTTCACCAACCATGTCTGTCTTGGTGAGCAGAAGATCGTCGGCCGCTGTGACCTGCTCCATCCAAACTTCCTGTTCCTTGGATTGCATCAGGGCGTGCATGGCATCCACTGTCGCGACCACGTCGCCAACCGCGTAGTGGTGCCTGATTTGCGGGTCGGCAAAGATTGTGGACAGGATCAGGGAAGGCTGGGCTATGCCCGTGGTTTCCACGATCACGCGCTTGAAGGGGGGAATTTCCCCTCTGGTTCTGCTGGACAGAAGCGAAGAAAGCGCGTCGCGCAATTCGCCCCGCAACGTGCAACACAGACAACCGCTGTTCAGGAGCACCACATCCGGCGCGATCTCGCCCACAAGGATGTGATCCAGGCCCACCTCGCCAAATTCATTGATCAGCACAGCGCTGTCGCCAAAAGCCTCGGCCTCGAGGATACGCCTCAAGACAGTGGTCTTGCCGCTGCCGAGAAAGCCTGTGAGCACGCCCACCGGAATCAGGTCGTCTTCTCCGGTCAGTCTCATTGTCCCTGCTCCCGGCGGCGCTTGTCGTAGGCCTGCATGAAGGCTTCGTCCAGCGGATCCAACGGTCTGCCTCTCATGCCTTCAAGGTTTTGCCATAACTGGCCGATCTCCTTAACGAGACATTGATTTCCTGTCGGCGAACTGAGCACGTAATCCGTGCCGGAAAAATCGCGGATGCTGTAATGAATGAGCCCGAGAATTTTGTTAATGGCCTGGAGGCGGAAAAACCGCTGCCGCCTGGACGTTCCTCTGGCCACCCCCTGGGTGGACCAATGTGATGTTTCGCCGAAAATCCCGCATAAACCGCACATGCTGTATTCCTCACGGATCGGTGTTTGCCTGGCTGTTTCCCTTCCGGCCCCAGAGACGTTCGATTTGCTTGCCCGCCATGTCGCAACAAAAACCAAGGACAACCCCGCAGGCCAGGCTCGGCAGCATCAGTTTCCAATTGCCGCCGGAGGCAAACGTGGAAAAACAGCCCATGAAGCTGCTCACGACCGAGACGAACAGGCCTGCTCTGCTGATGTAGGTCATCGCCCAGGCGATACAAGCTGTCGCCAGCGCGCCGAGCAACGGGACAAGAAACGTGCCCTCCTGCATTATGCTGGTGCCGTGAAAGGCGATGACCAGCATGGCGCAGGCGACTCCGGCGTAATTGCAGGCCAAAGCCCGTATTAGCGCGTTTTTGCCGCCGCCGCCCACGGCAAAATACGACGTGCAGCCCACAAAACCCATCCAGACGGAAATTCCGGTGACATGGCAGAAAAGTGAAAATATTCCACATGATATTCCAATACCAAGCGAAAGGGCCATAAGTGAGCTCATAGCTATCCTCCGGTCTTGTGTGAGCCGAGCGTACCCGCTCTTGAGGGCAACGTTTTGCCGAGCAGATGAGAAGTAATGCTTCTCATCTGCTCGGGCGTGCGCAATTTCAGCGCTCAAAGCAGAGTTTGGTTGTTGTGCCGGCCTTGCGCGGATACCGTCTGGCAAAATCATCCGCCATTTCGTCAAGCGTGCAGAAACGTACTCCGGGATGGGCAAGCATATGCTGCGTCAGGCGCTCCAAAGCCATAATCGTATGCGGCCGGCCAGCCACGTCCGGATGGATGGTCATGGGAAAGACCGCATACTCGTATTCGCGGTAGGCGTAATCAAACTGGGCCCGCCACATGTCTTCAATGTCCCTGGGATTGGTGAAGCCGTAGCTGTTGGGGGCTTTTTTGATGAACAGCATGGGAGGCAGATCGTCCAGGCACCAGTTGGCTGGAATTTCAATCAGATCAGTTTCCTCGCCGCGCACCAGGGGCTTCATCCATTCATCCGGGTGTTGGGAGTAATCGATCTTGGTCCAGCTGTCGCCCACGCGCACGTAATAGGGATGCAGATCATCGTGCATGAGGCTGTGATCGTATTTGATGCCTTTTTTGAGCAACAACTCGTTGGTCACCATGCTGAATTCCCACCACGGCGCCACATAGCCTGTGGGGCGCTTGCCCGACAGCTTGGCGATGACGTCAATGCAGCGGTCCATGATGATTTCTTCCTGCTCCGGCGTCATGGCCAGGGGGTTTTCATGGCTGTATCCGTGCATGCCGATCTCATGCCCCGCATCCACAACGGCCTTCATGGCGTCCGGAAAAGTTTCCGCAGAATGACCGGGCACAAACCACGTTGTGGTCAGGCCGAATTTTTTGAACATCTTGAGCAGGCGGTAGCTGCCCACCTCTCCGGCAAACATGCCGCGTGAAATATCATCCGGAGAATCTTCGCCGCCATATGAACCCAGCCAGCCGGCGACGGCATCCACATCCACGCCATACCCGCACAGAATTTCCTTTGCCATGATATGCCTCCATTCAGGTTCGGATAACTTACATAATGGTTACCGGATACATCAGCCAAAGATCAGAGGGTTTGCACTCTGGAAAGGCGGTAAAGGTTCTGGCTCTGAATGTTTACTTTTGCCAGTTTCCATAAAAANGTTCTGTCTCATGCCAGTACAATGAGCGGNCAAGGGGGGCGCGCAGCAAAAACCAGATCCAGGGTTTTATTCCGCCACGGCAAAATATTCCGCCAGGGCGTCCGGATCGCTGGTGAGGCCCAAGGCGAGCATGAGTTTGATGCGGGCCTTCTGGCTGTTCAGGTCGCCGCTCAGCAGCACGCCCATGGAGCGCAAATGTTCCGCTCCGCCTTCAGGGGCGTATACGGCCAGCGTGCGGCCGGCGGGCACGCGCGACGCCGTCACCACGGGAATGCCCCTGCGCAGCACGCGTTCTATGCCGGGGATGGCGGCCTCGGGCACGTTGCCCAGGCCGTAGCCTTCAATCACCAGGCCGTCCATGCCCATGGCGAGCAAAGCGTCAAACAGGGCCGAATCCATACCGGTGTACATTTTGAGAATGGGGACGCGCTTCAGGGGACCGTCAGGCCGCAGATTTCGGCGCTGCGAAAGGGGAGGCCAGCACATGCTGACGCAGTTCTTGTAGACGTGCCCCACCGGACCACTGGAAGGAGACGCAAAGGTCTGCAGGGCGTTTTTGTGTGTTTTGGTCACCCGCGCGGCGGCGTGCAGTTCGCTGTTCATGGCCACCAGCACTCCGTGGCCCCGGGTCTGGCTTGATACGGCGGCAAGCGCGGCGCAATAAATGTTGGCTGGCCCGTCAGGGCTCAGATCGTCGCTGCTTCGCATCGCCCCGGTGAGGCATACGGTTTTTTCAGGGGTCAGATAGAGTTCCAGAAAATAGGCGGTTTCTTCCAGAGTGTCCGTGCCGTGCGTGACAACCGCTCCGGCCACATCCGGTCTGGCGAGCGCCTTTTCCACCTCAAGCGCCAGCCGCGCCATGATTGCCGGGGTGATGTGGAAACTGGGAATATTGGCGAATTCCACAACCTCAAGCGAACAAAGGCCGTTGAGGGCCGGGACGGCCTCTACAAGATTCCTGCCGCTGACAGCGGGAACCGCTCCGCCCTTTTCCGGGTTAAACCGCGTGGCAATGGTTCCGCCTGTACTGATGACAACGACTGCGGGCAACATCAAGCTACCTCCATGCGATGTGCGGCGGGGACGAGACAGCCGACCGCGCGCTGTTTCCATGACGACACAATCGTTTGGGCAACTTATGCGAGACAAAATTACTTTCACGGAGAAGCTGCCGACGGACGTAGATCTGATGCCCGCGCAGGCCTTGCCGTGTAGCTGCGGCGCACGTTGCCAAACCGCATAACTGCCAATAGTTATTTATCTACCCAAACGATTGGGTTGCGTCAAGAAATTTTTTTTATCACCGCAGCGATGGATAATTTTCACGCGCGTCAGGGTACCGGCCGCGCCGTGAAGCCGCTGCTTTCCCTCACCACCAGGCTGGGTTTCAGCAGCACATCTGGACAGCTTTCTCCCCGCAGCAGGCGCAGCAGCAGGTCCAGAGCCCGCTCGCCAAGCTCCCGCACAGGGTTGTTCACAGTACTTAAGGGAATGGGTAGTTCCGCAGCCAGCGGAGTGTCGTTATACCCGACCAGAGCCATGTTCGCCCCCGGCGTGAGGCCGGCTTCACGTATCGCCCCCATGGCCCCGATGGCGGCGAAGTCGTTAACCGCGTAGATGGCTGTCAATGAGGGAAAGGCGGAGATCAGCCTCTGGGCGCAATCCCGCCCCGCCTGGGTGTCGAAAGCGGAAAAAAGAATGCGTTCCCGAGCAATGGGGCAGCCCGCTTCCCGGTAAAAGTCCGTGAAGCCCGCTGTCCGCTCCAGGCCGGTTGAGGTGATTTCGGAGCCCCCGATAACAGCCACCTGCCTGTGGCCACATGCAAACAGGTGCCGCGCGGCCTGTCTGCCCCCGTCCCTGTCGTCGCAGACGGCGCACGGGTGATCGCCGGCCTTGCGCAACACCAGAACAAAGGGGAAGGCAAGGGACTGTAAAAAATCGAGAGATTCCGGCGTAGTGTGAATGTCGCCGAAAATCACGCCGTCCACGCGGCGCGACCGAGCAAGGTCCGCTTGCCTGCGCCGAAGGTCGGGCTGTTCGTAGCTGTTGGTGACATAGGCGAAATAGTCTTCTTTGAGAGCGGCTTCTTCAATGCCTTCATATATGCTGGCCCAGATATAGTCTGAAAGTCTGGGGACCGATACGCCGATCAGACGGCTTTTTTGCGTGCGCAGGCTGATGGCGTGAGGGTTGGGTTGATAGTTATACTGCGCGGCAAGCCTGCGTATGCGCTCGATGGTCTCTTTGGAGGCCGCTTTGGAGGCGACGTTTTCGTTCCCCTGCAACACACGGGAGATAGTCGACACATGGATGTTGAGCTGCCTGGCCAGCGACTGCAACGTGACTGGTATATTTTTACTCATAGCTGCCCCAATTCGTGCGACAGGTCGGCAGCGAAAACAGGATGGGATCTGTTTTCCGCCAGGCCGTCGTTGTGAATACTCCGAGCTGCGGGTCAGGCCCGTGAACCTCGGGGATTCCACTATACAATACTGGGGTGTAGTCAACAAGAGTGCCGCAATCCGCCTCTTTCCGCCGCATGGACCCGATTACAGGACAAAGGGCAACAGGGAAGGCAATCGCACGATTATATTCACGTGTACTGTTGTTATTGCATTCTGGCTCAGGACATACTAATAGAGACAGACAGTTGTTCCTGAAAACATTTCTTTTACATACTCTCAATAGATAGATAGATATTATACAAACTCCACCTGTTGCATTTTCCTTGTAAAGAAGTACGCCATGCCCCCAACTAACCTTTCAATGTTACGATGTACTCACCAGAATACCCTGTCCTTGCCATCCACAACAAAGCACTTTGCCTTCTTCCCGTCTGCATTGGACTCTCCAGGATGGGAGGAAACCCGAAATGTTTTATCCTGGTATGAACTGTGCATTGACCAGTATTTGGCCTTATGGACCCAATATATGGATCAGGCCGGTTATCTGGTCTATACGTCTGCAAGGCGGGAGGACGGAGAACAATCTGCCAACCTCCTGCTGTCGCCTATTTTGGAACATTTGAGCCAGGGGCCCCCNCCTTCTCTGGACAAACTCATTGCCAATACAAACGGATGGGCCGACGGCCTTCTGGAATTGGGCAGGCGTCATCTGCGAAANGGCATTGGCGTTGCCATGTTTNTGGGGTGTTTCAAGGCATTTTTATGGGCAATGCAGGATGCCCTGAACATTTTTTATGAAATAGACTGTAAAGAACNNTCTCCGGATATAGAAAACGCAANAGTTTTACTTGGAATGTATGGTCATGCCTTNGAAATTATCTGGGTGGACTCTGTCATGGCTGAATCGGNCAAGGGCAATCCTGAATGCCAGGCAGTCGTTANCCCCATGCTCGCCGTGGAAAAGCACCGGTTTGAGAATGTGTTTAACGCCAGCTCGGACGGTATTCTGATTATGGACCATGATTGCCGCATAACCAGCTCCAATGCAAAACTGGAAAAGCTTATCGGGTACAATGCCTGCGGCATGTATGTTTGGGAACCTCTTGGCATGCATACCATCTCCAGCAAGGAAGAACTGTTTAAAGCGTTTCCGCCCGGAGCGCAGTTCGAGGCGCCATTATTCAACAGCAATCATTTCTTCAAGATAGATATTGCCAGCCTTGGGCAGTTTAGCCTGGCTCACAGGAATGAATATATTGTCTGCATAGGCGATATAACCCATCTTGTACAACAGCGTGAACTGCTTCAAACAGAAGTGAACAGGCAAACTGCTGATCTTGTCCGGGAGAAGCAGCTTCTTGAAGAAATGAATATAACCATGCGCAATATCATCAAGGTAACCAACGATGAACGCGCAACAAGCCTTGAAAATACCGCCCAATCCATCCGCAAATTCATAGGCCCTGCTTTGCGCAAGGTCGTTGCCGAAAACGGCCTGCTGGCAAGAGAAGCTTATGCCCAGCTTCTCATTGAACACCTTGAACGACTGCTCAAGCCTGAACAGGCGGTTCAAGGGCAATCCACGGCAGAAAACAAGGCTGTCAACGGCTTCAAGCTTGACAAACTGACTATCACGGAACTTAAGATCTGCCAGCTTGTACAGGCGGGACACACCAGCAAAGTCATTGCTGACCTCCTTAACATTTCAATGGAAACTGTCAAAACGCATCGCCGATCCATACGGCGAAAGCTCAACCTGCGCGGCAGCGATTCCCAGTTGGGCACGTATCTGGTCCAGCAACATATGTAACCCTTCTCCAAAGCGCCTTCTTCCAGGGGATACAGTAGGTATGTCAGCATACCTACTGTATCCCTTTTGTTTCTACCTATACCCACCCCCTCCTCACTGCTATATCAGGGTCGTAAGTTTAAAGTTGCACACATGAAAGAACTCCTGCTAGTGCGTAGGCTTATTTTCTGGTGTGTAGCAATTGTTGGCTATAGTGCACACCAGGCGTGTCTGGACAACGGAAATAATACCGTTACCTGAACTCCTGAGGCACATCCGCCACGCAAAATAGCGCTTGCGCCGGCATGCATGTGCATCAGCTACAGTCGGTTACGGAAGGAGTTATCATGGACAAAAAAAGAATAGCTCTGGTTGTTGATGATGAAGCAGATATCCGCACCTACCTGAGCGCTCTGCTTGAAGATGAAGGCTTTGATGTCATCGTGGCCGAAAACGGCGTGCAATGTATAGAAAAGGCCAAAGAAATCAAACCGGATCTCATCACTCTTGATTTGAGTATGCCCGAAGAATCCGGAGTGCGTTCTTACCGCACACTCAAGAGTAGCGACGACCTCAAGCACATTCCTGTATTCATCATTACCGGATATTCCAGCAAAATGCGTACTTACCTCAAAAAACTCAAAGGGTTTCCTTTCCCGGAAGCGTTTATCGACAAGCCTGTCAGCCCTGAAGAGTTGCGTAAATACGTTACTGAGCAGTTCCAGAAGCAGTAATCCGTGCAGACTGGATGCAATTTCCGGAAACAGGGGTAGCAGGTTTACTCCCTTCGTGGCGTGAATTGTACACACTGCACCAAAACAAACGTAATTATGCCACTATGCAGGCAAAACTACAGACAACGGGCAGTGGTTACTTCACCTGAAAAGTAACAAAATCAGGAGATATCATATTATGAGTTCGGTCATTGTTTATTTGGTGGCGTACGCAGGCCTGGCGATCTGTGTCGGCATAGTTGCCTGCAAGGTACGTTCATATTTGCAAAAACCAGTGCATGTCCGCTGGGAATTGTACCCTGTGGCCCATGAGGCGAAGCGCGCATCGTACGGCGGCAGTTATCTTGAAGATGTCGACTGGTGGAAAAACAAACAGCAGCCCTCATTTATTGCCGGTATGAAAGGTTTGCTCACAGAGCTTCTCTTCCTGCACATGACCCTGGAAACCAATACCAGACTCTGGTACAGAACATATCCCTTCCACGCCGGGCTCTATTGCCTGCTTGGCGCTTTCTTTTTCACTGTTTTGGCAGCCATTGCCCAACTATCCGGAATTGAACCCGGCATGTTCATCACTCTCATTGGTAATGTGGTTCAGGTGTTGACTGCCGTCGGCTTTATCGGTGTGATCGGCGGCGGCATTGGCCTGCTGCACCGCCGCCTTACGCAAGAAGACCTGCGTCGCTACAGCACACCCGAACATTATTTCAACCTCATAGCCTTTATACTTTTTGGCGTACTCGGTCTGCTTTGCTGGATGCTTAATCCTTCGTTCTTTGCGCTGTCCCGCGATTTTACCGCCAACATGATTTCTTTCAACTTCCTTCCTATTGAAAGCGCAAGCTTCGTGGTCTTCGCTCTGGTTGCTTCCATCCTGTCTGCCTATGTGCCGGCAACCCATATGGGGCACTTCTTTATGAAGTATTTCCTGTACCATGACATTCGCTGGGGAGACCAGCCCACTCAGGACAACCCGAACACACAAAAGAAAATTGACAAAGTTCTGGGATTCCCAGTCTCCTGGAAGGCGCCCCATATTGAAGGGGATGGCATAAAATCGTGGGCCGAAGTAGCCACAACCAACCCGGCAAGACCCAAAGAATAAGGAGTAACCCGGATGAAAGCACCTAAAGCACTTTCTGATGTATCCACAGTACGTGGTAACATCACCGACATAACGCCGGCAGATTACATAAAGCTTCCCATAGATTTCCACGACCTTCCCTGGAAGCCGCTTAGTGAAGAACAGCAGGACAAGTATTGCTGCCTGCTTGACGACATGCTTGTTTTGCAGGTTCCCAGACCCCGGACACCGCATGAGGAAGAGGAACTGGTCAACAGGTTCCTTGACGGCATGCGCAAACTTTTCTCTCCGGAAAACAACTGGACCTTTCTGCCCATGCTTGAAACAAGCATGAATTATTGCGCCCAGTGTAACTCCTGCTCGGATGCGTGCCATCTGTATGACGCTTCCGGCAGAAATGAAATGTACCGTCCCAATTTCCGGTCCGAAATTTTCCGCCGAATTTACAAACTGTACATAGCCAAAGAGCCGCTTGCAAAATGGCGTTATGGCGATATAGACCTCAACTGGATGACCGTTGCACGACTGGGAGAGCTTGCTTACAGGTGTAATCTTTGCCGCCGTTGCGCCCAGACCTGCCCCATTGGCGTGGACAATGCCCTCATAACCCGCGAAATCCGCAAGTTGTTCAGCCAGGAACTGGGTATCAATCCCCCTGAATTGCATGACAAAGGCTCCATGCTTCAGTTGAAAACCGGATCTTCTACACAAATGGACGCAATGGTTGTACGCGACAACGTAGAATTCATTGATGAGGACTATTCCGAGCTTACAGGATATGGATTCAAAACCCCGTGGGATGTGGAGGGGGCCGATATCCTTCTTATCCACAATGCGGGCGAGATTATGGCTTGGCCGGAAAATATCGCTGCTTTTTCCATTATCTTCGAGGCAGCAGGCCTTTCGTGGACCCTTTCCAGCGACCTTGCCGCCTATGACTCCATCAACTACGGCACCTTTTACGATGATGTGCAGTTTGCCAGAACAGCCCTGCTCCATGCCCAGGCCGCCAAAAAACTGGGAGTTAAAAAAATAGTTCTTGGCGAATGTGGCCATGCCCACAAGGCGCTGACGGTTATCGCAGACCGGGTACTGCCACAGGCGCTGAACGTGCCGCGTGAAAGCTGCTTCCCCATTCTGCGGGACATCGTTCTTTCTGGAAAAATCAAATTTGACCCCTCCAGAAACAATTTCCCGGTAACATTGCATGACCCGTGCAACGTTGTGCGCCTTATGGGCGTGAACAAGCCCCAGCGCGAAATCCTCCACCATATTTGCCCGCAATTCAGGGAAATGTGCCCGCATGGCGTCGAAAACTATTGTTGCGGGGGAGGAAGCGGCTTTGCTATCATGAGCCGTAACAATATCGAGGCGTGGCGTAACAATATAAGCGGACGCCGCAAGATGGAACAGATATGCAACGCTTTCAAGGATTGTCTTGGTCCGGAAACCCAAAAATATGTCTGCGCCCCCTGCTCCAACTGCAAGGGGCAAATCCGCGAACTCATAGCGCACAATGGTCTTCTTGAAAAAAACACCCTGGCCTATGGCGGTATTGTCGAGCTGATTGTCAACGCCATGGTTGACGTGGCTCCCGGCTTTATCAAGTGGGAAGAGGAATAATTACAAAGAAATCCGGAGCCTGATGGCGCCCATCCAGGCTCCGGAAAATTTCTTCAATGCAAGACAGGAGAAATACTATGGCCCTTGCATCTGAAAAGACTTTGCTGATTGTTGACGACGAACCGGATGTACGCAATTTTTTAATAGCCTGCGCTGAAGATGCCGGATTTAATGTTGTAGGCGCTGTTGATGGGGAAGATGCCCTTGCCAAGGTGCAGACCGTCAAGCCAGACCTCATGACCCTTGATATGGTCATGCCCAAAAAATCCGGCTACAGGGTTTTGAAAGAGCTTCGCGCCATGGACGAATACGCCGAATTGCCCGTCATTGTCATAACGGCTCATGCCAATGACGAATTTGGCAGCGAAGACATGAAGAAAATGTACACAAGTTTCTCCGGCCCCAAAGCCCCCAAATTTATGCTGGAAAAGCCCATAACCCCTTCCAAGCTGATAGCCGCCATCGCAGAACTTCTTGACGCGGAGATCCAGACTTCAAAACAGGCTGA
>JGI994J12354_10005199_pt1 | contig 11295 bp, 9 predicted proteins | sample IntmicLarv3ML3BL_FD_12354 | JGI IMG/M metagenome (IMG submission 12354) | reverse complement strand
GTCGCCGGAGATAACGAGAAAATCATGCTTGCCATAAAAATGCTCGCAGGCGCGCACGCCGCCTGCCGTTCCAAGCGGCGTGTCCTCAACGCTGTAGCAAATGCGAACGCCAAAATCCTTGCCATCGCCGAAATAATCAATAATATCCTGCGGACGATATCGAAGAGAAATGCACACATCCAAAATTCCATTTTGACGAAGCAGCGCCAGAATATGCGCCAAAACAGGGCGCCCGGCAAGGAGCGCCATCGGCTTTGGCGTGTCGCCTGTCACCATTTTAAGCCGCGTTCCGCTGCCGCCTGCCATTATAATAGCTTTCAAAAGCTGTTCACCTGCCAAATAAAAGGTGAATTTAGTATTTCCCAAATAAATCGAAGAAATACTGATTCACTTTTTTGCTAAACTGTGGTAAACTATTCACATTATGGACATTTATTGATTTTGCGGCGCTTGCATAAAATGCAACGCAGACAACATTTAATGTAGGGATTTTTTGAAATGAATAAAAAAGCTCAAAATATCATAAAGCCGGGGGCACGGCTGTTTTTGCTCATCCTTCTGCTCTTTGCGCTGGTATCGTTCTGGTTTAACTACACCATCGCGATAGCGGAGCTTGCCGTTGTGGCAATTTTGGGCGTATACTCATTATTAAATACACGCCATCAAAGGCGTGAGCTTGTAAAATTCATAGAAAACGTTACCTACAACGCAGATTCGGCAAAAAACAACACGCTGATGAATTTTCCCCTTCCCATCGTTGTTTTCAACATGCAAGACTATCAGCTTATCTGGGGAAACCAGGTGTTTTTCGAGCTTTTCGGCGCAAACCGCGCAAACCACGGCACAGCCCTCACTGAAATCGTGCCGGGCTTCAACTGCAAATGGCTGATGGAGGGAAAAACCCAATATCCCGGACTTGTCCAGATAGACGGGCGAAAATATCAGCTCCACGGAAACATAGTGCGAAGCCGCGAGGGCGAAGCGCACCGCGATTATATGGGCATCACATATTGGCTCGATGTCACGGAATATGACAATATAAAAACCGAGTACGAGCGCTCGAAACCTGTCATGATGCTCATGACCATTGACAATTATGACGAGCTTATGAAAAACGTGTCCGACAGCGGCAAAAGCGAAATTCGCGTTCGCATAGACGACCTTGTCGAGCGCTGGTGCGCAAACCGCACGGGGCTTGCTCGCCGGTTTGACCGGGACAAATATCTCTTCATTTTCGAGTTTCGCTATCTGGAGGAAATTACAAAAGCCAAGTTTTCCATTCTGGAGCAGGCACACGAAATCCGAAACCATCAGGGCATCCACATGACCCTTAGCATAGGCGTCGGCTTTGACGGGGCAAGTCTTGAAGAATCCTTTGCCTATGCAAACCTCGCCTCCGAAATGGCGCTCTCTCGCGGCGGCGATCAGGCGGTTATAAAAAATAAATACAGCTTCGAGTTTTTCGGCGGTCGCGGCATGGAGGTTGAAACCCGAACAAAGGTTAAAAGCCGCGTCACGGCAAATGCCCTTGCTGAGCTTGTGCGCGACAGCGACCAGGTTTTCATCATGGGTCACAAGCAGAGCGACCTCGACTGCATCGGCGCCGCAGCCGGACTTGTCTGCATTTGCAGAAAGCTCAAAACATCCGCAAAAATCGTTGTGGACGCAGAAGAAAATGTTTCAAAAAAGCTCATAAGCTATCTTGAGGAAGCTGCGGAATATAAAGGCGTTTTCATCTCCCCCGAGGACGCGATGATTCGCGCTACAAGCCGCACGTTTTTAATAGTTGTGGACACAAACCGCCCCGAGCAGGTGCAAAGCCGGCCGCTTCTGGAATCCATAAACCGCGTCGCTGTAATCGACCACCACAGGCGCGCGGCAAGCTATATACAAAACGCCTCAATCACCTTCCACGAGCCTTATGCCTCCAGCGCCTGCGAGCTTGTCGCGGAGCTGATGCAGGAGCTTGTGGAGCAGCCGGACATTTTAAGGCGCGAAACGGAAGCCGTGCTCTCCGGCATCGTTTTGGACACGAAAAACTTTGCCATCCGCACAGGCGAAAAAACCTTTGATGCAGCGGCGTTTCTGCGCCGTCTCGGCGCGGACACGGCACAGGTTAAAAAAATGCTACAGGGAGATATGGAGGAAAATGTTGCAAAATTCAAAATTCTCCAAACCGTCTACCATTATCGAAATTCCATAGCCATGGCAGTTTGTGAAGATGAGCAGAAGCGAATTGTCGCCGCAAAAGCGGCAGATGAAATGTTGAACATTTCCGGCGTTGATGCCTCCATCGTTGCCTATCCGACAAACGTGGGCGGCGTTGTGGTTTCCGCGCGAAGCATTGGGGACGTTAATGTTCAGTTGCTGCTGGAAAATCTCGGCGGTGGCGGAAACATGTCCTCTGCCGGCGCACAGATAGAAAACATGAGCATAAAGGACGCCGTAAGCGCCATCTGCAAAAGCATAGACGATTATCTGGACGGCTAAATTTCAAAAGCCGGGCAAAGCGCCGCGGCAGCTAGAAATTTATAATAAAGCACCAAGCCCCGTAACAAAGCTGCCCAAGGCGGCAAATTTTAGAAAGGAGAACGTAACTATGAAGGTTATATTCAATGTAGATGTAAAAGGTCAGGGCAAAAAAGGTGAGCTGAAGGAGGTTTCCGATGGCTACGCAAGAAACTTCCTAATCCCCAAAAAGCTGGTGAGCGAGGCGACAGCACACAACCTGAACACCATGAAGCTCCAAGAAAAAGCTCGCCTTGCGCAAATCGCGGCGGAGAAAGCTGCCGCAAACGAAACCGCCAAAAAGCTGGAGGGCATCATCGTAAAAATCCCGGCAAAGGCTGGAGCAGCCGGAAAGCTCTTCGGCGCTGTAACCACAAAGGAAATCAGCGAAGCCTTAGCCGCAGGTCACGGGATAGAAATTGAAAAGCAAAAAATAGTCCAAGCCGAGCCGATAAAAAACTTTGGCAGCTATGAGGTCAAGTGCAAATTCGGTCACGAAATCACAGGCACAATAAACGTTTTGGTGACCGAGCAAAAATAAACCACAAGCGTTTAGCCGACAAAACAAAAAGTCTAGTGCATAAAAAGGGGAAATAAAAAAATGGATGAGCTTCTGGGAAGGCGAGTGCCGCACAGCCCGCAAGCGGAGCAGGCTGTTATCGGCTCAATGCTGATAGACCCGGCGTGTATTCCGGACGTGCTCAAAACATCTCGCGCAGAGCATTTTTATATCCAGGCAAACAGGGAGATTTTTGAAACAATTTTCGCCATGTTCAATTTCGGCAAGGTGATAGACCCTGTAACCGTTCTCGAAGAAATGCGCGCTCGCGGCGTTTTCCATGAGGAAACCACACGCCAATACATGCTCGACATAATGAAGGTCACACCAAGCTCCGCAAACGTGGAGCAGTATGCCGACATTATCCACGACAAGGCGCTCATGCGCGCGCTTGGCGAGGCTGCGGCAAACATCACAAGCCTTGTAAACGAAGGCACAGGAACCGCAGACGAGATGCTGGAGCTTGCCGAGCGCCAAATTTATGCCATCCGCTCGGGTCGCGCCGTCGGCGGCTTAAAGCCGCTTTCCGAAATCGTGCAGGAGGTCTATTCAAACATTTCGGATTTGTATGAAAACGGCGAAAAGCTCCCCGGCATCTCCACAGGACTTCCGGACTTGGACGCCAAAATTTTGGGACTAAACCCCAGCGAGCTTGTGCTAATCGCCTCGCGCCCCGGCATGGGAAAAACCTCCATCGCGCTTAACATAGCCCTTGCCGCCGCGAAGGAGAGCGGAAAAACCGTCGCAATCTTCAACCTTGAAATGAGCCGCGACCAGCTTGCAACAAGAATGCTCTCAAGCGAGGGCAGGGTAGACTCTCAAAAGCTCCTAAAGGGAAATCTCGGTGCGGAGGATTTTGGGCGCATTGTAACAGCTGCCGCCTCGCTCAGCTCCGTGAACATTTTGATAGACGACAACCCAACTCTTTCCGTCGCGGACATGAATGCCCAGTGCCGAAGGGTTAAAAACCTTGGTCTTGTGGTTATAGACTATCTTCAGCTTATGCAGTCTGCCGGAAGCCGCGGTTATGCCGGTGAAAACCGCCAGCAGGTCGTTTCCGACATTTCAAGAATGCTGAAAATAATGGCAAAGGAGCTAAAGGTCCCCGTTGTCTGCCTGTCCCAGCTCTCTCGTGCGAACGAATCGCGCGCGGACAAGCGCCCGATGCTCTCCGACCTTCGTGAGTCCGGCGCAATAGAGCAGGATGCCGACGTTGTAATCGGACTATACCGTGAGGGCTATTATGACAAGGAATATCAATATCCGAACGAAGCCGAAGCGATAATTCTGAAAAACCGCAAGGGTGAAACCGGAAAGGTTGATCTGATGTGGCTTCCGGACTATACAAGCTACGGCTCGGCAGACAAACACCACCACAATGAATATTAATAAAACTGAAAGCTTAATAAAAAAATACGAAATGCTAAAGGACGGCGAAACCGTCCTGTGCGCCGTTTCCGGCGGCGTGGACAGCGTGTGCCTTTTGCATTTTCTAAAAAACCGCGGCAAGAATGACATCGTCTGCGCACACTATAACCATGCCCTTCGTGCGCGAGAGTCTGACAGGGACGAACTTTTTGTCAAAAATCTTTGTATTGAGCTTAAAATAAAATTTATCACAGAGCGCGGCGATGTTCTCGCCCACGCGAAGAAAAACCGCCTTGGCATCGAGGAAGCTGCCCGTGCCTTGCGTTATGACTTTTTGCAAAGAGCGGCAAAAAATGCCGGCGCGCAAAAAATTGCCACAGCGCACAATGCGCAGGACAACGCAGAAACCCTGCTGATGAACCTCGCTCGCGGCGCAGCGCTCTGCGGCGCGAGCGCAATTTCGCCCGTTCGCGAAAATATCATAAGACCGCTTCTCACCGCAACAAGGCAGGAGCTTGAAGAATATCTCCGCCAAAACGCCCTGCCCCATGTGGAGGACTCCACAAACGCGAGCGACGCCTTTGCAAGAAACCGCATCCGCCACAAGGTTTTACCGGTTCTTGCGCAAAACAATTCCGCGGCAGTGCCGAATATTTCAAACTCCATAATGGCAATGCGCGAGGATGAGGAATTTTTGCAAAGCCTTGCCCATAGTTTTTTAAAAGACAACCTGCAAGCCGGCGCAATAAGCGCCGAAAAGCTAAAATCCGCGCCGCGCCCAATCGCCTGTCGCGCCATAAAACTCCTATGTCACAGCGCGCAGCGCGTCCACCTTGAAGCGGTGCTTGACCTTTGTGATAGCCGCGCACACGCGAGCCTAAATCTCCCGGGGATAAAGGTTACGCGCGAGCAAGAAAAAATCTTTTTCGGCACAGCGCAAGAGATAAAAGCCTTCGCAAAATGTGCCGTAATTCCCGGGCAAAAAACCGAAATTCCCGAGCTGGGAATAACAGTTGTTTGTGAAAAAACAAAAAAAATTGAGATAATTAACAATTCATTCAACACTTTTTTCTTCAATTGTGAGAATATTTATGGTACAATATCCGTTGCGCCGCGAAATCCCGGTGATAAGATAGAGCTTTTGGGACGCGGCTGCACGAAAACAATAAAAAAACTCTTCAGCGAAGCAAAGCTGCCCCTTGCCGCGCGCGAGCAAACGCCCGTGTTCTACGACGATTGCGGACCAATTGCGGTCGCCGGCTTCGGCGTCGCGGCGCGAGCTGCCGCAAACAGTAAAACGGAAAAAATTATAAAAATAGAAATAATACAGAATGGGTGAAGATAATAGTGCATTCAAAAAATATGAATGAAGATGTATTAAAGGTTCTAATAAGCCGCGAGGAGCTTGAAGCGCAGATTTCCCGTCTAGGCGCCGACATAACGCGCGACTATGCAGGAAAAAAACCAATTTTCATCGGCATCTTAAAGGGCTGCTTCATTTTCATGGCAGACCTTCTGCGAAATGTTGAGCTATACTGCGACATGGACTTCATGGCTGTTTCAAGTTATGGCGATGGAACAAACACCACGGGCGCTGTGAAAATCACAAAGGATTTAAGCCGCGACATCGCCGGTCGCGATGTCATCATAATCGAGGACATTTTAGATAGCGGCGTTACGCTAAGCTATCTCATGGACTACCTCCAGATTAGAAGCCCAGCGTCAATAAAAATCGCAACCCTGCTCGACAAGCCCTCGCGCCGGCGCGCGCCTATCACGCCGGACTATTGCGGATTTTCAGTGCCGGACGAGTTTGTCGTGGGCTACGGGCTGGACTTTGCGGAGGAATATCGAAACCTCCCCTATATCGGCGTTTTAAAACCGGAAGTTTATTCCGAACAGATATAAACGAAAAAACCGGAATTTCACATATAAGGAAGTGAGTTTTGCTTGAACAATAAACCGATAAAAAATAAACCAAGAGACATTGGCTTTCTCGTTGTAGTGGTCGCCATTTTGTGCGCTGTTATCTACTCGGTCACCCAAACAGGAGAAACGGTTAAGGAGATCGACTATTCACAGATGCGCGAGTTTCTCCTACAGGAAAAGGTCGAAGAGGTATACACCGAAGGTAATGTAATCTCAATGACCCTGCGCGAGGAATATGAAGGCACAAACAAGGTGAAATGCGAAACAGCGTCGGTAACGCTTTTCTTTTCCGACTTTAACGAGTTGGTACAAGAGCAAAAAGACGCGGGCATTTTAACCGCGTATGACTACGGACCCGAATGGAGAGCGCCGTGGATTTTGTCATTCGTGCCTTACCTAATCGTTTTCGGCATTATCATTCTCATGTGGGTGTTTATCATCAACAAGAGCCAAGGCGGAGCCGGTGGTGGCATCACCAAGTTTTCCAAGGCAAGAACTCGCCTTGGCAGCGAAGAAAAGAAAAAAACCACCTTCAGGGATGTTGCCGGCGCTGACGAAGAAAAAGAAGAGCTTGCCGAAATTGTCCACTTCCTAAAAAATCCGAAAAAATACACTGAGGTCGGTGCGAGAATTCCAAAGGGCGTTCTCCTCGTCGGACCTCCGGGAACGGGTAAAACCCTTCTTGCCAAAGCGGTCGCCGGCGAGGCTGATGTTCAGTTTCTCTCCATCTCCGGCTCGGACTTTGTCGAGCTTTATGTCGGCGTTGGCGCAGGGCGCGTTCGCGACCTGTTTGAGCAGGCGAAAAAATCCGCCCCGGCAATTATATTCATAGACGAAATCGACGCTGTCGGTCGTCAGCGCGGAAGCGGTCTTGGCGGCGGTCACGATGAGCGCGAGCAAACCCTAAACCAGCTCCTCGTCGAGATGGACGGCTTTGGAAACAACGACGGTGTCATAATTATGGCAGCGACAAACCGTGCGGACATTTTGGACAACGCCTTGCTTCGCCCCGGTCGTTTTGACAGACAGGTCTATGTCGGACTTCCCGACATTCGTGGGCGCGAGGCAATCCTTCGCATCCATTCCCGTGGAAAGCCGCTGGGCGATGATGTAAGCCTTAATTCTGTCGCAAAAGGCACACCCGGCTTCGCCGGTGCAGACCTTGAAAACCTCATGAACGAAGCCGCGCTTCTGGCAGTTAGAAATGAGCGGCGCTTCATCACCATGCCGGACATTGAAGAAGCCATCTTAAAAGTCAGCATGGGCCCCGAGAAAAAGAGCAAAAAGATGAGCGAAAAGGCAAGACGTCTCACCGCCTATCACGAAGCAGGTCACGCGATTGCCGGAAAATATCTTGAGCACACAGACCCTGTCCATTATATAACCATCATTCCGCGCGGCGCGGCAGGCGGCTTCACAATGTTCCGCCCACAGGAGGACTTGGAAAACTTCAAGAGCAAAACGGAAATGTTTGAAAATATCGTCATGTCCCTTGGCGGTCGCATTGCAGAAAAGCTGTTTTTGGACGATATATCAACCGGCGCCTCAGGCGATATCCAGCAGGCAACAAGCATCGCCCGAGCAATGGTCACCCAATACGGCATGAGCGAAAGAATTGGACCCATCTCTTTTGATAACTCCTCGCACAGCATCTTTATAGGTCGCGATTTTGGACAGACAAAGAGCTATTCCGAGGAAACCGCCTCAACAATCGACCAGGAGGTCAAGCGCATTTTCGATGAGTCCGCAAAGCTTTGCGAAGCTCTTTTGCAGGAGCACAGGGACACCCTCGTCGCTGTTGCGGAATATTTGCTAGAGCATGAAACAATGGACGGCGACGAGTTCAACTATTTCTGCGACCACGGCGAGCTTCCACCAAAAAAGCCCACGCCGCGCGAGATAGACAAAACCATAGAGCGCCCCGCTCGCCGAATTTCTATGGTCACAGACGATGACCACAAGCCACAGGAGAAGGCAAAAGAAAAGCTCGAACCCACAGAAAAACCCGAGAACGAGGAATAAAAAAACAATTGCAGCAGGAGCGCGAAACCGCGCTCCTGCCGTTCGCGTCTGCAAGCGGCGCGAGCTTTTATAGAAAAATACAAAGCGCGAATTTTTTTCACGCTGCCAATAGGGAAGGAAAATATTTTTATGAAGCTTGGCATAGTTGGTCTGCCGAATGTCGGAAAATCCACACTTTTTAACGCAATTACAAACGCCGGCGCAGAAAGCGCAAACTATCCGTTTTGCACAATAGAGCCGAATGTTGGCGTTGTAACTGTGCCGGATGAACGCCTAGATTTTTTGACACAGATGTATCAGCCCAAAAAGGAAACCCCTGCGGTTATTGAGTTTGTTGACATTGCCGGTCTTGTAAAGGGCGCGAGCCGCGGCGAGGGATTGGGAAACAAATTTCTCTCAAACATCCGCATGACAGACGCGATAGTCCATGTCGTCCGCTGCTTTGACGACGAAAATGTCATCCACGTAGAGGGCGCGACAAACCCACAGCGCGACATTGAAATCATCGACCTTGAGCTAATCATGTCAGACATCGAGATGGTGGAGCGCCGCATCGACAAGGCAAAAAAAGCCGCAAAAGGCGGCGACAAAGCCTTCCTGCGCGAGGCTACAGTTTTCGAGGGTCTTTTGCAGCACCTAAACGCCGGAAAAAGCGCGCGAAGCTTTGAGGGTGAGCCGGACGAGCTTGAGCTGGTTTCAACAAGCGACCTTCTCACGATAAAGCCCGTCATTTATGCCTGCAACATGGACGAAGCCGGCGTTTCAAACCCTGCCGCAAACGCCTACTACGCCGAGGTTTGCAAAATTGCCGAAGCCGAGTGTGCGCAAACCCTCCCCGTCTGCGCGAAGATAGAGGAGGAAATTGCCCAGCTCGACGCCGAGGACAAGGAAATATTTTTGGATGAGCTCGGTCTAAGCGAGGCAGGGCTTCCAAGGCTTATAAAATGCTCCTACGCCCTGCTGGGTCTAATCTCTTTTCTAACCTGCGGACCGGACGAGTGCAGAGCATGGACAATCACAAAAGGCACAAAAGCCCCACAAGCCGCCGGAAAAATCCACAGCGACATTGAGCGCGGCTTCATCCGCGCCGAAATCGTAGCGTTTGAAGATTTAAAAAGCAGCGGCTCAATGGCAGCGGCAAAGGAAAAAGGTCAGGTGCGCGCCGAGGGCAAGGAATACATCATGCAAGACGGTGATGTAACCTATTTCAGATTTAACGTGTAAATATCCCCGAGTTAAAAAAACGAGGCAAGCTAAGCCGGGCAAAAGGAGGGTGTCAAAAATGAAGCGTGTGCAGTTGCTTGATTTGTGGCGCTCTTTTGCCATTTTGCTGATGGTGGCGTTTCATTTTTGGTATGACCTCTATCTGTTTGACTTTGTGCCGTTTGAAAGCCTGCTCGGTCCCGTTGCAGGCGTTTTGGCAGATGCATCGGCAGGCAGCTTTATGATGGTTTCCGGCGCTGCCGCGCATTTTTCAAGAAGCAATGTCAGACGCGGCTTTCGCCTTTTCCTAATCTCCGTCGCGCTGACATTTGTCACAACCCTTGCAAATTTCCCCATAAAATTTGGCATTTTGCATTTTTTGGGCACCTGCATGATGCTTTATGGCGCTGTTGGAGAGCGCAAAATTTTCACGTCAAAATTTGTGCCGCTTGTGTGCGTCGCGCTTTTTATAATTTTAAGGCATATAACAGACGAAGTTCAAGTCTCCCTGAAATTTCTTTATCCGCTCGGCTTTCGCTATCCGGGGTTTGTGTCGATGGACTATTATCCGCTGCTCCCTTGGATTTTTCTCTTCATAATCGGCATCTGGCTCGGCAGCGTCATAAAACGCCATCGGGAAAGTCCGCTGCTTAACAAAAAATTCCACCCGGCGCTAACATTTTTGGGACGGCACAGCCTTGTGGTTTATGCAGTTCACCAGCCGGTTCTTCTGACGCTTTTTTACCTGATAACAAGGCTTTAACCAAGTTTTAATTTGATTTTTTTGACTCATGGGCTTATAATTAAGTCATAACAATAGGTCATGATTTAATTGACCAAATGTCACATCCGTGACATGGTCTTAAATCGCTTATACTATTCGCCTGCGAATAGTATATAATAAAGAAAAAGGGGGCAATTAAAAATGGACAGAAAAAAGCTTTATAAATCCGCGCATGACAGAAAAATTTGTGGCGTCTGCGGCGGCATTGCAGAATATTTGGGCATGGATGCCGCAGTGGTTCGCCTCATAACAGTGGCGCTGGTGCTCTTTGCCGGACTGAGCCTCTGGGTATACATTATCGCTGCGATTATAGTGCCGGAATACAGAGCTTAAATTTGCCTTGACTAAAAGCCGCAATGGTGCTAATATTACAGGGTATGTAGAACAGGCGAAGATGGAGAAGATGCGCGCGTTTTTGCGGCAAAGAGATGGCGCCCCCGGCTGAAAGTCGCCACGAAGCAAAGCAAGCATTACCACTCCGGAGCTGCCCGGCGAAACAAGCCGAGCCGTTTTAGCGCACGTTACAGCGCCCTCAAGTTAAACCACAGGGTGGAACCGTGTAAATTTTACACCCCTGAACGTAAAAGTTCAGGGGTGTTTTTTGTGCATAAAGGAGATTATGGCATGGATGAGAAAACAATGTATACATTTGAAAACCCGGAATTTAAAAACCAATACCGCCACACAACAAGCCACATTTTGGCCCAAGCAGTAAAGCGCCTCTACCCGGAAACAAAGCTCGCGATAGGACCTGCGATTGAGGACGGGTTCTACTACGATTTTGACAGCGAAACCATCTTCACGCCGGAAATTTTAGAAAAAATCGAAGCGGAGATGCGAAAAATATGCAAAGAGAAGCTATCATTAGAAAAGTTCACCCTCCCGCGCGCCGAGGCTCTGGAGCTTGTAAAAGACGAGCCGT
>JGI994J12354_10005198_pt1 | contig 11295 bp, 13 predicted proteins | sample IntmicLarv3ML3BL_FD_12354 | JGI IMG/M metagenome (IMG submission 12354) | reverse complement strand
GCGATGGATTTTCATGGATTTTTCCACAAGAAAGCCCAGAAATGTATCGGAAGAAATGATTCAGGCGTACGGAGCCAAGCAAGAGCCGGCTATAGAGAATGAAAAATTTTCTATGCCCAAGGAGGCGGACGGAGAGCTTGTTGGTACGCATCGATTTACAGTTACCCGGCGGGACACGGACACCAATGGACATGCCAACAATGTAAAATACCTGGAATGGGCAATGGATGATGTGCCGGATGAAATTTATGACGAGCATCAGATTGGAGACATTCGTGTGGCATACAGAAAGGAATGTGTGCGAGGGGATGAAGTGATGACGGAAACATATTGTAAGCATACGGAAGGCATGACAGAAGTACTGACTTTTATTAAAAATGCGGATGATGCGGTGATTGCCGAGGTGGTGACTTTGTGGCTGTAAAGGATATGAAGGATGAGATGAGAAAAGAAGAGCCATAATCCGGTCTTGGCTGTGGTTTGGGCAAAACAGAAATGCCGGAAGGTATCAATAGAGAATAACGTGGATTTTAGAGGTATCGTCTGTCAGTGAATGCAGACGGTATCTTTTGTTTTACAGCGGAAAAAGAAAGAAATATCTATGACATAGTAAGACGAATGATGTGTGGGCATCCTGTTTGACAAAACGTATCAAAATAAATGAAACGGCAAAGAACCAGCGGGGAGGCAGACATTGTTTATATGCAGGAGATGATGCGGAAGCCTTCATTCGAGAACATAAAGAGCAAAAAATATGCAAGACAGAATAACATCTTGCATAAAAGTTTATAGAAATTAAAACAATATCGCCGCGCCGCAAGAGCGCAAAAATATAACCAAAAGAACAATCGGAACTGCAAGCGCGACAAGCGTTGACCAAAGTGCACCAATAACCAGTTTTAGGATACTGCGAATCAGAAAGAAAACAGAAAACAACGTAACAGCCAATGTACCAAAAACTACAGCCAGCAAAAGTCCGGACATCATTGCCATAAAAACACCTCCATCTCTGCAACAAAATAAGTGTGTAGCACCTACAGTTCTTCCGCGATTTTCGCACGCATATCTTCAATTTGTTCATCCGTTAATTCTAGCGGTGTATATGCAATGGAGATGTTATCGTTTTCATAGCGCGGAACAAGGTGCAGATGAAAATGAAAGACAGATTGTCCTGCGACGGTACCGTTGTTTTGCATAACATTCAGATGTTCCAAATGCAAAGTCGTTTTCAAGATTCCTGCGATATGTGTTGCTAACGTAAACAGGCGGCCTGCCTGAGAGGGATCGATTTCGAAGATATTCGGAACATGATTTTTGGTCAAAATTAGAACATGTCCTTCGTTTGCAGGGAAACGATCCAGTATGACTTTGAATTCATGATTTTCATATATTGTTGCCGATGGTATTTCGCCGGATATAATTTTACAAAAAATACACGCGCTCATTTAATAGCCTCCTTATAAAATGCATGAACATAAGAAAACATGAAAGTTGTTTTCTTATGTTCGAGAGTCACTGTTTTCTGCATTATAACACGAAAAGAGAGGCATTGCACAGTGCTGTTGAGAAATTTTGCAAATAAATTTAGCATTTCGCGAGCAGGTAGTTTAGTATTTGGCAGTGTGCTTGTTTATCTGTTAGGATTTCATAGAAAATATCTCGTAATTCTTGATCGGGAATACTTAATAGCAAGTCGCGATAGTAGGTTGCGTTATCCATCTCCATGAGGAAGGTGTTTTTCAATAAGTCGATGCCGTTTTCGCCACAGGGAACGATTGGATACATAGCGCTTTGTGCGCTTGAATACGCTCCTGTGAAACGATAGATTGCTTCTCGGAGGAGTTTTGCGTGTTTTATTTGGGTCAGATAGAGCGCCTCGACTAGATTGAGATTATCGGCCAGTGTGGAATCGCTGTACATGGTTTCATACCGCTGAAGCATATTTTTGGCATCGGCTTCGGCAATATTTAATAGATTCATTAAACGTTGGTCTCTTGAGAGTTCAGAGCGGGTGAATATGGGTTCGTTTGTGTTATTTTTTTCCGGTTGATTGCGTGGATGCATGGCAGTCTCCTTTTTGTTTTATTATCATACTATGCAAAAAGGTTTGCCTTCTTGCCTAATGAGGCATAAAATAAAAATATATATGCTATGTATGGAAGAGAAATCTGTTTTCTGATAAAATGAAAAATATAGACAGATAGGGGAGAGGCGTGAATCCATGAAGAGAATTGTGTTGACAGGCGGGGGAACAGCAGGGCATGTGACACCGAATTTAGCGTTGTTGCCAAAATTGAAAGAAGACGGATGGGACGTTGTATATATTGGTTCCGAAAGTGGTATCGAGCGTACGCTCATAGAGGCGGAAGGCATTCCGTATTATGGTATTCCCACTGGAAAGCTCAGGCGGTATTTATCGAAAGAGAATATGAAAGATATATTCCGTGTTGTAAAAGGTGTTCGCGAAGCTCAAAAATGTATCAAAGAGCTGAAACCGGATTTGGTATTTTCAAAAGGTGGTTTTGTTGCGGTACCGGTTGTGCTGGGCGCGAAGGCGAACAAAGTGCCGGTCATTATTCACGAGTCGGATATCACACCGGGGTTGGCGAATAAAATCGCGATGCCCTTTGCGAAAACGGTTTGCACCACATTTCCGGAGACGCTTGCCCATGTGCCTAAGGGAAAGGGCGTACATACGGGTGCGCCGATTCGAAAGGAATTGTTTGAAGGCAGGCGGGAAGTTGGTCTGGAAATTTGCCGTTTTGACGGGCAGAAGCCGGTGCTTTTGATGATGGGCGGTTCTTTGGGGGCTCAAAAGTTGAATGCGTGTCTGCGAAAGGAATTGTCTCAATTGCTGGAGGTATTTGATATCATTCATCTTTGCGGAAAGGGAAATTTGGTAAAGGAACTGGAGCAGGAGGGGTACTGCCAGTTTGAGTATGTATCCGAAGGTTTGGCGGATTTGTTTGCAGCAGCGGACTTATTCGTTTCCCGTGCGGGGAGCAACTCTATTTCCGAGCTTCTGGCCTTAAGAAAGCCGCATTTGCTGATACCGCTATCGAAAAACACCAGCAGAGGAGATCAGATTTTGAATGCGCAATCGTATATGAACCAGGGATTTGCCCGTGTTTTGCCGGAGGAGTCGATGACGGGAGAAACGTTGCGGGAAAATATCGTTTCTTTGCATGAAAATCGGGAACGATATATTCATACAATGGAAAAAAGCGGATTTACCAATGGTGTGGACGCAGTTATGGATGAGATACGAAAAGGTTAAGACAATCTTAATTAAAATGCGATTGACACAATGCGTGAAACATAATAAAATTCATTAGGTAGTGTTGGAATATAAAGCTTTTTATATAAAATTTGGAGGTAACCTATGAAAAAATATATAACTTTGGCAGTAGTTGCTGCATTGGCTTTTGCGACAGTAGGCTGTTCAGAAGGAACAAATGAGGCGAGTGTGCCAAGTGGAACAAGTGGTATAGGCGGAGCGATGAATTACGCTACGCAGTTGGAAATGCCTGAAGAGGGCGAAGAAGTTGCACTCATTACAACGAATCACGGTGTAATTAAATTACGTTTGTTCCCGGAGGCTGCGCCGAAGGCCGTAGAGAATTTTATGACATTGGCGAAAGACGGATATTACGACGGGGTCATTTTTCACCGTGTGATTGAGGATTTTATGATTCAGGGCGGTGATCCGACAGGAACAGGCGCAGGTGGCGAGAGTATATGGGGTGCGGGCGGTTTTGAAGATGAGCCTTCGCCATATCTGCATTTTTACAGAGGGGCGCTGGCGATGGCGAACCGTGGTGCAAACACAAATGGTAGCCAGTTCTTTATTGTTCAAAATGCAGAGATGAACGAGCAGTATAGCGATGCAATTCGTTCGATGAGAGAAGAATATGCAGATGTCGAGGTGGCGATTGGCGAAGAGTTGCTCGTGTTTCAAGATTTTTATCCTGACGAAGTGTTAGAAAACTACACAAAAATGGGCGGTGTGCCCCATTTAGAGTTTGTTTTTGGCAGCGTGTACACAGTTTTTGGACAGGTGTTTGAGGGTATGGATACGGTCGACAGCATTGCGGCTCTCGAGAAAGATTCCAATGACAAGCCGTTTGAAGAAGTCGTGATTGAAACAATTGAAATTATAACTTACGCAGCGGAATAAAAAGGAGCGCATTTATAAATGAAAAAAGGTATTTTGCTGGGGATGCTTCTGTTGTTTGTGTGCGGACTGTGCGCTTGTTCGCAGGAAGAGGCAAAAGAGGTTGTTATGGAAGTGGTGGATTGCAGTGTGCCATTTATTAACGAGATGGAAAAAGATGTTACCGCTTTGCGTGTGCGTCCGTCCGATGCGTATGAATGGTCCGGAAATATTTTAGGCGATGGCGCTTGGTCAGACAGTTATTCCGTTGATGTGATTGTCAGCGCCGAAGTGCCTGATGCAGAAGCAGGATGGCAGGTGGCTATGACATTTGCGGATAATCAGGAGCTGGTCTGGAATGATTTGGTTATGCAAAACGGCGTTGAATATGTTTTCTCCTATGAAGCGGATGGTACGCCGAAGGTGGTACAAAACATAGTAGAGTATGAAGCGAACGAAGAATTATAAAAAATAGGTCAATGACGACTGATGGAGAGGGGAAACCCTTTGCGGTTGGCTACAGGAGGAATCCGGTGGCACAACGCTGCTCTATCAGTCGCTTTTTTTATTTATCTATAGAAACTGAAAGGGAGATGACATTGTGAAGGGGAAGTTTATTTTTGTAACAGGCGGTGTGGTTTCGGGATTGGGCAAGGGTATTACAGCGGCATCTTTGGGCAGGCAGTTGAAAGCAGGAGGATATAAGGTGAATATGCAAAAGTGCGATCCTTATATCAATATTGATCCCGGCACGATGAGTCCTTATCAGCACGGGGAGGTTTTTGTTACGGAGGATGGAGCGGAGACGGATTTGGATTTGGGGCACTACGAGCGCTTTATCGACGAAAATTTGACAGCATACAGTAACATTACCGCAGGGTCAATTTACTGGTCGGTGTTGCATAAAGAGCGCCAAGGGGCGTATTTAGGGGAGACGGTGCAGGTCGTGCCTCATATCACGAACGAAATCAAGGAGAGTATTTACCGTGCAGCAGCGGGTGCGGATGTGATTATAGTCGAGGTTGGCGGAACTGTCGGGGATATGGAAAGCACGCCGTTCTTGGAGGCAATTCGCCAAATCGGACGGGAGCAGGGGAGAGAGCATTGCCTATATATTCATGTAACGCTCGTTCCGTATTTGTCTAAGGGTGGAGAGATGAAGAGCAAGCCTACGCAACATGCGGTAAAAGAGCTGCTATCGATCGGGATTCAGCCGGATATGATTGTTTGCCGCACGGAAAAGCACATGAGTGAAGAAATGAAGCAGAAGATTGCGCTTTTTTGCAATGTTACCGAAGAGAGCATTATTGAAAATATGGACGCAGACAGTTTATATGAAGTGCCGGTTATGCTGGAGAGAGAAGGCCTGGCAAGGGTCGCTTGTGCTAAGTTGGGATTGTCATACGAAGAGCCGCAATGGGAAGGCTGGCTGGATATGGTGGAGAAAGAACGCCATCTGGATGAAAAGGTGACGATTGCATTGGTGGGGAAATATGTCGAGCTCCATGATGCATATCTTTCGGTGGCCGAGGCATTGCACCACGGCGGAATTCATAATGGTGTGCGGGTTGAAATCGAGTGGATACAGGCGGAAGATGTCACGCAGGAGAATGCGGAGGCGGTATTTGCGCATTGTCAAGGGATTTTGGTTCCTGGTGGTTTTGGAGATCGTGGATTGGAGGGAAAGATGGAAGCCATTCGATATGCACGGCAAAAAGACATTCCGTTTTTGGGCATATGCTTGGGTATGCAGTGTGCAGTGATTGAGTTTGCGAGAAATGTTCTTGGTTGGGCAGATGCGTCTACATCAGAGGTGGCACCTGATACAAGCCATGCAGTTATTGATTTGATGCTGGCGCAAAGAGGGTTAACGGATATGGGAGGTAGCATGCGCTTGGGCGCATATCCTTGCAAGCTGGAGCAGGGTTCGGTGGCGAGAAGAGCGTATGGGGAGACGTTGATATGGGAGCGTCACCGTCATAGGTATGAATTCAATAACGACTTTCGAAAAGAATTGGAAGCGGCGGGGTTGAGGATTTCGGGCACGTCGCCGGACGAAGCGTTGGTGGAAGTTGTTGAACTTCCTCAAAACCGTTGGTTTGTGGGGGTGCAGTTTCATCCTGAATTTAAGTCCAGGCCGAACCGTCCGCATCCTTTATTCCGTGATTTTGTGCATGCTGCATCTTTGAGTAAAGTGACGGTATCTGAAACGTAAGGAAACCTTAATAAAAATGCATCTGTTTTCTAAGAAATATAGATTACAATAATACATAAAAGGGGAATCTGTAAGAGGAGGTAACCGAATGGAAAGTAGAGAAAACAGAGTCGTATCAGATGAGAAAATTCTTGTGCTGGTTAGAGCACAATCAGATTTCAAACGCTTGATTGCGTACGGACATTTGCTTGCGAATGCTGCGGAAGCGGAATTGCATGTGCTGTACGTTCAGCAAAGTGCGGATGTCTTCAGCGGCACAACATCGCTAGAGGTGTTGCAAAAGTTGGTGAACTATGCAACGAAGAGCGGTGCATGTATCCATGTGCATTGTCAGGAGGAAGTGCCGGCGTTTATTGGCGCGTTTACGAGAAAAGAAGGTTTTGGCACGGTTGTTTTGGGAGACTGTGCGAAAGAAGTTCAAACAAAACGGAATACTCAAGGAGTTCAAATATATATGAAGGAGCGTATTCTGGCATCCTTACCGGAGGATACAAAGGTTCATTTGGTATCCAAACAGGAGGATTCCTGGCTGATTTGTCTGAGATATGAAATATTAAAGTGGCTGTGCCATCCGAGGCGAATGATTGGAATGGGAGAATACGAGCCGGCTTTTTCCGAGACGACATAAATAGTTTGCCCTTGGCCAAAGGATTAGAAATATGATTTCTTTGGGATGGAATTCCATAGTTTGAAAATTTATGCGGTAGATTTTATCTGCCGCTATTTTCATGGAGGAGAGCGGGTAGCAGGGTGTCTCGTGTTGCCGGATTAAGGCGGGTATTCACCGGTGAATGAAACCACCTTTTTTGCGACATTTATCTTTTTTGGTTGCAATCAAAAGGAAATTATATTATCATTTCAAAGAGTAGAGAAAACTGCACGAAATGCGTGAAGCAAGCAAGGTACGTGAAGTACATGAATGAAGAATAAAAGGAGCGAAAGAAAAATGAGTTTATACGAAGACTGGGTAAACAGAGCATTTTCTAAAGAAGGCAACAGTATTGAGGCTGTTTGGGAAAATTATTTGCCAAAAGAACAAGCCATCTATGAATATATGATTGGGGAACAGGTAAGCAATATTTCCGGCAAGATTTCTGAATTGGCGGAACGCTTTGAGATGGAGATGGAAGAAATCGTTGCTTTTATCGATGGGTTAAACGATGTTTTGCCGGAGCCTTATGATATGGAGACATTGGGAGCGGATTCCGATATCGTTTTGGACATTGACTTTGAGAAGTTGCTGAAGAAGATGGTGGAATATAAAGCGGAGCACCTGTATTCATTGCCGCAGTGGAATAATATCTACGATGAAGAAACACAGAAAAAGTTCGTTTTGGAGCAAAAACGCTCCCGTACGGTCGTAAAGGGTGACAAGGTTGGGCGTAATGATCCTTGCCCTTGCGGAAGCGAAAAAAAATATAAAAAGTGCTGTGGAGTTAATGCATAAGAATGGAAACAAAAACGATTAAAATTTGCGTAGACAAGCCAGAGGCGGCGCTGGTTCGCGAAGCGGCGGAAATTTTACGAAATGGAGGCCTCGTTGCCTTTCCGACAGAAACAGTATATGGTCTGGGCGGAAATGGCCTAGATTCGGAGGTTTGCCGGAAAATATATGAGGCGAAAGGGCGCCCCTCGGACAATCCGTTGATTTTGCATATTTCTCAAATATGTGAATTGGATGCGATTGTTCGAGAAGTAAAGCCGATTGCCAAAAAGCTGATGGATGCGTTTTGGCCCGGTCCGATGACTATGATTTTCAAAAAAACAGACATTGTGCCAATGCAGGCGACAGGCGGTCTGGACACGGTGGCGGTACGCTTTCCCTCACACCTTGTGGCGCAGGCGATTATTCGGGCGTCGGGGCTGCCCATTGCGGGACCCAGTGCGAATATGTCCGGCAGACCCAGCCCCACCCGTGCATCACATGTGGCATTTGACCTGACGGGGAAAATCGACATGATTGTGGATGGAGGTGCGGCAGAGTGGGGGTTGGAATCTACCATCGTGGATGTATCAGGAGAGATTCCTGTAATTTTGCGTCCGGGTGCGGTTACGAAGGCGATGATGGAGGCTATTGTGGGCGGGGTTGAGATTGACCCGGCACTTCTTTCGAAACCGACGGATGACTTTCAGCCGAAAGCCCCCGGTATGAAATATACGCATTATTCGCCGAAAGCGGAGATCGTATTGGTGAAGGGCGAGCGGCTTGATGTTGCGCATGCGGTGAATAGACTGGCGGAAATAGAGCGGCGGCAGGGCAGGAGAGTCGGCGTGTTGGCAACAGAGGAGACGAAGCACCTCTACGATTGCGATGTGGTTTTATCTTTAGGCAGCAGAGTGCAGCTGGAGAAAATTGGCGCGAAGTTGTTTAAGCATTTGCGCAAATTTGATTTTCTTGAGGTGGACAAGGTGTATGCCGAGGTGTTTGAAGAGGACGGCGAAGGCATGGCGGTTATGAATCGTTTGAATAAGGCGGCAGGTTACCGCGTGATAGAAGCGGAAAAAGCTTGAAGGAGTGGAGACAGATGTTAGCATTGGGCTGTGACCATGGCGGATATGTATTGATGCAGGAAGTGATTGCTTATTTGGAAGAGAATCAAATTTTGTATCAGAATTATGGTGTGTTTTCTGAGGAGTCGGTAGATTATCCTGTGTATGGCAAGGCGGTAGCACATGCGATTGTTTCAGGCGAGTGTGAGAAAGGAATTCTGATTTGCGGAACAGGCATTGGTATCTCCATCAGTGCCAATAAAGTACGCGGTATCCGTGCGGCGCTGTGCGGAGACGTGTTTTCCGCAAAAGCAACGAGAGAGCACAATGATGCCAATGTACTTGCGCTTGGAGCAAGAGTGGTTGGGCCCGGGCTTGCATTGGAGATTGTAAAGGCCTTTTTGGAAACAACGTTTTCCAACGATGCGAGGCATATAAGAAGAATTGAACAAATCGAAGATTGAGATGAGGAAGAAGGGGAAGTTGTACTATGAGTAAATTGTTTGTTTCGGAACACCCGTTAATCCAAAATAAAATGGCTATGCTAAGAGATAAAAATACAGGTTCGAAAGAATTTCGTGAAATTATCGGAGAGGTAGCGATGTTGCTTTCTTATGAGGCAACAAGAGACTTGCCCCTGGTTGATGTCGATGTGGAGACGCCTGTGGCAGTAGCATCGTGCAAAGTCATTGAGAATAAGGTTGCCATCGTGCCGATTTTGCGCGCGGGTATCGGGATGACGGATGGTTTATTACAATTGATGCCAACGGCGAAAATCGGACATATCGGTTTATACCGCGATCCGATTACGCTAAATCCTGTGGAATATTACTGTAAGTTGCCCGCAGATGTGAATGAGCGCGTGGTGTTTTTGACGGATCCGATGTTGGCAACAGGCGGTACAGCGGATGCGGCAATCCATTTCTTAAAAGAAAAAGGTGTGAAAAATATCATTTTCCTCTGTATTTTGGCTGCGCCTGACGGTGTAAACCGTGTACAAAGCGCGCATCCGGATGTGGACATTTATGCAGCGGCCTATGATGCGGTGTTAAATGACCATGGATACATTGTGCCCGGGCTAGGCGATGCGGGTGATCGTATTTTTGGTACAAAGTAATTTCTTCAACAAGATTACGAAATCAGAATTTCGTGGATAAGCGGATGAGCGCTTAGAGAATGGAGAGGGTTTTTTGTTTGAACAGCACAACTGGTTATTATATATTGCGGCGTTTGCTTGTGCGTTTGCAATCACATTGGTTACAACGCCGCTTGCAAAGTGGCTGTCGTTAAAGGTTGGAGCGATTGATTATCCGAAAGTGCGCGGCGTACATACAAAGCCTATGCCCCGTATGGGCGGAATTGCCATTGTGTTGGGCTTCTTGATTACGACGCTGTTGATTTATCATTTTGACAAGAGCATGGATCAGATGCAGTTTATCGGTTTTTTGGCCGGTGCGGTGACGATTGCAATTTTGGGTGTGGTGGACGACATCAAGGAGCTGCCGGCAAAACTCAAGTTTAGTGTTCAGATTGTGGCGGCGCTCATGGTGATTTTTTCGGGAACAGAGATCGAAGTGGTGCTTTGGCCGGTGACGACGACGTTGCAAAAACTCAGCATACCGATTACGCTGGTTTGGATTGTTGGGGTGACCAATGCGGTAAACCTTGTGGATGGTCTGGATGGCTTGGCGGCAGGGATTTCATCCATTGCGGCATTGAGCCTGATGATTTTATGTATTATGACGGGAAGTATCACGGCGGTAGGTTTGACAGCGGCGCTTGCGGGTGCGTGTCTTGGATTTTTGCCGAGGAATTTTAATCCGGCAGAGATTTTTATGGGAGATACGGGTTCCACATTTCTCGGTTTTGTTTTGGCTGTAAGCAGCATTCTGGGTGTATTTAAAGGCTATGCGTTGTTGGCACTATGTGTAAGCGTTCTTTGTATTGGTTTGCCGGTATTTGATACAATTTTTGCGATGCTTCGCAGAATAGCAAAGCGCCAGCCCATTATGCAGGCAGACAGGGGACATTTTCATCACAAATTGATTGACAAGGGTTTTACGCAAAAGCAGGCTGTCCTGATCTTATATTTGATTAGTATTTTTATGGGTGCTTTGGCGATTTTTATAGCATTGAAGGATTCCCGAATTATTGTGGTACTTATTTTGACTGTAATCATTCTGAGCTTTATCATTTACTATTTCAATGCGCATATTGACAATAAAGACAAATAACCGCTTTGCGAAATTGCCGCGAAGCGGTCTTTTCTTTGAGGTACAAGTATGCTATACTGAAACTCACGGATTTAGGTGGATACAGAAGATGATTTGGAGGAGGGTGAGGAGAATATGGCTGAAGATGTGCGTGTTTCAAAGGCATTTATTGAAGCGTTGCCGGGAGTTCCTCCACTGTATGTATCTATTTATTTGATGACAAA
>JGI994J12354_10005197_pt1 | contig 11296 bp, 9 predicted proteins | sample IntmicLarv3ML3BL_FD_12354 | JGI IMG/M metagenome (IMG submission 12354) | reverse complement strand
CAATGTTCGTATACGGTAAAAGCCTTGTCTTCTTCAATTGTAAAAGTTGCTTTTGGTTCATCGCTAGGTAGGAGCTTTGCAAAGGACACCTTTTCGCCCTGTTCTACAGCAATCCACTGAATATAATGAGGCTCTGTCATAGGATGCTCGACTTCACCGATTACAACATGTAATTGGTTGCCGTCTAGGGTATAAGTAGGGACATGCTTTTCTAGCGCCGCGTCCGTCACCCCTGCAATCAATTCTGTCATAGGCTCACCACAACAGACCATAGGAACACCGGAATTGTTTAATAGAAATGCTTGGTTTCCACAATGAGAACATTCAAAAATTTTCATGATAATACCTCCTTTATTTGATTTGTAAACTAAGTATAAATGAACAAGTGTTTGGTGTCAAGTGTTAGATTGTAAGAATTCTTTTACCTGCCCGAGTATTATTTTCATCAATCTTGTACGTGATTCGATACTTGCCCAAGCGATATGCGGTGTAATCAGAAGGCGTCTGCTGTCGGTAAATGCAAGCAACGGATTGGTAGGCGACATTGGTTCTTCGCAGAGAACATCTAATCCTGCGGCAGCAATTTCCTCTTGCTTAAGGGCATGGAAGAGGTCTTGCTCTACGACGATTTGACCACGTCCCATATTTAGGAAAATGCAAGAAGACTTCATCTGTGCAAATGCATCTGCGTTGATTAAATTTTCCGTATGCTCATTTAGCGGCGCATGCACAGAGATAATGTCAGAAGAGGCAAGTAAGGTGGGAAAGTCCACTTGTTGATAGCCAGACTGGGGAGCTTGCCCGGAGGGTGAATGATAGATAAGATTAGCGCCGAATGCTTTTGCAATATCGGCGACACGTCTACCGATGTTACCAAGCCCGATAATACCCCACGTCATTCCTTCGATTTCATGAAAATGTTCTTCAAAATGCGTAAAAATTACATCATCTACATAGTTCCCACCTTTTACATAATGATCATAGTAGTTTAATTTTTCTAATAAATAGAAAAGCACGGAAAATGTATGCTGTGCCACACTCGAAGTAGAATAATTAGCTACATTTCGCCAGGCAATATTGCGCTTTGCAAGATATTCCTTGTCTAAATTATTGGTGCCGGTGGCGGTCACGCACACAAGTTTTAGGGCAGAAGCATTGCCGATTGTTGTTTCATTGATTGGTGCTTTGTTGACGATTACGATGTCGGCATCTTGCACACGGTCGCTTACTTCATAAGGTGTGGAAAAAGAATATTTCACAACATCTCCAATAGAATCAAAGCCAGATAAGTCAATATCATCGCCAATGGTTTTGGCATCTAAGAATACGATTTTCATAGGAACCTCCTTGTTTTGTGTATTTTCAATATTTATTTCTATTATCTAGTAGGTGAGATGGTGAAGTCAATCTTTTTTTATATACTAGGAAATTGCTTTCCTAGTATATAAAATCCCACCTTATTGTGTTTTGTCAGGTTCGAGCAATGAAGGAGCATGTCTTCCAAGGTAAGATTCCAGAGTGACATGATCAACCAAAGAGGTAACAGAACCTTGCCGAGAGATACAAAATCCTGCGGCGTACGTTGCAATTTGAATGGCTTTTTCGATAGAGTAGCCTTTCAATAAGAAAGCAGAGAGAGCACCGATAAATGCATCTGCACCACCAGTAGTATCAACGGCCTTGAAATCAGCAGCAGGAAAGAATTTTGCGATACCATCACTTCTTAAGTAGCATCCTTCATGTCCTAAGGTGATAATGACAATGGGTACACCCTTATGAAAGAAAAAATCTGCACACTCTTCGATGTTTTTTTGTGTAGGGCAAATAGTTGCGAGCTCTTCTTTGTTTGGAATGAGGATGTCGATATTTTTGAGTAATGCATCTGGAATATTTCTTAGCGCAGCTGGTTTTAAAATATTTTTCACACCATATGTTTTACTGATGGTGGTAGCTTCTATAATTGCCTCAAGAGGTGGTTCTGTCGACAAGAGACAGTATTTTGCATTTTCAAAAAAGCGTTGCCGTTCACGAATGCCTTCTGGGCTAAGCTGTTTATTTGCACCAGAGAGAATCGTGATGCTACTTTCACCATTTTTTTCAAGGTAGATATAGGCTTTTCCTGTTGGGGAGTCTGCGTTGCGACGAAGAGCAGAAGTAGAGACTCCTTCTTTCTTGAGCGTTTCCAAGACATAAGATGCACTTGCGTCATTGCCAGTTTCGCCAATTAAGGTAACTTCTGCTTCAAACTTTGAAGCTGCAATAGCTTGATTAATCCCTTTGCCACCAAGAGAGGTAGAAACATTGAGAATCCTTGTGGTCTTTCCAGGTTTAGGGAAGGTGTCAACCGTGAAGAATTTATCAATATTGAGGCTACCAATAACAACAATTCTTTTTTGGCGAAGTGGTGTAGGAATGCCAATACTTTTTTCATGGTCAAAGTTTGAAGGTGTAGAAAAGGCATAGGAAGTCGCAAGTTCTTCTTTCTTTTCACATGTAGCAATCAAGTGTTTCGCAATGTAATCGCCAAAGGCTTGGTAAGGCACCTCCATACTTGAGATGTTAGGCAAGGAAAGTGTGTCAGAGGGTGCATCTTGCAAACTCACAAGCGATATATCGGAAGGTGCATAATAATGTCTCTTGCTGAGTTCTTCATAGAAAGAAAGTGCAGTAGTGTAATGAGAGCTGATGACACCTGTTATTTTTTTAGAAACCATAAGTTGAATATAATCTAAGTCAGCAAGACGAAGTTGCATGCTTGTGGAAAAGCGTAACCCATTATCATAGAGACATTGCTTGAAGCCTTCTAATATTTGTTGGGAACGTAAACTATTGTCCTTTAATAGGCAAGCGATGTTGGCATGCTGGTATGTAAGTAATTTCTGAGTCAAAGCATAACCCATCTGTGCAAAATCAATGTGGTAGGAATCAGAGAAACTTGGAGCATTGAGATATGATAAGGCAATATCTGCTTCTAAGAAATACTTATGATGCGCCATGCTAGAGGTATCGACAGGTTCCCAGATAACACCATCTACCTTGCTTTTCATAAGTTTCGTGATGTTCTTTAGCTCCATATCCGTATCATTTTGGCTATCAAACAACAAGAGGCTGTAACCATTTTCTTGTGCAGTGCGCAAAATGCCATTTAGTAGTAGCGTATTATAAGAAGAGTTCTGAAATAAGATTCCCAAAGTGAAACTCTTTGTATTTGCAAGAGTCTTAATCGTACTATAAGGTGAATAATGATAGTCCTTTACAATTTGAAGGACTTTTTCGCGTGTGCGTGGGTTGATATTTTGATCTTTGTTATTGATGATTTTGGAAACGGTTGAAATAGACACACCAGCTAGTCTGGCAACTTCTTTCATAGTCATAGAACATCTTCCCTTTCGTTTTAAATTGATTGAATATAGTATGCGGTACAATACAAGGTTTGTCAAATGTGATTCTAAAGAGTATGTGAATAGTGCATAGGAAACTGTTTTATCATTGTTTAAAATGCACAAAAAAACAAAAACTAATTGACAAAAACTATAACTATCATATAATAAAAGTGAAAGAAAACAGTTTAGGAAAAAAGTTTCCTAATTTGAGGAGGATACATATGAAAAAAATTGCAGTAATCGGGAGTATGAATGTAGATTTGGTTTTTGAGATGCCACGTGTTCCTCAAAAAGGAGAAACCATAAGTGGAACGAGGTTCCATATGGGAATTGGTGGGAAAGGTGCAAACCAAGCGGTGGCAGTTGCAAGACTTGGTGGAGATGTGACATTCTTTGGGTCAATTGGCAAGGATATTTTTGGAACACAAATGCGGGAAAAGTTAAAAAAAGAAAATATAAAGACATGCCTAAACGAAAGCACTCGAGCATCGGGTGTTGCAGAAGTGAACGTATATGAAAATGATAATAGCATTGTGGTCATACCAGGTGCGAATGCTGATTTTAATGAGGTGTTCATGCGTTCTATTTTAGAACAGCTTGATAACTTTGATATATTTGTATTTCAATTAGAGATTTGTGTGGATGTTATTGAGCGATTGATTACAAAGATTCGTAAACTTTCTAACAAAATAATCTTACTGAATCCAGCGCCAGCGAAATTGCTGAGTGCAGAGATGATTGCACAGGTGGATTATATCACCCCGAATGAACACGAAATCTATGAAATAGGTATTGCGAACAATGATTTAGAAGATATTTTGAAGAAATATCCAAACAAAATGTTAGTGACACAAGGTGAGGCAGGCGTTACATATTACGATGATGCAAAGGAAGAAATTGTGTTAGTGCCAGCGCTACGTGATGTTGAAATCATAGATACGACGGGCGCAGGAGATACTTTTTCGGGGGCATTTGCTTATGCGTTATCAACGGGATTGTCGTTGCGCGATGCGATTCGATTTGCCAATGTTGCAGCGGGTATATCCATTAGAAAGTTAGGTGCACAGGAAGGTATGCCAACTATGCATGAGGTGGAACAAGCCTTGCAGGTGGAGAACAAATAGGGAAAGTCGAGGCAGATAACTATATTATAAACATGAGAAATGCCTTGCAAATAAAGAGGAGTGTAACTGTCGTTTAAAAAATGATACACAAAGGAGGATTAGGATGAAAAAGTTAAGAAAAAATGGAGTGATTATGTTACTGGTGGGAACAATGTTATTAGCAGGTTGTGGAGCGAAGAATACTTCTGACGGAGAAAGTGAGAAGGATAATCAAGGCACTGCAAACTTGAAAGTAGCGGCAATGCTTAATGGGAATCTAGGAGATAAGTCTTTTTATGATTCTGCAAATGAAGGTATGCAACGAATGAAAGACGAATTAGGTGTGGAGATCAAAGTAGTTGAGTCAGGTTATGATGAAACAAAGTGGGAGCCAGCACTTATTGACCTGTGTGAAGAAGATTGGGATATTATTATTACAGGAACCTGGCAGATGACAGATTATGTAACACAGGCATCAGAAGACTATCCAGATAAAAAGTTTATTGTGTTTGATACATCCGTGGACTATACAGATGGCAAGAATGCAAATGTCTACTCTATAGAATACAAACAAAACGAAGGCTCGTATCTCGCAGGAGCAATTGCAGCAAGTATTACAGAATCTGGCAAAATTGGACTTATTGGTGGTATGGATATTCCGGTTATCAATGATTTTGTAGTTGGTTATATTCAAGGAGCAGTAGATACGAAATCAGATATTCAGATTGCAACCGCCTATATCGGTAACTTTGATGATCCAGCAAAAGGAAAAGAATTGGGTCTAGCGCAAATTGATTTAGGAGCAGATGTTCTGTTTCCAGTTGCATCAACCGCTGGTAATGGTGCACTAGAAGCAGCAAAAGAAAAAGATATACCTGCAATCGGTGTAGATTGTGACCAAGCGCTTTTATTTCAAGAAGCGGGCGATGAAGAATTGGCGAATCTTATCATGACTTCTGTATTAAAAGAAGTGGGGAATTCGTTAGTACGTGCCATTGAGCTAGAACTAAATGGCGGTGGTGCACCTTGGGGAGAGACAGAACAATTAGGGATACAAGAAGAAGCGATTGGGCTTGCGAAGAATGAAATATACGAAACCGCTCTATCTCAAGAGCTACGCGACAAAATAGAAGAATTAGAAGGTCAAATCAATCGTGGTGAAATTGAAGTGAAATCGGCATATGGTATGAGTACAGAAGAAATCAATGAACTAAAGAACTCAGTAGCACCATAGAGAATTTAAGAGCTGAAAAGATATGTTTCATAGGGGGAACAGTATGAGCGAACTATTGAAAATGGAAAATATATGTAAAGTATATCCAAATGGTGTTGTTGCGAACAGAGATATAAACTTTTCGTTAAAGAAAGGTGAGATTCATGCTCTTGTTGGTGAGAATGGTGCAGGAAAAAGCACATTGATGAAGATATTGTTTGGACTTGAGTCAATGTCTGAAGGGAAAATTATATACAAAGACAAAGAACTGTTACTGAAAAGCCCTATGGATGCAATATCACAGGGAATAGGTATGGTACACCAGCATTTTATGCTGGTGTCCTCCGTTACGATAGCAGAAAACATCGTTCTAGGCATGGAACCACGTAATGGTGTCTTGATAGATAAGAAAGAAGCCTTTAAAATCACGAAAGCTTTGGCTGATAAATACCATTTTGACATTGATCCAGCACAGAAAATAGAAGATGCGTCTGTTGGAACAAAGCAAAAGGTTGAGATTTTAAAAGCATTGTTTCGTGGCGCACAAATTTTGATACTAGATGAACCTACAGCTGTTTTAACACCACAGGAAACAGAAGAGTTGTTCAAAGAGTTGAAATTACTCAAAGAAATAGGGCATACCATTGTATTTATATCTCATAAACTCAATGAGGTGAAAGAAATTTGTGATCGCATTACGGTTATGAGACGTGGGCGTGACGAGGGAACTTTTGAAGTGGCCAATATAACGAAAGAAGAAATTTCGAATCTTATGGTTGGGAAAACGATGGAGTGGAAGATAGAAAAAGGAGTAGCAAAACCAAAAGAGAGCATTTTGCAAGTAAGAGGAGTCTCTGTCTTTGGTATTCACGATAAAAAGGTACTAAATGATGTTTCTTTTGTCTTGCGTGCAGGAGAAATACTAGGAATTGTAGCCGTAGAAGGGAATGGGCAATCAGAGTTGGTGGATGCGATTACTGGGATGAATCCATATCAAGAGGGCGACATTATCTTAGCAGAACAATCGATACGAAACAAAAAGGTTAAAGAGATTCGCGATGGTGGAATGGCGCATATTCCAGAAGATCGCATGAGTGTTGGTATATCAAAAAGTGCATCTATTCGAGATAATATGTTAGCAGTTTCTTATGCTGGTAGAGAATTTTCTAAATATGGTCTGCTAAATGATAAGAAAATAGACCAATGGGCAAAAGAAAAAATCAAAGAGTACCAAGTTTTAACCACTTCTGAGAAAACGGAGATTGGCAGTTTATCAGGAGGAAACATTCAAAAGGTAGTAGTAGCTCGTGAGTTCTCTAGCAATGCCAAGGTGATCGTAGCGAATCAGCCGACACGAGGAATTGATGTAGGCGCAGCAAAGTTTATTCACAGAAAGTTAGTTTCATTGCGTGATGAAGGTGCGGCAGTATTGCTTGTGTCAGCGGATTTGACAGAAGTGATGGATGTTAGTGATAGTTTGCTTGTTCTATATGAAGGCGAAATTGTTGCTTATTTTGCAGATGCAAAACAGACGACAGAAAATGAATTGGGCTTATATATGTTAGGGCTAAAGCGCCAGGAGAAAGCGCAGATTAGGGAGGTGTGCCATGAATAAGGCGAAGAAATTTCAAATACCAAGTATGACAAAGTTTGAAGTGGTTCGATTCATGGTAGCCATAGCCATTTCTCTTGTTCTAGCCATGCTAATTATCTTTACAATAAGCGAAGAGCCATTTCTTGCGTTACAAAAACTTTTTCTAGGTCCGATAGAATCTACAAGGCGTTTTGGAAATGTCATTGAGCTAATGATACCACTTACGTTTACGGGGTTAGCAGTTACAGTTATGTTCAAGGCGAAACAGTTCAATATGGCGGCAGATGGCGCGTTTTATATAGGCGGAGTCGTCGCAGCGATTGTTGCAATTGTAGTGCCTTTGCCAGTAGGTGTACACCCGGTCGTTGCGATTCTATTAGCTAGTCTTGGGGGTGGCCTTGTTTGTGTAATACCAGGCATTATCAAGCTGAAATGGGAAGCATCAGAATTGGTATCGTCTCTTATGCTAAACTTCATTGTACTAAACTTGGGGTTATATCTTATCAACAATGTATTTCGTGATGTAAATGCTGGCTCGATGGCATCATTGCCTTATCAAGAAAGTGCATTACTTGGGAAAATACTGAGTGGAACACGTATTCATGCAGGGCTTTTCATCGTTATTTTCATGACGATTGCAGTACACTTGTTTGTAAAAAGAACAAAGTGGGGATATGCACTGCGGATGACGGGACAGAATCAATCCTTTGCTAAATATGCAGGGATTGGAACAGGTGGTGTAATTATTTACTCACAATTTATTGGTGGTATGATTGCAGGTGCTGGTGGTGCAGTGGAGGCACTTGGGATGTTTGATCGTTTTAAATGGCAGGATTTGACAAATTATGGATTTGACGGCATTATTGTGGCGATATTAGCAAAAGAAGAACCAAAACTTATCCCGGTTGCGGCATTTTTTCTGGCATATTTGCGAGTAGGTGCTGATAGAATGGGAAGTGCGACAGATGTTACACATGAGATGGTGTCCATTTTACAAGGTGTTATTATTATGTTGGTAGCAGCGAAATCTTTTATGAAAACGTATCGACAACGTATGATTGAAAAGGAGGCGAAAGTACATGAGTAGTCTAGGAAATTTATTTACAACAGATTTTGTATTTGCGATTCTCCGTGTTACAACTCCAATTTTATTTGCATCTTTAGCAGCAATTATATGTACGCGTGCAGGCGTTGTAAACATTGCTTTAGAGGGAACGATGCTAATGGCGGCGCTATTTGGTGTCATTGGAAGTGGTTGGAGCAATAGCCTCCTTGTCGGTCTCTTAGCAGCAATAGTCGGTGGCATGTTGATGTCTGCATTGATGGCGTACTTCGCACTATATCTCAATACAGATATTATCCTAACGGGTATTGCAATTAACCTGCTAACGGCGGGAGGAACTGTTTTTATGCTATATGTGGCATCTGGTGATAAAGGCTCTTCTGTAAACATACAGAGTTTGGTGTTTCCCAAAGTGGACATACCGTTTATCAAAGAAATTCCTGTATTGGGAAATATCTTATCCGGACATAATGTTTTGACTTATGTAGCCTTTTTGTTAGTGGCAGCAGTTTATATTTTTCTATTCAAGACACCGATGGGGTTAAGGCTTCGTTGTGTTGGAGAGAATCCTAATGCAGCAGATTCTGTAGGGATTCCAGTGCGCAAGGTTCAAGTGATGGGNTTGTTAATTGGTGGTGCGATAGCCTCGCTAGGTGGTGCATATATGTCTATGGGATATTTGTCATCTTTTTCTAAAAATATGATATCTGGAAGAGGATTTATTGCACTAGCAGCAGAAGCGATGGGGCAATCAAGTCCCGTGGCAACCATGTTTTCATCCTTACTATTTGGTGCAGCAGAAGCCTCTTCTTATACGTTGCAGAGCTTAGCAATTCCGGCGGAATTCGTGCAGATGATTCCGTATGCGGCAACGATTCTTGGCTTGATTATCTACGCACAAGCTAGAAAAGGTAGCAAAAAGAAGAAGTTACAAAAGACAGGAGGGAAAAATGAATAAAAGAGCGATTATAATAGATTGTGATCCGGGGCATGATGATGCGATTGCTTTACTGCTCGCATTTGCAAGTGAACAATTAAATGTGTTAGGAGTAACTGTAACCGGTGGCAATCAAACATTGAAAAAAACACTGCAAAATACCAAAGATGTGTTAGAATATGCAGGAATCCAAACGCGCATTGCGGCAGGATGGGATACACCACTGTGCAGGGAATTAGAAATAGCACCAGAAGTACATGGAGAGAGTGGGTTAGATGGGCCAAAGTTGCCACGCTCTTCTTATGAGACTGATTCGTTATCGGCAACAGAGTTTATGCGAGAATTAATTATGCAAGCAACGCAAAAGGTGACGATTGTAGCAACAGGACCCTTGACAAATGTAGCGGTATTTTTACAAACTTACCCGGAATTAAAGCCGTCAATAGAAGCGATTTCCATTATGGGCGGTGCTGTGGTTGGCGGAAATTGGACACCGGCAGCAGAGTTTAATATTTTGGTGGATCCAGAAGCTGCAAAAGTAGTATTTCATGCAGGAATCCCCATTATTATGGCAGGATTGGATGTAACAAATAAGGCGTTATTATATGATGAAGATACAGAGAGAATGCGAAGCATTGGGAATAAAGAAGCAATTTTGGTTGCAGAGTTGCTAGATTTCTTTAGTAAATATCATAGAGAACTCGGTTACCAAGGAAGCCCAATGCATGATCCATGTGCAGTAGCATACTTGTTGGCACCAGAGATATTCGAAACAAAAGAATATTATGTAGATGTTGAAGTAGCTGGTGAATTTACCACCGGTGCGACAGTGGCAGACATGCATAAAATTACAGGGGAAACCCCAAACACAACAGTATTAGTAGGGCTTAGTCGTGAAAAATTTGTAACATTATTATGTGACGCAATGCAATCGTATGGAGATGGAGGAAGAAATAGATGAGAAAAATAATCGTAGATTGTGACCCAGGGCTAGATGATTTAGTTGCACTGATAAATGTAATGAGTCGTGAAGATGTAGAGATACTGGGCATTACAACCGTTGCGGGAAACCAATTACTTGATATATGTACGAAAAATGCATTGGCGATTACGCACACGTTTGGCAAACATATTCCTGTGTATGCGGGAGCAAATGCGCCTCTTATGCGAGAACAAGTAATTGCAGGTGAGATACATGGTGAAAATGGTATGGGAAATGTAGTGCTGCAAGAGGGGACTGCGAAAGTAGAAGAAGAAAGTGCATTTTCTTTTCTGAATCGAATGGCACAAAAGTATCCACAAGAGTTAGAAATTATCGCAATTGGTCCGCTTACCAATATCGCGTTAACCCTTCGGACATATCCTGAATTTGCAAAAAATACAAAGAAAATATCAATCATGGGCGGTGGGCATGAAAAGGGAAATGTAACACCGGCGGCAGAATTTAATTTTTATGCGGACCCAGAAGCTGCGAAGGCGGTCTTTGAGTCAGGAATACCGCTCCTTATGTGCGGTCTGGATATTACGATGTGCGAAGGCTTCGACGCTGCAGACATCAAACAATTAATGACGGGGCAGAAAAGTCCGCTTAATAAAATGATAGAAATAGCACTTCAAGATATGTTAGAAATAGGCATTCGTTTTGGCTATCAATATGCATTTGTACATGACCTGATAGCGGTGATTGCTCTTTTAGAAGAAGATTTTGCAAAGGGTGCGTGCTATCATGTAGACATCGAGACAAAAGGCGAGCTAACATATGGGAAATCCGTAGTAGACATGGAGCACATAACTGGAAAAGAGAAAAGTGTATTCGTTGGATTCTCGTTTGAGAAGGAAAAGCTCATGCAAGAAATGCAAAGAATGATAGGGTATTATGAAATATTAGGAAAATAAAAAGTTTAAAGACAAGGAGTTGGCTGTAATATGACCGACTCCTTGTACGTTGTAGTATCACGGGATGCTTGCTTAGCGCAAAGAGTTTGATTGTACGTATTGGCTTG
>JGI994J12354_10005196_pt1 | contig 11296 bp, 9 predicted proteins | sample IntmicLarv3ML3BL_FD_12354 | JGI IMG/M metagenome (IMG submission 12354) | reverse complement strand
CGGCCAGCAGGTCGATATCGCCGATCTCTCGTCGGAGCATATGCAGCGCGAGCCGGAGCGCCGTGCGGCGTCCTACTCCGGGAAGTTTCGACAGTTCGCCGACTACATTATCTAATAAACGGGACAATTCTCAGGTAGTTCTTATAAAAGCGGACGGACTCTCGCCGGCTTGTTATTTGTGGCTAATTAATCAACTCTACGGCGCTTTGCTGAATCCAGCCTTTATTGCCGTCGGCAATCGAAATTTCGTGCCAGCCGTCCAGCGTTTCGTTCACTATGAACTTGGTTCCTTCGTGAAGCACGAATATATCTTTGCTGCTGGCCGAAGGCGAGCTTTTGACCGGAGCCGCCGAGTTCATCACGATCCCGTGGCGAGAGTCGAGTTGGCGGGTGCGGGCTATTTGGGCATACGAGATAGAAGTGATCATAAGTATGGCCGAAAAGAGAGCTCCGTAAAATCCGGTTTTTCGCAGGCTCATTTTATTTGATACCAGCCAGAGGATAACAGCACCGAGGGCTAGAGCAAGGAAAACCAGCCCGAACGCCGTCCATGCGTTGGAGTTGAACGACTGGCCGATGTTGCGAATCCAGGTGGTAAGGAAAAATTCCGGTACGTCTTCGATTTTGTCTACCGTACGCGCGTTTGCCATGGCGAGGTTATAGGCGATGTCTTCGTCGCCGGGGGCCAGAAGCTGTGCCCGGTTGTAATTCAGAATGGCGTTGCCGAGCTTGTTTTGTTTGAAATATGCGTTCCCGAGGTTGTAATAAAGTTTGGCGCTCTGCTTTCCCGACTGCACCAAAGAGGTGTAGAGCGTTGCCGCTTTCTGGTAATCGCCTCCTGTGTACGCTTCATTCGCCGAATCCCATATTTCCATATCCGATGCACCGACGCCGGTTTCCCCCGTGGGGTGCATGGCGGTGCTGTCCACTTCCTGTGCCCAGGTGAGCGGCAGCAGGCAGAATATGGCTGCAAGTATGATAATTATATTTTTCATTCCTTTTTTGCGGATTTTGTTTTTACAAAGTTCCGTTACCCGTCCTCAGGGTCAGACTTTATTTTCCAGTCTTCCGATCAGGTCGAGCGCCGCCGTGTAGGCTTTATCCATCTGTATTCCGGCTTGCGGCGAGTATTGCGCCATTTCGCATTCCGAAATGAGGGTCAGGAAGTCTTCGCTCTGCTGTGGTTCTATACCTTTGGAAGAGAGGTCTTCCCTGATTTTCTCTTTGGTCAGGTTCGCCACCGGTATCGCCAGTTTGTCGCCCATGTATCCCCACAGCGCCCGCAGCATCTCTTCGAAGAATTTGGTCTCTTCTCCCGCCATCATATACACCTTGGCTTTGCGAAGCCTGCGGAGGGCTACTTTATTGGCTTTTTTGTTCTTTACCTTCACGATATCCGCGCGTTCGCGTATCCGTTTTTGCAGGAAGAAGAGCAATCCGGCGAAAACGGCGAGGATAACAATAAGTGTCATGAAAAACGGGACAGACCATAAAAACACTTTACCGCTGGTCGAAAACTGTGGGGAGCCGATCCGGATAAACCGTATGTCTTGGCCCAGTAATTTCACGTTCTCTTTGGTAACGCCCGAAATGATACTTTGGGAATTTCTCCCGGAAGTATTATCGGCCAGAATTTCGATATTGAAGTTTCCGCTCGAAAGCGTTACGTATTTATTCGCCTCGGGATCGAAATAGGAAAATGTCAGCGCATCGATATCATATTTACCCTCGGCGCGTGCCACGAACGGGTATTCGAATTCCTTGACGCCCGAAGTTCCCGTAGTGGTGGTCGTAATTTTATCACTCTTCTTGGCATCGTATTGTTCGAATGCCGCCGGAAGCGTCAGACGCGGAGGTTCTATAAAATTGAAGTTCCCGCTGCCGTTTATTTTTAGTGTGATAGATCCGGCCGAGTTAGCGTTCATCGTATTCGATGAAATCGAGGCGTCCAGGTTAAATTTACCGACGGCGCCGGCAAATCCTGCCGGTGCGGGTTGGGGGAGGTCTTTTACCGATATTTTGACCGGAGAGGCGACTATGCTACGGCGCACATTTTCGACCGAGTGCCCTCCGCCGAAAAACTGGTCGAAGAGCGATCCGTTGTTAACGGCCTGAGTCACGACCTGTGCAATGGCCGTAAATTCGCTTCGCTCGATTTCGAGAGTGCCCGCTTTTTGAGGGTAGAGCAACCATTGGCGCACTACTTGTGACTGATATTCTTTACCTCCGATAGTCGAGCGTCCGACTGCGCGGTTGTTCGAAACATCGATCTCATCTGCCCAGAATCCGTTGAAAGCCGGATATTTGGCGTTTTCGAGTCCGGCGATGCCTACCCGGGTATAAAGCGTGAGAGAAGCTACCAGCGCTTGTCCTTTATAGGCGGAAGTGCGCGTAACGTCCATACGCAGGATAATATCGTCGCTCGACAGTCCTCCTTGTGCGGTTGAACCGCCTCTGCCGCTGCCGGAGCCGGCGGCAGACGATCCCGGTGGCAGAATGTCGATATTGGCCGCTTTGGTTGAATATGTTTTACCGTCCGAAACTATGCTGGATGCCGAGATCGTGCCTTTGCCGGGAGTCGATGGGGCTTCCAGTACATATGTATAGGTGAGCCAGGGTAGCAATTCCTGCTTGGTGCCTACGATCGTTATATGAGTTCCTATTGATGGGGTCGGACCTGCGAGGACGTTGAAACCGGTGAAGGTCGGAGCGGTGAAATTTTCGGGATTGCCGTTGGTTATCGTAAATTCGACCCTGAAACGGTCGCCTGCTACAACAGATGGGGGAGCAGAGAGTTCAAAGGTCGTTGCCGCCGCCTTTACATGAGCGCTGCTAAGAACGAAAATGGCCGAGATAGCCGCAAGGATATATTTCAGGTATTTTCGGGTCATAGTTTTATTAAGCTGTCGCAAATGCAAATATACACTCTTTCGGGTTTATTTGAATACCGAGATTCTACTTAAAATCCTGTTTTTGCGGTCTATCATAAGTAATTCCGCCAGCAGTACCAGTAGGGCTATCGCCGCCAGATAGTAGAACTGGTCGTTAAACTCCTCGAAAACCATCGAAGAAAATTGCTGTTTCTCCATTTCGGATATACGGCGGAGAATTTCGTTGAGGCCCACATTTTGGTTAGTGGCGCGGATATACGTGCCGCCGCTCAGGACCGCTATTTGTTGCAGGGTTTGTTCGTCTAGTTTGGAGATAACTTTATTTCCCTGTTCATCTTCGATCATCTTGCCGTCGATAATTATCGGGGCTCCTTCGGGTGTTCCGATTCCGACCGTATAAAGCACGATACCCGCATCCGAGGCGCGTTGGGCCGCCGCTATCGGGTCGTCGTCATGGCTCTCGCCGTCGGTTATGATTATCATCGCCCTGCTGCGGTGGCTCTGGTCCGAGAACGAGCGTGCCGCGAGGTCTATCGCCTGTGCGATAGAAGTTCCCTGAACGGGGACCATTTTGGTAGAGAGGCCGCCGATAAACGTTTTGGCGGATATATAATCGCTGGTGATCGGAAGTTGAACGTATGCGTTCCCTGCGAAAACAACCATGCCGATACGGTCTTTACCGAGTTGTTCGATAAGGCGGCCGATGGCGTTCTTGGTGCGGTCGAGCCTCGATGGCGGAAAGTCCTCGGCGAGCATACTGTTCGAAACGTCCACCACGAGCATTATTTCGACCCCTTCGCGCTTTACTTCGCGCAGCTTTGCTCCGAACTGGGGCTGGGCAAGCGCTGCGATGATAAACGAAACTGCCACCATCAGCAGTATGAATTTGTTGCGGACCCTTTTGGCAGATGCCTCGGGCATAAGCTGCGTGATGACTTCCAGGTCCCCGAATCGCCTGAGGCGGCGTTTTTGCGCCCGGCGGTATACTACGAAGACCGCTATCAGGATGGGAATCAACAGCAGCAGGTACAGATATATGGGTTGGGCTAAACGGAACATCTTTTTACGGTATTTGGCGGAACAATATATAGCGGCAAAGTATCTCGATCAGCAGGAGTGCCAACGCCGCCAGTAGGAACGGATGGAAAACTTCGGTGTACTTGGTGAAATTCTCGACCTCGACTTTGGCTTTTTCGAGTTGGTTGATCCCGGCGTATATTTCGGCCAGCTTGGTGTTGTCGGTGGCCCGGAAATATTTTCCTCCTGTTTCGTCGGATATGGTCTGGAGCAATTTCTCGTCGATCTCGACCCGGGCTTGTTGGAATACCACCTGCCCCCATTGGTCGATCGCGGGGAATGGCGCGGTGCCTTCGGTTCCTACACCCACGGTGTATACCCGGATGCCGTATTCGGCGGCAATTTCGGCGGCGGTCATCGGGTCGATCTGTCCGCTGTTGTTCACTCCGTCGGTCAGCAGGATTATTACCTTGCTGGGCATTTCGCTCTCCTTGAGCCGGTTGACCGCTGTGGCCAATCCGTTTCCTATCGCGGTTCCGTCGTTGATCATCCCGCTCTGTACCTGATTGAGCAGGTTGACAAGCGAAACGTGGTCGGTGGTCAGGGGCGATTGGGTGAAACTTTCTCCTGCGAAGACCACGAGCCCTATACGGTCGGTGGGACGCTCGATAATAAACTTGGTGCTTATGTCTTTAGAGGCGCTTATGCGGTCGGGAGTGAAGTCGCGCGCAAGCATCGAGCTCGAAATATCGAGGGCTATCATAATGTCGATACCTTCGGCATTGATGTTGGTCTTGTTTTCGGCGGACTGGGGACGTGCTATGGCAACCACCAGTAATGAAACGACCAGAAGGCGCAGCACGAACGGGATATGCCTGAGCCAATAGCGGGCCGAGCGGTGGCCGGCCCCGACTCCCTCGATGGTCGATACCTGGATGGCTGCCCGTCCCTGCCGCGTGCGGAAGACGTAATAGGCGATCATCAGCGGTATGATCGCTGCGAGCGACCACAAAAGTCCGGGATTCTCGAATCGTACTATATCAAACATTCTTTCTCTTTAAATTGAATTTATTTTACTGTAGGTCAACGCCTTACTCTGTTTTACGATCTGCTATGCAGATCTGCGTCACGCCGCTTCGCTCGCCTCGGCCCCTTGCCCGGCGGCACGACAAACAATAGAAACGCTATAATTAATAGCAAATAAACTGGTTGCCAGCGTCTTGGGTAAAATATTTTCAAACAGTTTCCTAGGTATTGTTCTTTTCTCTAAACTATATCAGCGGTGGCGAGATTATCTTCCAATCGACAGCTTCATCGGCACGTAATAGACGGGTTTCGCCCTACCATTGCTTGCCCTGCCTTGCTCCGGCGGCCTGTGCGTTCTGCTCGTCGACTTTCTCTTTGGTCTTATCCTCGCTGGCCTGCACCGCGTTCAGCATACGTTCGGTGTCCGGGCCTCCTTTAGGCTTTTGCGGCTGTTCCTGCGGTTTGTCTTTATCGCTCTGGTCTTTATTATCCTGATTATCTTTGTTGTCTTTGTCAGGGTCCTGGTTTTGATCCTGATTATCTTGGTTATCCTGATTATTCTGGTTGTCCTGGTTATTATCTTTGTTATCCTGGTTGTCGTCGTTCTGGTCTTTATTCTCGTCTTCTTGTTTGAGTTTCTTGGCATAAGCCAGGTTGAACTTGGTCTGTTGATCGTCCGGGTTTATTCGCAGCGAACTTTTGTATGCTTCGATCGCTTCGTCGAGTTTCCGTTGTTTTAGCAATGAGTTACCTAGATTGTAATAGGTGTCCGCCTGCTTGAGTGGATCGGTAGCGTCTTCGGACAGTTTGGAATATCCCACCGCGGCGTCTTCGTAGCGTTGTTGCTTGTAGAGAGCCCCCGAAAGGTTGAAATTAGCTTCGTAAGAGTTGACGCTTTTTTCGATCGCCCGCTTATAACCGACTTCCGCTTCGGTATATTTGCCGTCTTCGTACAGGCGGTTTCCCTTGCGGATGTCGGCGCGTTCTTTTTGCGCGGCCGCCGTGAGCGGAAGCGTCAACAGTAGTATGGTAATTATCCTACGCATTTTCTTCCTCTTGTGTTTCGGCTGGATCTGGAGCCATAACCTTGGTTTCTTCGACATAAAAATAGGTGTCGTAATAAGCCTGCTCGTTGTCTTCGGGCGACGGGGCGAGTTTGGCGAATTTGACAAGGTCGGCAAGCGAGAACAACTCGCGTAGTTTTTGTTTCAGGCGCTCGTTGTTAATGTCGGCAACGGCGGCCATTATCTCGTGCGAGGTCATCTCCATAGCTCCGATATCGTAACGGTCTTCCATATAAATTCTCAGGATATCCGTCAGGCGTGAATAGTATTCTTTATGCTTGCCGTTCTGCCATAGTTTTTCGCTTTGTAGACGTTCTAATTCGCGGATGGCGGTAATGTGCGGCGGCTCGTTGGGTTTTGTGCGGACTTTTCCTTTACTTTTAGCGAGTTGCCGTGCGATCAGGTATATGATTGCTGCGAGGATCAAGGCCGCTATGGTCCCGTAGATCACGTAATCTTTGATCTCGGCGAATTGCAGCGGGGTCTTAAGGGGCGGTTTGATGTCGTATATGGTCTGGGTAAGGGTGTCGATCTCGAAAGTGTTAACTACCAGCTCTATAAGTTCTGCCGATCTGACCGTGTCTGTCAGGTTGGTCTGCGAATATACCACCGGAAAGCCGGTGACCTGATGAATACCTTCCTCGAACGATGTTAGGGTATATGTCAACCGCAGGACGACTCTGCGTCCCTGGTGGCTTAAGGTATCCAATTTGGGCCCATCGAGAATTTCAATCTCCTTGGTCAGCTGGTTCTTGTCGAACATCGCAAGCTGAAGTTCCTGTCCCAGATCGTGGTCGATGTCGACTTCCATGCGAAGGTGGTCGCCGATCATTATGGTGTCGGGAATCAGACGGGTCTGCAACGTGGGAGGGCCCTGCGCGCGGAGCGGTGGCATTGCTGCGGTCATAAGAAGTATAAGGCAGAGGAGTCTCCGGGTCATGGTTTATCGCATTTTAAATAATCTGATGAGCGAGGCGACGTAGTCGTCGTCGGTGGCTATATTCACGCTGTCTATCCTGTTTTTGAGAAGTGTGGAACCGATAATGGTATCGGTGCTGTTCCAATGGGAGGCGTATGATTTACGGACTTTGCGCGATGCGGTGTCGACCCATGCTTTACGTCCCGATTCGGCGTCGAGCATTTCGACGATTCCGACGTTGGGTATTTCGGTCTCGCGTTTGTCGTAAACTCTCAGGGCAACAAGGTCGTGTTTCGATGCGGCGATCTTGAGTGCGTCTTCGAAGCGGGCTTTTTGTTGTGCAATATCTACATCCATCAGGTCGCTCATCAGGAATGCGGTGCAGCGCTTTTTTACTACGTTGGCGAAGAACTGGAGCGCCATGCCGATATCCGTTCCTTTGCTTTCGGGTTGGAATTCGAGCAGGTCGCTGATAATGCGGAGTACGTGCTGGCGGCCTTTTTTTGGGGGGACGTATTTTTCGATCTTATCCGAAAAGAAGATGCAGCCTATTTTGTCGTTGTTCTGGGCGGCCGAGAATGCAAGCACGGCCGAGATTTCGGTAACGAGGTTTTTCTTTAGCATCTGCTGGGTGCCGAACATCCGCGAGGCGCTCACGTCGATAAGCAACATCATGGTCAGCTCGCGTTCTTCTTCGTAAATTTTGATATAGGGTTCCTGGTTGCGGGCCGTGACGTTCCAGTCTATGTCGCGGACGTCATCGCCGATGCGGTAACTACGTACTTCGCTGAAAGCCATACCGCGGCCCTTGAAGGCGCTGTGATATTTTCCTGCGAAAATATCGTTCGAGAGCCCCCGGGTCTTGATCTCGATCTTACGTACTTTTTTCAGTATTTCGTTTTCCATTTTTTTCTTGTTACTTTTTGAGGCCAAAAAGTAACCAAAAAGCTTTCCGGGGAATAAATCGAGCGTAGCCGAGATTTCCTCCCCGGGGTTTTAAGGTGTTCACTGCGTGAACGAGGCCTACATTCGGCTTTGCCGAATGATTTAGGCTATAACCAAAAGTCCAAAACTTCAAATCGGAGCGAAACCGAAGAATACAGAACAAACAAATATCGAAGGGTCTATGACCCTTTTGGGAGGCTTTTCTTTGGTTACTTTCTTTTACGACAAAAGAAAGTAATGAAAAAAGGAGGTTAAGGTACCTCTACCGTATTGAGTATCTCGGTTATTATATCCTCGCTTGTAAGGTTTTCGGCTTCCGCCTCGTATGTTAGTCCGATACGGTGGCGCATCACATCGTGGCACACCGCCCTGACATCTTCGGGAATAACATATCCGCGGCGTTTGATAAACGCGTACGCTTTCGACGCTTTGGCAAGCGAAATGCTGGCGCGGGGCGAACAACCGTAGCCGATCATAACGGCCAGGTGATCCAGGTTGTATTCCGAGGGTTCGCGGGTGGCGAAAATTATATCTACGATATAGCGTTCGATCTTCTCGTCCATATACACTTCGCTGACGATATTACGCGCCTTTGTTATGTCTTCGGGTCTCACGACCGGATTGGCTTTAGGAAAAGCGTTTTCGGTCATGTTTTGGCGGATAATCGTTCTCTCTTCGTCGCGTTTTGGGTAGCCGATCTTGACTTTGAGCATGAAACGGTCGACCTGCGCCTCGGGAAGAGGGTATGTTCCCTCCTGCTCCAGCGGGTTCTGGGTCGCCATAACAAGGAAAGGCTCGGGAAGAGGGTAGGTGTCGTCGCCGATGGTCACCTGGTGTTCCTGCATAGCTTCGAGCAGTGCGCTCTGTACTTTGGCAGGGGAGCGGTTGATCTCGTCGGCAAGGATAAAGTTGGCGAAGACGGGGCCTTTTTTGACCGCGAATTCCTCTTTCTTCTGGCTGTAGATCATCGTGCCGGTAAGGTCGGCGGGCAGAAGGTCGGGAGTGAACTGTATACGGCTGAACTTAGCGTCTATGGCGTTTGCAAGGGTGTTGATCGCGAGGGTTTTTGCGAGCCCCGGTACGCCTTCGAGCAATATGTGCCCGTTGGAGAGCAATCCGATTATAAGGCTTTCGATAAGATGTTTCTGACCGACGATGACTTTGCTCATCTCCATGTTCAGCAGGTCGACAAACGCGCTTTGCTGCTGAATCCGGTCATTTAGTTCTTTTATATTGACGGATTCGTTCATTGTGTATAGGTTGGTTTAGATTTATTAGCGAGGGTACTGATAATTTTAACGAGCGTTATCTCGATTTATTTTTTGCTCAGGCAAAAATAAGCAATTAAAACGTAAAGAATCCCTTACTTAAATAAATTCGTTTGTAATTTTCTACTCAAATATTATCTGGTGAAGTGTTCCTAATAATGAAAGAATATTTATACGTTTGTATAAACACAATTAAAACTAAGTAAAAATCCAATCCCAATTAACGATGATAAAAAAATATCGCTTATTGCTTGTGCATTAATCATTACCGCTAATAACAACAAAACCCTTAAGTTAGACCAAACCAATATTTCGCTTCGAAAGGATGGCACCCATGAGATATTAGTATTGGACGGTCCGGGGAATTATATATATGAATCTGAAAACGAATTCGTGGCAAGTGTTTCACCCTCGGGAGTTATTACGACAAACCGAGTCGGAACAACCGACATCAATGTTGTTTGCGGAAACTACAGTGGAAAAGTAACGGTTACAGTAACTCCGCAGTATAATCCTGTAACCCGGTAAAATCTTCATAGTATATAATTCTGTTTACCGTTGCTTCTCCGACGTTAAGGTTCCTTTATCGCCAAGATATTGAAAAGAATCTGAGTTAACTTTTATATATTTGCACAATCCTGGGATGTACTTTGGTATAGCTCGATTAAAATCGACTATGCTACTGACTCTCCTTGGTTTTTTAAAATATAAACTGTTAAACAGATGCTTCGACCCGGAAATTTACTGTTATTGATCGTGCTCATGGCGGCGCTTGGCGGCTGTAGTTTTGCCGAAGACAAGACTCCGGTGAGCGTGGAGGTCGGCGCAGTGGAGTTGCTTCCCGGGGAAACCCATGCTATCGTAGCTTCGGGAGGAAAAGAGGGCCATCTTTTCTCGTCGCTGGATCCTTTTGTGGCGACTGTTTCCAAAGATGGTGTTATAACCGCCCAAAGAGTCGGGGAAACCAAGGTGTTCGCAATGACGGCAGGAAGTAACGCGCCGGTCAGGGTTACGGTCAATCCCTCTTCTCTGTTATACGAAAAACCAATCACCGATTGGAAATTGGAAAAGCAGGAACTGATAGATTCCATCGGGCGGGAACCGCACCATGTGAGTGGGGAGATTATGTATTATGACGATCCGGATAACCCGGCGGTCGAATGGACTAAATATTTTACCAATCTCGATACCTTAAGGAACTCGGAAGTAGTTGTCCGAAAACTTTATACGGATGAGATGCTGGTTTATCTTAGTGAAAGGTATGTGGCCGCCGATTTTGTGCAGGAGGGCTTCGGCGTTATATACCTCAATGGGTTCAAAGCCAGGAATATCGATATGGGAATTGGCCTGGGCCAATCTCCGGATAATGCTGATTCGTGGGCAATCAGGTATTTTCCCGCCAAATTTGAGGAAGACCCCCAAATCAACCAGCCGCAATAATCCTTTTGAGGATTGATAGAGGGGGGGTATTCTAAAAGTCGGTAATACCCCGACCCTTGGGCCGGAAACTAAAAAATTCCTTGTGATACCCAGGGGTAGTTCATTACTATCTCTCTTGTGTGGCGACAATCTGATTTTGCCGGTAGTGGAATCCCCACTGATAAAAACTATCCCTTTTTTGGTGAAATCGTTTTTATAGCCCTTTTTTGCTTTTGTTCATAATATCTGCACCACGCGCTGATGCCGCATTGGTCGCATTTGGGCGCGCGGGCGATGCATACATACCTGCCGTGCAGGATGAGCCAGTGGTGCGCTTTCCCCAGTATTTCACGGGGGAAATGCCTGACCAATTGTTCTTCGGCCTGCAGAGGGTTTTTAGCTCCACGGGTCAATCCGATGCGCTCCGAAACGCGGAATACATGAGTGTCGACCGCCATTGCCGGTTTGCCGTAAACCACCGAAATTATAACATTCGCCGTTTTACGACCGACGCCGGGCAGTTTTTCCAAATCTTTCACGTTGTCGGGAACCGTGCCGCCAAAATCTTCCACAAGCATCCGGGACATGGCTTTCAGGTTCTTAGATTTTGCATTGGGATACGAGCATGATCGGATATATTCGAATATCTCTTCGGGCTCGGCGACGGCCATGTCCGGCGGCGTGGGGAATCGCTCCAACAGGGGAGGGGTGATCATATTCACTCTCTTGTCGGTGCATTGGGCCGAC
>JGI994J12354_10005195_pt1 | contig 11297 bp, 14 predicted proteins | sample IntmicLarv3ML3BL_FD_12354 | JGI IMG/M metagenome (IMG submission 12354) | reverse complement strand
ACAGGAAGCTTCAAATGATAATATTTCCGAAAGTCGTCGTTCATTCATTGCAACAGGCGCAACTATTGCAGGAACCGTACCATTATTAGCCGTAGCACAAAACAATGCAGAGGGTGGAAGCAAAAAACTACCCGTAACTCCTCCGGGATCTGTTAGTATCGAACGGTTTAAAGATTTATGTACCGGATGCCATTTATGCGTCGTGCAATGCCCGACACACCTGCTGAAACCGGCAGGACTGCAATACGGATTCGACTATATGTTGAAGCCTTATATGTCGTTCGCATCAAAATATTGTAATTACACTTGTATAAAATGTTCCGAGGTTTGCCCTTCGGACGCCATTAAGCCAATATCAGTAGAGAAAAAGAAAGTCACCCAGATTGGTATAGCAGAATTCTACATAGACCTGTGTATCGTAAAAACTGAAGGAACAGATTGCGGAGCATGTTCGGAACACTGCCCTACACAAGCAGTTCACATGATACCTTATAATGGAACCTTGACTATTCCAAAAGTAGAGTCCGATTTATGTGTCGGATGCGGAGGCTGCGAATCAATATGCCCTGTACGCCCCGAGCGGGCTATAGTAATAATATCTAATCCTGTCCACTTGACAGTAGAGAAGCCAAAGGAGGAAGAAGTGAAAAAAGTCGATATCGACGACTTCGGGTTTTAAAAAATGGGGCTGCGCGAAAATTCACGTAGCCCCATTTTTTAGATACTGTTTAAATTTTGCTCGTTATATTTTTCCATTATTATGGTTTTGTGGAAAATTTAAACAGTTTCTTAATATAGATCGTAATTATCCTCCGCGCTTAGCTCCGACCACATTCTTTTTTGGAGTAGATGTTTTCGGAGTTGATTTAGCTTTAGGAACACTTGCTGTTTTTGCTGATGTCAAAGAGCTTTCTTTCCGCTTAGTTGATGCGGCTTTCGTTGTTCCGGCAGCACTTTTTACTTTCGCGGTTTTCTTCTCTTCTTCGGCAGAATCAGTACTTTCACCCTCTACAACCTCTTCTTCTTCAACGTCGTCTTTCTTTTCAGAAAAATCCGTAATATCGTTGGCAATCAATAAATCATACCATTTCAACATTTTCTTTATATCACTCGGATAAACACGCTCACGATCAAAATTCGGCAATACCTCCGCCAAATAATTACGCAATTCGTCAGTCGATGCCTTAGTTAAATCTATAGATATATTTTTACCGCCTTCCTTTTCTTTAATGGAAGTAAACACCACACTAATGGGGGCTTCTTCTTCATCAGTATAAATTGATATATCTCCAAGAGAGATCACTTTATCACGCGAATAAGCCGGGATACGTTTCTTGTCTATAAGAGACTCTATTATCAACATATTACTGCCTCTTGATACCAGCTTATATAAACCGGGCTTGCCCGATACAGCCAAAATTTCCTTCAACATAAATTTGTAGTTTAAAAGATTAATCGGAGGCAAAGGTAGTGCAAACCGAGCGAAGAACAAAATGAACTAGTTCATTTTTTATTCCGAGGTGCAGCCTACCTTCGCTTTATTTGATGCAAAGGTAGTGCAAGTTGAGTGAAGTACAAAAAAACTCTTGCTTAAATTATTAAATTTTTCACTTTTCATTTTTCATTCGCCTTTGGCGCTGGTGCAAGTTGAGTGAAGTACAAAATAAGAATGAAACAAAATAGTCAAAACAATGATGTAATAATATTTCGAGATAATTTGGAATTATAATAAGTCCGTGCTTTCACAAGCACGGACATATTCGTAAAAATCAAAAATAGCCTAATTAATATTATATGCCTCCTTCTCGTGTTATACAAAAGGCTATTCAGATAATTACTAATCAATCAATTTTACTGTTAATTTTTACGATATATAATATCGGTAAAAATTTATTTACTTACATTTATATGATCGGAAAGTGGATAAAAACCCTATATAATTAATTATTAATCATCAATTATTTGCTGTATATAATTGAATATTAATATTTTTGTTTTTTTCTCCTCTAACTTCATTTATAACATAACTATATACTAAATCAGACAAATCATTACTTAATACGTCGGCGATTATAAAATATAACAGTAATTGTATTATCTTTGTCACAAAAAAAACCATAAATACTATGTTAACCGAAAAATCTTACCGTATTGACCTTGTAGACGCATTGAGAGGTTTTGCCGTTATGGCAATAATGCTATTGCATAATATCGAGCATTTTAATTTATATGCATATCCGGAACCACCTTCAGAGCTTATCGCAAAGATTGATTCCGGAATATGGGATACGATGTTTTTCCTTTTCGGAGGGAAGGCATACGCCCTCTTCGCCTTGCTTTTCGGATTTAGTTTTCATATCCAATATACAAATTATGCCAAAAAAGGCGGTGATTTTCGTTGGCGTTATATGTGGCGGCTTGTGCTGCTGTTCGGCTTAGGCTGCCTGAATGCGGCATTCTTCCCCGGCGAGGTTCTGGTACTTTATGCTATGGTAGGATTTGTTCTTGTTCCTGTTTGCCGCCTTGGCAACAAAACCTTACTCATCATTGCCATAATATTGATGCTACAACCTTATGAGTGGGGCAAATTCTTTTATGCAATGTATAATCCTGAATTCAAGACCGGTACGGCATGGATAAAATATAGCAGGGCGATGACCCCGTTCCTTCAGGATGGCAATTTTTGGGCAATGGTTAAATCTAATCTTTGGAACGGGCAGCTTTTCAGTCACATCTGGGCTTGGGAATACGGCCGTTTCTTCCAGACGGCATCGCTGTTTATGTTCGGCATGCTTCTCGGACGCAAAGAACTTTTCGCCAAACCGGAAGAACATAAATCGTTTTGGCTTCGCACATTGATCATCGCTGCGATATGCTTCATTCCTTTGTATTATTTAGCGGCAAAAATACCGGGTAGTTTTGAAAACCGTGCTATGAGAGGATCCTTATCTACGATCCTGCAATCGTTAAGAAACTTTTCATTTATGACGATTTTAGCATCTTTGTTTGTTATCGGCTGGCAAAATATCTCTATACAAAAAATATTCAGAAAACTATGCCCTTACGGCAAAATGAGTCTTACTAACTACATCACTCAATCGATAGTAGGATCATTTGTCTACTTCGGATATGGTCTTGCATTGTTCAACGTCGTGTCCACGACAGCCAGTTTTGGAATCGGACTGTTGATGCTTACTGCTCAATACCTGTTCTGCTGTTGGTGGTTGAAAAACTACCGTTACGGTCCGTTCGAATATTTATGGAGAAAAGGAACTTGGGCTTTCAGTAAAAAATAGGGGCGTATCAAATATATGCCCCCCCTATATAATTAAAAGAAGCATCTTATATTTTGTATTAAGATGCTTCTTTTTATATTAACTGTTTATTAATGGTCTAATTCGACAGTTACGAAATATGTTTTTGTAAAAAGGCTATTCCAATTCGGATGCTTTAACTTTAAATACTCGTCCGTTACGTGCAAAAACAAGTTCACCGTCCGATTTTTTACGCTCTTTTACCAAGCGCTGAAACGCTAAATGCGCGCCTTTCACAACAATTTCTTCGAATTTTCGAAGTTCACGTTCATTCATAATTTTTTAATTTATTATAAACAATAGCATTACAAATATCTCTTTCACCATTCCTGAAGCCTTTGGCTATAATCTCCATCGGCGACAAAGAATTGTCTGTTATCAACCAGTAATCGCATATCGGCAGGTACAAATCAAATAAATTCAAAATTCCTGTACGATAGCGTCGACGTACCGTCGGCTCACTGACATTATGCCCTCCTGTTGCAACCCGGCTCTTCACTCTTTCTACAGCAAGATCCGGTGTATTAAGCCAGAAATAAAGCAATGTCACATAATAGCCCTTCGATTGTGCATCTTTCACTAATTTGGCAATCGATCTGCTTGCCAACGTAGTCTCCAATGCAAACGTTTCCTTCAATCCGATCAGCTCTCTGATACGCTTATACATAATCCTGCTTGCTTCTACTGATACTGCCATCGTACTGGCATTAAACGGTGATAACCCTTTTGCTATCTCGTCTGAGTTCACAAACTCTTTACAGTGCAACATTTCCGGTAGTATTGTATACGAAGCTGTTGTTTTTCCTGCACCGTTACATCCGGATATTATGTATAAATTTGGCACGTCTCTAAGCATTTTTGCAATGCAAATATAAATGCTATTTTTTAATTGACAAAATAAAATACGTACAAAATTCTAAGTATTTCGTCCTCAAAAAACATATATTCGTACAAAAAACCCTTCATAATGCAATTAAATCGCGTATTATTGCATCACTAATAAAAATATAGTCATAAGAAACTTTAACATAATCGTCATGTATATTTAACTTTTTTGAACACAAAAACGGCTCAGATTGTTCAAGAAAATAGCGTTTCCATTCTTCACCAAGCTCACTTTCCAACTCACATAGTGACACACCCCATACAGTACGTAAACGCGTTATAATAAAATCATTATACTTCGTTCGTTCATCAAGCATTTCCTTTTCAAAAAACTTCCCGAAGCCTTCATTTACAAACTTTATATATTTTATTAAAGATGAAACATTTACGTAACGGGCATTGCCGTCATAAGAATGAGCTGACGGACCTACGCCAAGATAATATGTTCCGTTCCAATACGAAGAGTTATGAAGTGATATTCGCCCTTCCGGGTATGAATCCGAACGTTTGGCAAAATTGGATATCTCGTAATGAGCAAAATCTGCACCGGTAAGTTTATCAGCAAGAATACGAAAGAAATGTTCATATAATTCGTCGTCAACAGGCGTCACCTCTTCGCGTTCCATCATTTTATATAATGCAGTTCCTTCTTCATAAGTAAGTCCATACGCAGATATATGCCTAACATCAAGCGTTATGGCTTTATCAACATTTTTCGACCAGGCATCTATCGTTTGACCGGGCAGTCCGTAAATAAGATCAATGCTAATATTCGCCAAGCCTGCACTTTTACATCGCTCAACGGCTATTTCCGCCTGCTTTGCTGTATGTCTGCGGTTCAAAAATCGCAGATCGTTGTCGTCAAAACTTTGTATGCCTATACTTATGCGATTTACAGGCAGCGTTCTTAACGAAGTAATATATGTACGTGATAAATCATCGGGATTCGCTTCAATAGTTATTTCAGGATTTTCAGCAACAGGATATATTTTGTATATACCCTCGAATATTTTTTCAAAATCGCACGATTGCAGCCGGGAAGGTGTTCCTCCGCCGAAGTATATTGTTTTTACGCTTTCGCCTTTAAAAAAATCCGACCGTATTTCCATTTCACGCAGTAACGTGGAGATATAAGCGTCTTTGAACTCCATATTGGTATTAGAGTAAAAGTCGCAATAAACGCAACGTTTTGCACAAAAGGGAACGTGTATATATAGTGCTGCCATGGAAATAAGCCCGGTGATACCGGTTTAAATATCTTTCTTAGGCGATTTATCTTCTTTTTGCTTACCCCTTACTTTTAAAAGCTTGATACGCAAATACCTCAGTAAAAATATTACCACTACGGAAACGCCTATTACAATAAAATATTCGGTGTAACTAATATTACTATTATTGCGTCCCGGCCAACCGATAACGCTCATCACAAGCAAATAAGCCAATAGAGCTATTGTAAGAATATTAACCCTCTTCATTTTCAATTTTCAATTTTAACTACGTTGAAGCACCTACGCTAAACAAAGACAAGCAAGCTTGCCTTTGTACTCACTAAAACGGTGCTTTCAATTTCCTAAGAAGCTTTATTTCTTCCGCATATCCCGGCAGTTCGTTTGGAGTTTCAAGATAAAATGGAAGATGTCTCAATTTCGGATGATTTATTATTTTCTTTATGGTTTCAATCCCAAGTGTTCCGTTACCGATAGTTTCATGGCGATCTTTGTGGCTCTCAAACGAATTTTTACTGTCGTTAAGGTGTATGGCTTTTAGTCTATCAAGGCCTACTACACGGTCAAACTCATCAATAACGCTATCCAAATTGTTTACTATATCATATCCCGCATCATATATATGGCATGAATCCATACAAACGCCCATTTTTTCGGAAAGTTTCACTCCATCAATAATAACACGCAGTTCTTCGAACGAACGGCCTATCTCGCTTCCTTTACCTGCCATTGTCTCGAGAAGCACGGTAGTCGTTTGCTCCTGCCTCAAAGTATCGTTCAACGCATCTATTATAAACTGAATGCCGACCTCAACACCTTGCTGCACATGGCTTCCCGGGTGAAAATTATACATACTTCCCGGTAAATATTCCATCCGTCGTAAATCGTCTGCAAACATTTCGCGCGCAAACTTACGGATACCGGCATCTGCAGCACAAACATTCATTGTATAAGGCGCATGCGCAAGAAAAAAACCAAGATCGTTCTCTTCCGCAATCTTCAGAAATGCGGCAATATCTTTTTTATCTATAGGCTTCGCGCTCCCTCCGCGTGGGTTACGCGTAAAAAACTGAAAAGTATTGGCACCGACAGTCAAAGCATCTTTCGCCATTGCCTCGTATCCTTTTGAAACAGATAAATGACATCCTATTCGAAACATATCAATTATATTTATTAAAAACCACATCCCGAAAATCATAATAAAGATATTCCGGGATGTGACAATGTGTATTAATTATCTCTTTTTTCTATTCTCACCAACTGTGGATTATCAATTATCTGGCGATCATCCTTATCGTCGGATATACTGACTATATCATCAACGACATATCGTGAATATCCTCGCCACGGTATTGCACCGAAATATTCTTTATAATGAAGCTCTACTGTTTTTCCGCCTGCATGCATAAGCTTTTCAGCAACATTTTTTTTTGCTACCGAAAAAACAAATTCATTTGATTGCATTCCCCCTGATTCAGACGCTTTAATTCCGGATTGAATAAGTTTTCCTTCATAAGTCTTAAAGACAAATCCTTTATAAACGACATAATTCAGTTTTCCGGTTTTAACTCCTTCAGCAAATGGATAATAATATCGTATTCCGCCCCAAACAAAAAAAACGGTAAGGAAAACCAATACAACAATATTCCTTATTTTCCTCCAACGACGTCCTTTTTGGCGAACGATATCCGTTTGTTCAAGCAACGACTCCATATCTTTTTTAAATTATTTATTGTCAATTACCTAAACCCCAATTTACCTTTTATGGCAGCAGGAATAGCATCTTTATGTACAACAATACTCATAGTTTTAGAAGCTGCAAAAGCTTCTGATGCATACCATAATCCTTTATATGTACTGCTTGTACCCCAAGAATTTTTAACCATATAATACTTCTTTCCTGTCTGATCTTTTGCTATACCATAAATAAGCATGCCATGATCATCGGTAGTTTCATAATTATCATACGCGACTTGGCGCATTTCCTGCGTTACGTCTATTTCTTTAGAAGGGCCGGCGATAAGATCCCGAATTTTGGCATCTCTTTCCGTGCGACTCAATCCTACCCAACGATCCTGATCCGAGCCTTTTGTTTCCTGATATTCAATATCAGGCATAACAGCTACTCCGTCTCGCGTAAATCCCCTCTCACTGACATCGGACGCCCAAGCAATGGTATATCCTGTATTTATTGCATTATCAAATACCTGCATTAACTCATTTAGAGGGATATTGTATGATAACCCCCAACGCCAGTTATCCTGTATCTCAAGTGCAAACGGCGAATAAAAAGGCTCATGAGTGTATGATGTAAGAGATACATAATCGTCAATATTAAGGCCTAATGATTCTCCGAAACTCTTAGGTGTATATTCTTTTCCTTTATAAATGAATTTTTCAGGAATCTTTCCCAGATATGACTCAATAATAGCTTTATGAGCGTCTTTCCATACAGGCGACAGTTTTCCGTTTTGATTTCCTATTATAGATTTCACAAAAGCAAAAGAAGACTGTTCCATTTCTCCGTGGATATGTATCGTATCGCCATAATTCAAACCGTTATAAACCTCGTCAGGTATTGCTCCGTAATGCTTGAAAACGTATAATACATCTTCAAACGAACCGCCTTGAGCATAGTTAAGAAAACCGTGTAAACGTACGTATTTATCAGCTTTATCAATATATGATTTGTTTACAACAAACATTTCCGACAAATCAAACTCGCCTTTTCCAAGACGCAGCAGTTCAGATTCAAAAAAACCTACTCCTGAAAATGACCAGCAAGTACCTGTTCTGCTTTGATTTTTAACGGGAGTAATTTTTAGTTCTTTTACTGTGGTAAACTTATAACCTTCATTATTTTCTTGTGCATTAGTCGAAATAAGTGCACACAACAACAATATTCCTGAAACAATTACTTTATTCATAGTACTAAATTTTAATTTATTTGGGAGCAAAGTTACTATGTTTGCATGGGAAAACAAAAAAAATCAGGAAATTATACATTTTTTCTATGACATAATATAATTATTTGATTCGTATCTTCTCCGATTTTTGGAATTTGGCTTTTAAGCGGTTCAGCAGGAGAGTAATTTCCTGTATTCATTTGTTCCTTTAGTTCATGCCATTCAATTGTGTTTATATAATATTTTTCAGTGATCCAACGTGGCCAAACAGGAGGACCTCCTAAAATATCATCTGTAATTTTAAAATCTTGATTATTTTTTGTTGTGAACCCCTTTACTTCTTTTTTATCGTACACTAAATATTTGTATTTACGCTCTATCCCTTGTTGCGCGCGTCGTGTTGTTGAAGACAAAAAAATATAACGTTCATCTTCTGCAATAAAAGGAATACCCCAATATTCATGACCGGACTTATTAAATGCATCAACAGAATACCAAACTTCATATTCATTTGGTAATTTATATTTTCCCATATTAATATAAGCATAAGGTTCAATCTTTGTTCCGGATAATTTCAATATTGTATCATAAGAATCATTACATTTATAAAATAACAAACTATTATGGTGATAAAAACATGAAAATCCCAATGAGGCTTCATTTCGATTTACGCTTTCCCTCCCATAAATTGAGTTAGGTATAGTTGCAATTGTATCACTATTACCATCAAGTGAGGTCGCAATAGCATTATATGGATCTTTAATAAACGCAACTTTGTCGGTCCAAAGAATTGAATCGGAAATGGATATCTTATTTGCAAAATTAGTTTTACTACGAAGGAAGTTTCCGTCATAATCATAATACATCGTAGAAAATACAGCTTGTATGATAATTTCTTTATTTTTTAGGTCTAACTCAATATCAGTCGCGCCAACATATTCACCGGGTCCTTGTCCTATGTCTCCAATCTTTCTTACAAACTGTCCATTCCTGTGGAATTTATAAACACCACCTTTCGCACAAATTATTAAGTCATTATCAACAATTTTAATATTGATAATATTTGTGATAATGATATCTTCCGGCGTTTTCAACTCAAGATATTCAATTGAATCCGCAATTTCCGATAATAGCATGGACTTTTCTGTTTCAACACATTGTGTAAAATCGATTGCGTAGAAATCGTTTTTTTTTGACCTTTCTTGGTTTGTCTGACATCCCATCAATAAAATGCATGATGTTAGAAATGCAAAATAATAATTTTTCATATCCAAAATGTTAATAAAATTAATAATTAATAAATCATATATTTTGATAAAGTTCTAACATCTTTTTTTTAAATAAAGACAATTCAAACTCACAAAATGTTTGTGACAAGACACTATCAATTGCATCGCTTAAAAATTCTTCAGCGTTATAAATCGGCATTATAACACTAACTGGAACTGTATAAGTTGTTTTTTCATGTTTTATAAAATTTCACATTTGACTATATAATATTATCACTACTATTCGAATAAAAAAATAAAAAACGGGGCACTCCAGTAAGGCTTCGTCTACTGTCATATTTTTGCTGCGCTAACAAAAAAAAGAACGACACGGGCAAAGATAGTGCAAGTTGAGTGAAGTACAAAATAAAAGCACAACAAGTGGGTGAAATAGCACAACAAGTGGGTGAAATAGCAAAACAACAATTTGGAGATTAATTATGAATAGATTACCCTTGTCTCATCATCAGTTCAATAATACATTATGCAAACATAATCTCCCACACCCGCCCGTCGCAAACCGCGATACCCTATCGGGATACAGAACTTCGAAAAGTTACGCGAAGGTGGCTTTGTATATGTAGACAAAACTCTCCACATCCGCCGACTGATTGATATGGGCAACCCAAATTTTCTCTCCCGTCCGCGACGCTTCGGCAAAAGCCTGCTGTTATCCACGATTGAAGCCTATTTTCAGAAAAAAAGCATTTATTCGAAGGGGTGGCAATCGCCAAAGGAGAACAGAAATGGAATGTGCATCCTGTATTGCATCTGCGAGAAGTACGACACGCAGCAAGGTTTGTTTGATATACTCGAACGCCAACTTACCGATTGGGAAAAGTTGTACAACATAAATGGAGCGGGAAGTCATTTCGGTCGTTTCATAACAATCATCGAAAAAGCCTTCCGGGATAGCGGACAACATGTTGTGGTACTCATCGATGAACATGACAAACCGTTACTGCACACATTTCATAACGAAGCACTGCAACAATCGTTTCGCGAACTACTCACCGCCTTTTACAGTGTCCTGAAAACCGCTGACCAATGGTCGCACTTCGTTCTTATCACAGGCATTACAAAATTCGCCCAGATGGATATTTTCAGTAACCTCAACCAGTTAAAAGACATCAGTTTCGACTCTCGCTTTGTCGAAATATGCGGTATGACGCGCACCGAAATCGAACAAAATTTCCCGGAAGGACTGCAAGTAATGGTCGAAGACAGAAAGATGACTTACCCGCAGGTAATTGAAGAACTCGCCCAACGGTATGATGGTTACCATTTTGAAGAGGAACAAACCGAATGTATGTTCAACCCCTTCAGTGTTCTAAAAGCTTTATCCAATAAACGATTCAAGGACTATTGGTTTGCCAGTGGCACCCCCACATTTCTGGTCGAAATGCTAGAACAAACAAGCTACGACCTTCGCAATCTGGACGGCGTAAGTGTATACGCCTCCTCCCTGATGGACGACCAGGCGGATAGCAACAATCCCATCCCCATGATTTAGAGACTGTTTAAATTTTGCTCGTTAAATTCTTCAAAACTATTTTTCGGGTAGTTGCTTACTTTATGAAGCGATAATAGCGGGCTGTTTGAGCTGAGTAAAGGGAGCAAATACACAAAAAGAGTGACGAAAAATAACGAACGTTTTAAGTAGCGAGCGCAGAGACAAAGTTTACTTTGGCTATGTCG
>JGI994J12354_10005194_pt1 | contig 11298 bp, 11 predicted proteins | sample IntmicLarv3ML3BL_FD_12354 | JGI IMG/M metagenome (IMG submission 12354) | reverse complement strand
TGGGGGTTTCGTCAAGCATTTATACCGTAACGATGCTTACCACGGCCCTTTGGGGCGGCACCCTTATGTACGCGGGGGTATTCGTCCTCAGCTCCGGCATCGCCTTTTTCACTATCAAAGCGCTGGACTGGATTTACATACTCACCAACGCCAGCTACCAAGTCACCCGCATTCCCATGGATTACATGCCCACAATCCTCAAACGGGCATTCACATTCCTTCTGCCCGTGCTGTTTATCAGCTATTATCCGGCGGCGGCAATCTGCGGCTGGGAGGGGGGTTCCCTTGGCTGGCTGGCGTTACCCATGGGGGCATTGTTCTTGGCGCTGTCTATTGTGGTGTGGCGGTTTGGGGTCAGGCATTATCAAAGCACAGGGAGTTAAGGCTGTTTGTGCAGGCGGCAGGGCATTGGCAAACGGCAAATGTCTACAGCGCAGCCTCTGCAACCGCGCCGCAAAGAAACGTCACGGCGATGCCGCCTTTGCCGCGCACCTCTATGGATTCCACCGCCCCCTGCACAAGCGCATCGCAATACAGCCCTTCTGCATCGAGGTTTATCTCCACCGCCCGCCCAAGCACCGCCTCGGCCTGTTTGCGGATGGTGTCCGCCAAGGCATCTGTATCCCCCGCAGTCGACAGCACCGCCCGTACAACCGCCGTTTCGAGAGCCGACTCAACCAACGCGGGCGATTGCCCGCACACCCGCCGCCCATGCTCTATACGGCTTCGGCACCGCCACACCGCACGGGGCGGGTTGTAAGCGTGCTGCACCTGCCGCCTGTAAAAGCGGCCGCACGCCCCGCACACCAACCGCGACGACAGGGCGTACTTGCCGCTGTATTTGCCCATGCGGGGCATTTGACCGGGCTTAGGGCTTGGCTTGCGCAAAGCGCCGCGCCGTGCCAGCTCCGCCTGCGTCTGCGCAAAAATTGCCTTGGAAATGATGGGGGGATGGGTTTCTTCGACATGGTATTGCTTGACCTCCCCCCGATTCCGCCGCGCACGCCCCGACAAAAAATCGGGATTGTAATATTTTTGCAAAATGGCATCGCCCGTGTATTTTTCGTTTTTTAGTATGGCATAAATGCTGCTTCTATCCCAACCGACCCTGCCTCGCGGGGTTTTGATGCCTCTTTCATCGAAATACGCCGCGATCTGCCCCGCGCTTTGCCCCTGCATAAACAACATAAATATCATTGCCACATGCGGCGCTGTGTCCTCGTTTACAACAAGCCCGCCGCCCACCGTCTTGTCGTATCCATACAAAAAGGGCACCCGCATCCGTCCGCCTTCAAACTGCCTCTCGATGGCCCATTTGATATTGGTGCTGATGCTTCGGCTCTCTTCCTGCGCAAGACTGCCCAAAAGGGTAACCACAAACTCGCCTGCCGCATCCATGGTGTTAATGTTCTCCTTCTCAAAATAAACAGGTATGCCCTGCGCCTTAAGGCGGCGTATATAGGTAAGGCAATCCACCGTATTACGGGCGAAACGGCTGATGGACTTGGTGATGACCATATCGATTTTACCCGCCGTGCAGTCGTCTATCATACGCATAAACTCTGCCCGCTGCCGAGTGCTTGTGCCCGTTGCGCCCGCGTCGGCATACACCCCCGCAAACCGCCACCCCGCGTGCCGCTGTATATATTCGCGGTAGTGGCTGATCTGCGCATCGTAGCTTGACTGTTGTTCCTCGTGGCCGGTGCTGACGCGGCAATAGGCACAAACCCGCAAACGCGGCTTCCCTTGCGGTGCGCCCTTCCGCGCGGTATGCGCAGGTATCACAGACACTTTTCCTGCCATTACGCCTCACCGCCTCTCAACCTTGCCTGCACCCGTTCATACAACGCCGCCGGCACAATCGCGGGCCGCACGCCTCCCATATACTGCCCGTTTTTCAGTATGGAGCGCACCGCCTTCGCCCCCATAAGCAAACTGTGCGCGATGCCGCGTATGGAAGCTCCCTCTGCATAGGCCGCGTAAGCCTTCCGCACACATGCGGCCTGCGCCTCGTTTATACAGGCCACACCGTTTCGGACGGCATAACCATACAGCCGCCCGGCCGCCCCGTCCAGCATTTCCCCCACCCGCTTAAACTCTTCCCGCGAAATAAGGTTGGTATGGCTGTCCTGTATGTAGTAGCGGTCGCGCTCCCCCCGGTTGCGCCGCCTGCGGTAGGTTTCATCGCCATCGCGGGCGTAGGATTTTTGCAAAAGCATATCGCCCGCATATCTTTCATTGCGCAGCATACCGTACAGGGCTCGTGCCGTCCACGCCGCTGAATACGCGGGGGTGGGTATGCCGTCGCGGTTTAGCCCCTCGGCGATGCGGGCGGGGCTTTCTCCATTCAGAAACGAACGGAACACGCGGCGGACAACATCGGCCTTATCCGCATCAGGCACAAACGCGCACCCGTTTGCCTTGGTATAGCCATACGGCATCTTGCCCTGCCGATACACCCCGCGCCTGAAATCCCTTTGATAGCGCCACTTAATATTCCTTGATTTGGATGCCGACTCCTCCTGCGCCACAGCGCTAAGCGCCGTCAACAAAAGCTCGCCCCTCGCACTTAGTGTATGAAGCCTCTCCTTCTCAAAATACACGGCGATCCCCCTTTTGGCAAGCCGCCGCACGGCCTCGATGCAATCCACTGTGTTTCTGGCAAACCGTGAAACGGACTTAGTCAGCACCAAATCGATATGCCCTGCCTCGCAATCCGCCAACAGGCGCAAAAATGCCGTGCGCTTGGCCATGCCTGTGCCGCTTTTGCCGTTGTCGGCATACACACCTGCAAATATCCAGCCCGCATTTGCCTGTATGTGCGCCTCGTAATATCCGCGCTGCGCCGCCAAGGACGACGCTTGTGCCGCATCCGCCGTACTGACACGGCAATACGCGGCCACGCGGATTTTTGATTTAGCCTCCATATACATAAAACGCCCCCTCAACCGCCTTCCTCAGGCACTATAGGCGGTTGCTCAAATGCTGTGCGTATGCGCTTGTCAACAGCGCACAGCTCCGCCTCGGTCAGGCCTCCCGCCCGCTGTGCCCTGCACAAAGCCGCATAGGCGATGCCGTATTGTATTCGGCTTCGCGCCTCCAAAGTCATGCCCATTCCGCCTTGTTTGTGTACTGTATATTTAGCTATAGACGGAAGGCCTGCCCTTTATGAATGGTATAGGCATTTCCTTTTTTGTTAAATTTTCGTAAATATAATGCACTTCGCTCGAAACTCTGCTATACTTAAGGGGTGTCTTTGATTCACACTCAACCCGCAAAGAGGTGTACGAATGAAACTGTATGATGGCCTGCGCCATATTTTCCGAAAAGCGGCGAGGCTTCAAATAACCATCAAAATGCCCGCGGCTTTGCCCTTGCTTCTGCTTTATTCCCTGGCCTTGACCTTGCTCGTATTTCTAATTCAGCCCACCGGCTTGCCGGATATTTGGCAAACCTTTCGCCAAACCGGCTTTTTGAATTACGCGCTTAATTGGCTTCCCATTGCCTTGGTTTCATATGTTTTGTATTTCGCGCTTGGCAACATCGTCCTTTCCGCAGGGATAACCGGGCTGGCCGTCCTCCTTTTGTCGATCATAAACCGCGTGAAACTGTTTATGCGGCACGACCCTTTGCTGCCACTGGATTTCGCGTTGGTGACGGAGGTCGCCGAGATCTTGAACAACACAAGTCCCTTCATTTTGATAGGCGGAGGGCTTGGGGTTTTGGCGGGCATCTCCCTCATCTTGCTTGCGACGCACTTTATAAAAACCCCTAAAATGCACGTCCTGCTGCGGGTGTTGCCTCCCGTTGTCTTGGCGCTTATCGCCATGCCGCTTAATCAAAAGGTATACGCAAGCGACGATATATACAACATGCTTTATGTGCAGGGAAACATATACAACCAGGCCGATTGCTATAACTCTAAAGGCTTTTTGTATGCCTTCATCTACACGGCCAATACAAACCACATTCGCCCCATCGACGGCTATGACAAAACGATTTATCAAGCCCTTTCCGCCCCTCGCCCGGAAGAGGCGGCACGGGTGCAAGCGAGAGAGAACCCTCACATTTTCTTTATCATGAGCGAGGCATTTTCGGAGATAGGCGACTCCCCCGCCATTGATTACACCGGCCACACCGATCCGTTAGCCGCGTTTAAGGAAATCCGGGCAGAGGCCGCCTTGTACGGGCACCTCGTGGCTCCGGCCTTGGGCGGCGGCACGGCGGACACCGAATTTGACAGTTTGACCGGCATAAACACCCGCTTTTTCAGGGGCGTGCCCTATTCCTACCGCTTGGTAAACCGCGACATGAACTCCCTCGCACGGCAATTGGGTTTGGCGGGTTACGAAAACACCGCTACCCACCCGGGTCAGCCCTGGTTCTACAACCGCGCAAATGTTTTCGAGTTTTTTGGGTTCACCGACACCACTTTTATCGATGCCTTCCCGGACAAAGAGATGTTCAAAAGCATGTATGTGCGGGAGGATTACTGTTTTGACACCATCATCGATAAATATGAGGCACATATCGCCGCCAAAAGCACCCCGTTCTTCAATTTTGCGGTCACCATCCAAAACCATGGCCCTTATGCCGACAAATACGCCGCCGGAACAAACTTTGCCACCGATTTGGATTTGACCGCAGAGGACATCAATGCCCTTTCCAACTATTTCGTGGGGCTCGCGGATGCCGACCGCGAAATCAAGCGGCTGATTGACTATGCCGCCGCCTCGGCGGAACCCATTGTGGTTGTCTTTTTTGGTGACCATTTGCCTCACTTTGCGGCCAATGTCTATGAAAAACTGGTAGATGGAACCGCCTCGGAATGGGCGCAGATGACAAACCGTTTTAGTGTCCCCTACATCATTTGGCAAAACGATGCAAGCCGCAAAACCAATGACTTTACCGCGCGCGTGCCTGCGCTTGAGCTGCCCGCAAATGGCAGGGTTTCCAGCTTTTATCTCTATCACATCCTGCTGCATCTGTTGGATATGCAAGGGTTGGAGGCCTATACCGAGCATGGATTGGCACTGCTTAAAGACTTCCCCATTTTGATGGAAAGCTTCTCTTTCGATACAGAAGGGGTTGGGCATCACGGCGTTTTTAATGCCCGAATACGAGAGTATTTAGGCTGGCAATATTACCGAATTATGGATGAAAAGTAGGTTGAACATGGAAAATACAGGCAAAAAAGTATTAAACGTAACTGTTATATCCATCATATCCAAGGTGCTGGCCATGGTAGGCATCGTTATGTATCAATCCCGATTTGGATTGTTTGACGATCGGCTGAACATGTTCAGCTATGCTCAGACCCTACAAACCTCGATTTTTACGATGCTGGGCACTACTCTCACCACCATTATCGTGCCGGTGTATTCCTCCTTTCTGGCAAAAGGGGAGATCGAGCGCGGCAAACGCTATATTGACAACATACTGACGCTGGCCTTGGCCTTTGTCATTGTTTTGGTGGTTGTTCTGCATTTTTTGACCCCATGGATTGTGTCCGCCACAAGCTACGAGGCTTCCTTTGGCACGTTTGCCATGCGCCTTTTAATGCCCGTTATGCTTTTCTTTGCCGTGCGGGATATTCTCTCGGGACTTGTGCAGTCCCACGGGCATTTCGGGGCAGCGGCGGCGGCCTCTTTGCCGTCCAGCCTTGTTACCATTTTGTATGTGCTCTTTTTCTCCGAACGTTTTGGGGTGGCAGGGCTTGTGGTGTCTACTTTGATCGGCTACGCCCTGCAAGCGTTGATCCTTCTGCCCGACACACGGCGCACGGGCTATCGTTACCGCTTTTCCTTCGGATTGAAGGATCGGGACGTGCTTGCTTCGTTAAAGCTGACACCCTCCGTTTTGCTTGGTGTGTCCGCATATCAGATTAACCTGATGTACAACAACAACCTCAGCACCGTGTTTAACGCCACCAATGTCATCGCCTTTATGCTTAACATCATTTTGGTGCCCGTTTTGGCGCTTACCATGTCCATCACGGCGGTGTATTATCCTAAGATGACGGCGCAATGGGCAAGCGGCGACACAGGCGGGTACAAACAGTCCATCCGGGATATATTACAGGTCATCGCCTTCATCTTCCTTCCTATGGCGGTTGGATTGTTTTTGCTGCGGTTTGATCTTATGGAGATTTTGCTGAGCAGCGGCAAAATCACAGCGGAGGAATTGCGCATGTCGGGCGAGATACTGGGCCTGTTTGCCCTCTCACTCGTCACTGTGGGCATCAAGGAGGCACTGGACAAAGTGCTTTATGCCCAGCAAAAGACGCTTCCCTCAGGGCTTGTCGGCATACTGATGATGGCGGCCAATATACTCATTTCTTCTGTATTGAGGCATCATATCGGGGTGTATGCCTTGCCCTGCTCCTACACCATTTCCTCGTTTATCGGGGCGGCGGCTCTGTTTATGGCGGTGCGCAAAAAAGTGGGTGCCCTCGGCATTTTGCCTGAAATACTGAAATTTATCATTTCGGCTGTTGCAATGGGCGGCGTTGTATATGTCGCCGGCACCATCATGGGGCAGGCTTTGCCGGGGGCGGCCTTATCCGCACAGCTTCTGCGGGCAGGCGTTTCTGTATTAACAGGCATCGCGGTATACATGGGCATGGCGGTTTTGCTCAAAGTCAACTACGCCTCTGTGCTGTGGCAAAAAGCGGCATATCTTATCAAACGGAGGTGATTTCATGCGTATTTTGTATCTCATGAACTACGCAGGTGAAGGCGGTTCTGAAACCTATGTCGAAAATTTGGCCGCCGCCCTATGGGGGGCAAACCAAATCCATTTTATATATCACCTGCCCGGCAAGCTTGTGGGCGTTATGGAAGCCCTTGGGGCCGCCGTTTTCCGGCTCGATATGCCTTCCCCTTTTGACCGTAAGGCCGTTGCCGCGCTTACGGCTTATGTAGACAAGCACGGCATCGAGGTCATCCACACGCAATTCCCGCGGGAAAACTATCTGGCTTTACTTGTCAAGCGGCGGCGAAAGGCCGTCAAGGTTATCTATACCAGCCACATTATCACCGAAGACACCTTTATTAAGAAACAGTTAAACAAGCACTTCCTCAAACGTAACGACGCCGTAATCGCCCTGTGCGCCCGCAACATCGATGCTTTGGTGCGAAACGGCTATCCCAAGCACCTGATACATCGGATATACAATGGCGTGCCTTTGCCAACAGACTCCGGAGGCGACAACCTCGCCGTCAGAAATGAATTTGGCATCGAACGAGGCTGCTTTGTATTCATCACCGCTACCCGCTTTACCCCGGAAAAAGGCGTGCCCTTTTTGCTGGAGGCCGCCGAAGCATTGACCAAACGGCTGCGTTTCCGCCTCATTATCGCAGGCGATGGGCCTGACCGCGCCGAAATGGAAGCCTTGGCCACGGCGAAGGGCTTGGCGGACACCGTTCATTTCGCAGGTTACCGAAACGATATGCCTGCGCTTTTATCAGCATCCGACTGCTTCCTGAACTCATCCGCCAACGAAAACATCTCTTTCGCGATTTTGGAGGCCATGGCGCACGGGCTGCCCATCATTGCCACGAATGTGGGCGGCAACAGCGAGATTTTGAGCGAAGAATCCGACTGCGGCCTATTGGCGGGCTATGGGGATGCGGCAGGCTACGCTGCGGCGATGGAGAGGATGATAACGGACACCGACCTCTTGCGGCGGTGCGGACAAAACACCGTCAATGCAATAAAAACCCGATTCTCTATTGACATGACCATAGCAAGCACCTATAATTTATACAAAGGCGATTCCAAAGGAGATACGGCATGATTGATAAAAATGGCCGATTGTTCGGCAAAATAAGTATTATTGACATTTGCATCGTTTTGGCCCTTGTTTTGGCGGCTGTGTTCATTGTACGGCAATTAACGGCCAAAGCAGAACTGCGAACCAGCGAGGAACCCATCCAAATCACCTTCTTCGCGGAGGAGGCACCCATATATGTCGCGGACTATCTCGCCATTGGGGCCCGCATGGAAAACGATGACACAGGCGATTTTTTCGGCTATTCCGAAAGCTTTAGCGTGGGCGAAAGCCTGACAAACACGGTTGACAAAACAGGCACGCCTCAACGCTCGCCGAAAGAGGATTTTTGTTCCATCATCGTAACAGGCACAGCAATGGGGCAACGCACAGAAACAAGCGTGCTTATCGGCGGCAACCGTTATGAAGTCGGGAAATACGTGGTCTTGCGCGTGGGCTTGGCAAAGCTTGCGGTTAAAGTGATGGCCATTCAATAAAACCTGATATATGTGAGGGGGTACGGCGTGTGCTGGATGCAAACGGCAAACTGTTTGGCAAACTGAATTATGTGGATTTGATTTTCCTGCTTGCCTTGGCGGCTGCGCTTGCTGTCGTTGTGCGCCTGGCAACCGCGCCCAAACCGGCAGTCGGAGATGCGCACCATTTGATTGTGACCACTTATGCCACAGAGATGCCCGACTATGCCGCTGGGTTGCTTACGGCGGGAAGCATATTATACGACTCGACCCACGATGTCGTGCTTGGCGAAATATTGTCCGTTGAGGTCAACCACACACCTGTGTACGGCATCGACAGCGAGGGCATTGTTTCCAAGCAATACCGCTCAGACGAGAAGGCCGTAGAAATCAAAAGCATTGTAGAAGGCAGCTATTTTGAAACAGGCTTTTTGATTGGCGGGTTTGAGTACGGCGTGGGGCAGCGCTCCACCTTCGCCGCCGCCGGGGCCACCTTCAGCGGGCAAATCAAAGGTGTGGAAAGCGCGGACTGAACATGGCAAAACAATACGGTTTCGGGAGATAGTGTATGAAAATTTTGGATGCAAAAGGGAAATTGTTCGGCTTCATCAATTTGATTGATTTTTTGGCACTTTGCTTGGTTGGGGCACTGGCGCTGTTTCTGGTGCTGTCTGACCGAAGTGAGCCGATTGTGGCGATTGCGCCGCCTACCCAGCCGGTGATCATCAAGGTGTTTGCCTCTGAGGTGCCTGACGAAGCCGCCGCCGCCATACAAGTCGGCGATGTGCTGGAAAACGAGGCCACCGGCTATATCGGCCGCATCACCGAGGTACAGATTACACCTGGCTATACCCATGCAAGCGACTATGAAGGCGTTTTGCATAAGGCATACAAAGAAGGCTTCAGCGCTATCGAAATCACCGCCTTGGCCGATGGCGAAGTAACCGCGACAGGCATTATGATAAACGGCGCAAAATACGGTGTGGGGCACAGTTGCACCATCCGCGCGGGGCTTGGCAAGATTTACGCACGCGTATCCGGGCTTGAGGTGCAATGACATGATAACTGATAACTACAAAAAAGCAGGTGCGATATGACACACAGCTTCTTTTACAACCTATTTGTCAAGGCCTATCAAGGCTTGATGCATACGTTTGACAAGTCCATGGCGATGCGGTTCTTTCGCATGATGGGGCGGTTTTGCGTGCATAGTGCCGTCCTCGGCCCTATCATCCGCCTGTTTACAGCGCAAACGAGAAACTATGCCGAGGGCAGCTTGATTTTGCGGCTGCTGGATCGGGCGCTGCGCTTTCTGGGCGTCGCCGCCGCGTCGGCATATGCTTTTTTGGGAAAAACTGCCCAAACAGGCCTGTTGCCGGGGCTGGCGAAGGCATTTTTGTCACCCGTCAAAAATCTCGGGGATATGGCAAAGGCTTTGGGCTTTTTAGGGCTTGGGTTTTTCGTGGTTTTCTTCGGGATAAACTTGTTTTTGAACGGCTTTACCTTAAAGATCGCCATGCTTTGCCTGGGCGGGCTTGGGGGTTGTGCGCTTTGCGCAGGGTTGCCTTCGGCCATTTTGGAGGAATGCATCAAAGGCTCTGTTTTCTATAAGCTCGGTGCCTGGTTTTTCGCAAACAGCCGCTGATTGGTGGCGCAAAATACGTATTTTGGGGTTGACGGATTTGTCCCTTACCAAACATCACCGCATCCTTTTTTTGGTGCTTGGCATCGTTTTAGCGATCGCCTGTTTTTTGGTTCCCGTTAAATGGGTTATTCTTGGCGCGGCCGGGCTTGCCTTTGCCGTGTTTGCGTTTTACCGGTTGGAAATGGCTATGGGGCTTTTCCTTCTGGGCATGGGCATTGTGCCGCACCAGTATTGGAGTAACCCGCTTCTGATGCTGGGCAGCCTATTCTTTTTCGCGGTCTATCTGGCACAGGTTTTGGCAAAGAAGCGCCCCGCCTTCTCTATAAAAGACGTGACCCCTGCCATTTTGGTGTTCACCATTTTCGTGGTGTATGCCATATGCGCCTCCGGACATTTCGGCGATGCGATGCGCATAGGCTCTTTGCTGTTGTCCGCCATGCTGTTTTGCGTGCTTCTTTCACAGGTCATACGGGACGAAAAAAGCCTTGCCTTTTTGCTTGACATGGTGTGCTTTGCGGTGTTTTTGACTGCGGTGTTCGGCATCTATCAAAAAATGATGGGCATCGAAATCAAGGCCGAATTTATTGACACCGCCGTCAGCGCCGACATGCCGGGGCGGCTGTACTCCACCATGAACAACGCCAACAATTACGCAGAGTATTTGCTTCTGTTGCTGCCGCTTTGCTTCGCCAACTTCCTCTATTCCAAATCAGAATGGAAGAAGCTTGTGATTGCGGGCATTTTGGCCGTTGGCTGTTATGCGCTTCTCTATACCTTGTCACGCGGCGCGTATCTTGGTTTTGCCATCGGCGTTGTTATCTATGTGCTGATTGCCGCACCGAAACTAGCGCCTTTCTTCGCCATTTTGGCGGTGCTGGCCGTGCCATTTTTGCCCGATGTGCTGGTGCGCCGGGTTTTAACCATCGGCAAGGACACCTCCAGCACTTACCGCCTCATGATATGGGAAGGCGTGTTTGCCATGCTGAAGGATTACTGGCACAGCGGCATAGGCATGGGCCCCGCCTCGTTTACCGAGGTATATTACCTGTATAAGGTGCCCTTGGCTCACCGCGCCATGCATGCCCACAACTTGTTCCTTCATATCTGGCTGGAAATGGGTATCGGCGGGTTGCTTAGTTTCATCGGCATTATTCTTGCCTTTGGGCGAAACGTGCTTTTTAAGTACATCCATACAAAAAACAAGCTTCTTCGCGCCGTTTTGCCCGCCTTGGTTTTCGGGGTGGTCGGCTATGCCGCGTATGGCATGGCCGAATATGTATTCTTCTACCCCCGCGTGATGTTTACGTTCTGGGCAGTCATTGGCATCGGGCTTGGCGCGGCCAAGTTGCCCGACGCCGCCGCGTAAAAACATAGTGCTCCCTGACCCGCCATTGGCTGTTGCCGAT
>JGI994J12354_10005193_pt1 | contig 11299 bp, 7 predicted proteins | sample IntmicLarv3ML3BL_FD_12354 | JGI IMG/M metagenome (IMG submission 12354) | reverse complement strand
AAGATTGAAAACAGCAGCGAAGGCATCCTGCTCGAAACGTTAGATGCTCCGCTGTTTTCGCCCGGGCAATTGGCTGTGTATGACTTTCATAACGAGGTGCCCGATATGCAAGGCGGCATCCACATTAACCTGCACAACAACGTGTGGGGCACCAACTACCGCGCGTGGTACGACGACGATGGCCTGTTTCGCTTCCGTGTTAGGTTGGGGTAAATCGGTGCTTTCCAGTATAAAAAAAAGCGCACAAGCATGTGCGCCACAACACTGTGTGGCTTTTCTTCTTCTTCGTGAAAATTTTCAGGGTGTTTGCGAAAAAAACACCCTGAAAATTTTGTTATATAAAAAATATAAAATATTTTTGCCGGATATGAAAACAAGCTCTAAATACTGCCAGTTATTAACCAATATTAACCCGTGTGGGAGAGAGAGAGAGAGAGAATAGGCACGTACTAAATAATAAAATTGGCAGAGTTGTACTCTGCTCAGGTATCATAACCCGGTTGCTTCTTACATTTTAAGAGGCGGCCGGTTTTTTTGCGTCCTATTTGAGCAATTGTAAGGAAAGATGTAAACAAGAGTTGAAAAATAAACAGTAACACAAAAACAATGAAAACAAAACTTTTTACCCTGTTAGCCGCGTTGGCTATTGCAGCAGGTGCGGCAGCGCAAACAACCATTGCCACTATGAAAACAACAGCAGAAACCGTTAGTATTAGTGTAGTGTGGACAGGTGACGGAACAATAACCGCCAATGGTGTGTTATTGGTAAACAATAGTGAAACATCAAGCGATGCCATAACCCCCACTGCTGGTGGTGTGGTAACATTGATCGCTACAGGTGGCGCGCGGTTGACGTATCTGGACTGCGGCAACAACTCTCTTACCGAATTGGATGTTACCAATTGCACGGAGTTGACGAATCTGAACTGCTACAACAATTCCCTTACCGCATTGGATGTTACCAACTGCCAGAAGTTGGAGGTTCTGGACTGCGGCAACAACTCTCTTACTGAGTTGGATGTTACCAATTGTCCGGAGTTGACGGTTCTGTCCTGCTCCAACAACTCTCTTACTGAGTTGGATGTGACCAACTGTACGCAGTTGACGTATCTGGAATGCTTTTACAACTCCCTTACCACATTGGACGTGAGCAATTGTACGAAATTGTCGTATCTTTATGCAAATAATCAGCAAATAGAGATGGAGGTATTGCCCGGTGCCGGTGAATTTGTTAACCCCATTTTGTATAAAAATCAAACAGAAACAGAGCCGATAATAATAGATGGAATGGAATATGCCCAAGGCAGCCTGGTGACGATACCGGCAAACGGAGAGGTTAATTTTACTATCACCCGGTCTATAGCAGACGGAGAACCTTTTAGCGGTATCATTACCATTAAGCGGATAAATGTGATTGCTGTTGACGAAGTGGAATCAGAAACATCTTTGTCGGTTTACTCTACCCCCAACGGAATTGCTGTTAGCGGCATACCGGCAGGAGAGACGATTGCTGTTTATAACAATAGCGGCATGCAGGTAGCGGTAGCACCGGCGCAAGAGGGAGCAACAATTATCCCTCTTTCTGCACAAGGTTTGTATATCGTTAAAGCCGGTACACAAACAGCGAAGGTGGTGAAGTGATTCTTTAATATCCTAATGATAATACAAAAACGCAGCCTGACAAGCTGCGTTTTTTTTCTTGTATCGAATAGTTTTCCGGCAAGACAATGATATATGTTTAACGCAAACTTGAAGATAGGTGGTGCTTCGAGGGGGCAAACAGCGTTCGCCGTGCCCAAAGGGATAGAGGAAAAACTCTCTCAAAAACATTCCTATTATTCTTGGGAAAATTGTATCTTTACACTTTCGATAAAAACAAATACCATGACCTCCAAAGAAAGATTTCTGAAGACAATTAACCGGGAAACACCCGACCGCCCGGCATTATACCTGAGTTTTGTTCCGCAACTTGCCGAAAAGCTGTACGCGCACTATGGCATGGAGTATCAACCGGCTCTCGATGCTTTTTTGAGTAACCACGTTTCGTGGACCGACCTGCTCAATAAGATGGGTGTTGACTGTATGTGTATTGCTGCTTCGTCGCCCGACAACAATAAAACACGCGTTGAGCCCGATGGGCTTATCGTGAACGAGTGGCGCATAGGTATGCGCAACCACGGTCTTTACGACGATTTTTCCGTGCATCCGCTGGCGAATGCCCAAAGTGTAGAGGATATCGAAAATTTCCCTTTCCCGCAGGTCGACGCGCCGGGGCGTTTCCGCGATGCTGAGCTTACGGTGGCCAAATACGGCAAAAAATACGGCATAATCGGCGACCTTGAATGTTCTATTTTCGAGTTGGCGTGGTACCTGACAGGTCTTGAGAAGTTTTTGATGGATATGATGATTGAAGAGCCCTATGTGGAGGTTTTGTTAGACAAGATTACCGACTACCACATTGCCGTAGGCAAACGCCTGATTGAGCTGGGTGCCGAAATGATTTGGTGTGGCGATGACTATGGTACGCAGCGCGGCCCATTGCTCGACCTTGATACCTTTAACCGCCTTTTCGCCCCACGCATAGGGCGCATGTTCAACGCTTTTAAAGAGATGAACCCCAACGTAAAGATGGCATGGCACAGTTGCGGATCTATTCTTCCGCTTATACCCCGTTTTATTGAATTGGGGCTGGATGTGCTGAACCCCATACAACCGTTGGCCGACGGTATGGATCCGCAATACCTGAAAGACAACTTCGGCGACAAGCTGATTTTCTTCGGTGGCATATGCATTCAAGACCTGCTTCCGAACTCTACCCCCGAACAGATAAAGGCCGAAGTGCGCCGCCGTGCCGGTATATTGGCGAAAGACGGCAGCAGTTGGCTAATAGCCCCGGCGCACAACATACAGTCAGACACCTCTGTCGAAAATGTTCTTGCCTTTATCGAGGCCGTACACGAACTATAATTAACAAAACTAAATAAACAAAATGAAAGCAACACGTTTTTTCGCGGTATGTTTGTTGAGCCTGCTGATAGCCGGGTGCAAACAATCGCCATCGCTAGACCAGTATGTAGATACCCGCATTGGTAACACCAATGGCGGACGCACCTATCGTGGTGCGGTAATGCCTTGGGGTATGGCTTCGGTTGCCCCATATTATCTCAATCCCGAAGAGGGATTCGATAAAAGCCTTGTCGGTTTCGGCATGGTAAACCTGAGTGGGGTAGGTTGTAGCGATGTTTCGGGCGCGGTTATACTGATGCCCTACAACGGAAGCGTTGAAACGTCTGTGTCGGACATTGTTTCTACCTTCTCAAACGAAGTAACAACAGCCGGTGTTTACGATTGCACACTCGATGCCTACGATATTGGTGTGCAAACAACGGCAACCGTTCGCTCCAACATTAGCCGCTACACCTTTAACGACACCAACCGCGAGGCAGTGGTAAAGGTTGACCTGACCAAGCACCTCAATCATAAATTTAACGAGAGCTCAATAAAGCAATTGTCCGACACTGAAGTGGTGTGCGTCAAGTCGCAAGGCAGCTTCTGCTCGGCATCGAACGATATTGGTAACATCTATTTTTACATGAAATTCTCGAAACCCATTGTTGCGAGCCATTTTTGGTCGCTTGATGGCGATACGGCCGAAGAGGCAATTTCGGGGATGAATGTGGGTGGGTCGTTCTCGTTCGGCAACATATCCGGGCTTGAGGTGCGCGTAGGCGTTTCGTACGTGAGCGAAGCCAATGCCCGCCTGAACCTTGAAGCCGAGCAAACCGGCAAATCGTTTGAGCAGTTAGCCAAAGCGTCGGTAGAGGCATGGAACAACGTGCTGTCGAAAATTGAGGTCGATGCTGTAAGCGAAGACGAAAAAACAATGTTCTACACCGCTTTATACCATTGCCTGCAACACCCCAACGTGTTTAGCGACGTAAACGGCGAATACCGCACCATGCGCAAGCACGAAGTAAAAAAAGCCGTAGGCTATACGCGTTACACACTTTACTCGTTGTGGGACAGCTACCGCAATGTGCATACACTTTTGGGCACGCTTTTTCCCGATGTGCAGCGCGATATGGTGGTTACCATGCTCGAAATGTACCGTGAAAGCGGCTTTTTGCCCAAATGGGAACACATGGGTTTCGAAACTTTTAATATGAATGGTGCCCCGGCAACATCTGTTGTAGTAGACGGCTATATGAAGGGCCTTGATTTCGACTACGAGCTTGCCTACGAGGCCGTAACAAAAGACGCGCTGTACGACGACCGTGCTTCGGAAGAGCGCGTGCGCCCCGGATTGGAAGTGTATAACAGCTATCAGGGCATGATACCGCACAACCTTACGGGCGAGCGCGAGTTTATAGAGTGGCGTAAAGACACCTCGAAACCCCGTCCGCAACCACCTGTATGGGGGCCTGTGTCAACAACCATCGAATACAACTATGCCGACTGGTGCATTTCGCAGTTGGCGAAAGGGTTAGGTAAAGATGATGATGCCAACCGTTTTTACTACCGCTCGCTCGGCTATCGTTACTATTACAACCCAGCGGTCGGTTTTCTCGCGCCGCGAAACAGCGACGGCAGCTGGTATGAACCGATTGACCTGATGGTTGATATTCCTTTCGGAAACGCACCCGCTTATGTTGAGGGTAATGCCTGGCACTACCTTTTTGCTGCTTCGCACGATATTGAGGGAACCAAAGAGCTGTTGGGCGGCGAAGCCGCTTACACCAAGCGTTTGAACGAGTGCTTTGAGCTGGATGAGTATATTTTGTGGAACGAGCCCGATATGTTTTACCCCTACCTGTACACTCATATCGCGGGCGAAGAGTTTAAAACGCAACAGTTGGTTCCGAGATATATTCGCGAGCAATACAACACCGGAATGGGCGGAATACCCGGAAACGACGACGTGGGGACACTTTCGGCTTTCCTTGTTTACGGTATGCTGGGCTTTTATCCCGTCAATCCGGTATCGAACAACTACGAAATGTCGGTGCCTATGGTGAAGTCGGCAAAGGTGCACCTGCCCAACGGAAATGTGCTTAACATCAAGCAAGCTCCCGAAGGGAGTGTTGAGCCCGTGCTGAATGGTGAGCCGATGGGTCGCTTTATTCTTACGCACGATGAGCTGATGAAGGGCGGAACATTGACTTTCCGCGCGGCGAAATGATGATTCCCGGAAAATAAATTCTCTCGAAAAAAGAGAAAATTGGTTATAATTGAAACAGCACAAACAAGATGAATAAGCGTTTAAAAAACATAGTTTTCTTCCTCTTGTTTGTGCTGTTTTTTGTGTGCCTGTTCTTTTTTGTCAGGGAGAGCAGCCGCCTGTTTACCGTTCGTGTATTTGAGCTGCCCGGCAATTTGCCGGCCGGCGACAGCGCGTTTCTTCCCACCTCAGAAAAGGGCGATTTGTACAAAAAAAAGCATTACTTCATCTCTTACTCTGTGCCCGACCGCCTCTCGGAATGGGTGGCCTACGAGTTGCATTCTACCGAGCTGATAAAGGCGGCAAGCCGCAACAACAAGCGCTTTAAGCAGGACATGACCATACCGGGCGGAGTAAAGTATAGCGAATACACAAAATCAGGCTATGACCGTGGCCATCTGGCACCTGCGGCCGATATGGCCTTCTCGGACAAGGCCATGACCGAGTCGTTTTTGATGAGTAATGTAGCCCCCCAGTTGCCTTCGTTTAACCGTGGCATCTGGAACACGCTCGAGAGTAAAGTGCGCGACTGGGCGCGCGATAGCGAGGCGTTGTATGTGGTTACCGGTAGCTGTTGGGACAGCACTTCCGTTAGCCTGAAAGAGACAGGTATACCCGTGCCCTGTTACTTCTATAAAGTGATTTTCGATACCAACCGGAAGAGTAGGGGGATGATCGTTTTTCTTATGCCGCATAGCGACGGCTTGCGCAATTCGATCTTTGATTATGTGATTACTGTCGACTCGCTCGAGGTGCTTACGGGCATCGATTTTTTCAGGCAATTGCCCGATAAGCTCGAAGAAGAGCTCGAATCGCAGGTGCGCACCCGGCTCTGGAAATAAAAAAAAGTGCTATCTTTGCACCAAATTCGCATTTAACAAAAACAATCAAAACTTACATGGCAGACGACAAAAAGATCATTTTTTCGATGGTGGGTGTCAGCAAAACATACCCTCCTCACAAACAGGTGTTGAAAGATATTTACCTCTCGTTTTTTTATGGTGCTAAAATTGGCATTATCGGTTTAAATGGTTCGGGTAAATCGACCCTTCTGAAAATTATTGCCGGCATAGAAAAGGAGTTTATGGGCGATGTGGTGTTTTCGTCGGGTTACTCGGTTGGCTACCTTGAGCAAGACCCAAAGCTTGACGACAGCAAAACCGTAATAGACATAGTTCGCGAGGGGGTACAGCCTATTTACGACCTGCTGAAAGAGTTTGAAGAGGTGAACGAAAAGTTTGGTGATCCCGAAATTCTTGATAACCCCGATAAAATGGACGCTTTGTGCAACCGTCAGGCCGAGCTGCAAGACCAAATAGACGCTTCCGATGCTTGGAACATTGACTCCAAATTGGAGCGGGCTATGGATGCCCTTCGCTGCCCACCCGAAGACCAACCGGTGTCGCAGCTATCGGGAGGCGAACGCCGCCGGGTGGCGTTGTGCCGCCTGTTGCTGCAAAACCCCGATATTTTGCTGTTAGATGAACCTACCAACCATTTGGATGCCGAGTCGATCGACTGGCTCGAGCAGCACTTGCAACAATATGCCGGAACGGTAATCTGCATCACCCACGACCGTTATTTCCTTGACCACGTAGCCGGTTGGATTCTTGAACTCGACCGCGGTGAGGGTATTCCCTGGAAAGGAAACTACACCTCGTGGCTCGAGCAAAAGACCAAACGCATGGAGCAGGAAGAGAAGCAGGTCAGCAAACGCCGGAAAACACTTGAGCGTGAGTTAGATTGGGTGCGTATGGCTCCGAAAGCCCGGCAGGCTAAGGGTAAAGCACGTTTAAACTCGTACGAGCAACTGTTGAGCCAAGACCAGAAAGAGCGCGAAGAGAAATTAGAGATATTTATACCCAACGGTCCTCGCCTCGGCAATAAGGTAATTGAGTCTAAAGGAGTAGCCAAAGCCTTTGGCGAGAAGCTGCTGTTCGAGAACCTCGAATTTATGCTGCCGCCCAACGGCATTGTGGGGGTTATTGGTCCTAACGGTGCCGGAAAAACAACCCTGTTTCGCCTTATTATGGGGCACGAGCAGGTTGATAACGGTGTTTTTGAGGTAGGCGAAACGGTAAAGATTGGCTATGTTGACCAGTCGCATGCCGACATCGACCCCAAGAAAACGGTTTATCAGGTGGTTTCGGGTGGAGTTGAATTTATCCGCGTAGGAGGCAAAGAGATAAACGCACGAGCCTACCTTTCGCGCTTCAATTTTATGGGAGCCGATCAGGAAAAACTCTGCGAAGTGCTTTCGGGTGGAGAGCGGAATCGCCTGCATTTGGCGCTTACCCTTAAGTCGGAAGCCAATGTGCTGCTTCTCGACGAACCAACCAACGACATTGACGTAAACACCCTGCGAGCGTTGGAAGAGGGTTTAGAGGGATTTGCCGGATGCGCTGTGGTCATCTCGCACGACCGTTGGTTTCTCGATCGCATATGTACGCACATTCTCGCGTTCGAGGGCAATTCGGAGGTCTTCTATTTCGAGGGGTCTTATTCTGAATACGAGGAAAATAAAAAGAAACGCTTGGGCGACGTTGAACCTAAAAGGGTTCGTTACCGCAAGTTGATGAACGAGTAAAAAACAGAGCTGTTGATGGATAGAAAAAAGAGTATCACGTTTATCTTCACGGTGTTTTTATGTTGGGTATGTACTGTTCCGGCATTTGGGCAAGCGGCTACTACCGTAAAGGGGGTGGTGAAAGACTCTATTTCGGGTGAAGTGTTGCCGTATGTGGCGGTGCAATTTGACGGAACTACCACAGCTGCAATGACTAATAACGATGGTTCATTCACCATGTCTAACCGTCAGGGAAAAACGAAACTCTCGTTTGCCTATCTCGGATACAACCCAAAAACAATAACGGTAAATGCCGGCCAACAAAACGAGGTAGAGGTATTAATTTCGCCCTCGGCCATAATGATTGACGAGGTAGTTATTACACCGCCTCGCCGTGAGCGTTATTCAAGAAAAGACAATCCGGCTGTTGAGCTGATTAAGAAAGTAATTGAGCGGCGCGATGACCATCGTATATCGCAAAAAGATTATTACAGCTACGAGCAGTACGAGAAAATGGGCTTTTCGATCAACGATTTTGCTTCGTTACAGGATAAGAAGATATTGAACAAGTTCAAATTTCTGTTTGCATACGTTGATACGTCCGAGTTTACGCAAAAACCTGTGCTTACCGTTTCGTTGCGCGAACGTATTTCAAGTGTGCATGCTCGAAAATCGCCTGAAAGCAATAAAACCTATGTTATAGGCCAACGCCATCAGGGCGTTGATCAAACGGTTGAGCAAGAGGGCATGGGGCCTATGATAAACGAAACGTTTAGGGATGTCGATATTTTTCAGAACGACATTTACATGCTTCTCAACAAGTTTGTAAGCCCGTTGTCGAAAACCATGGCTACCTCATTTTACAAGTACTACATAATGGACACCGTTATGGTGGGCAACGACAAGTGCATCGATTTGGCTTGTGTGCCGTTTAACAATCAGGACATGGGCTTTACGGGGCGCCTTTACATCACCCTCGACGGCACCTATTCGGTTCGGAAGGTGAAGTTGAATGTACCCCGCAACATCAACCTTAACTACGTTGACCAGTTGCAGATAGAGCAAGAGTTCGAGCGCCTCCCCGATAGCACTTGGGTAATGTATAACGAAAAGACGCACGTTAACTTCTTTCTGTTCAAAAACATGCAAGGGCTTTATGCCTCGCGCGAAAAGGTGTACAGTAATTATTCGTTCGATAATCCGGGCGATTCGGTGTTTAATGCCGGCAAAAACTGGATTGTACATTCCGATGCCTTAGAAAAACCCGACTCGTTTTGGGTAGCCAAACGCCCCTTTCCGCTGCAAACCAGAGAGGACAGGATAGGAGAGATGATGGCCGAGCTAAAGAGCATTCCCGTGTTTAACGTGATAGTAAAAACGGTCGAGATTTTAGTTTCAGGCTACGTAAAAACCGGTACTGAAGAAGATCCGAGTAAATTTGACCTTGGCCCAATGAATACAACTTTCAGTGGAAACGACGTTGAAGGGCTCCGTATGCGCTTTGGGGGGACAACAACGGCCAATCTCTGGAAGCATTTTTACATAAACGGCTACGGCGCTTACGGTACCCGTGACGAGAAGTGGAAATACCGTGCCGAAGCTACGTGGGCGTTCAACGACCGCGAATACCACGAAAATGAGTTTCCGATGCACAACCTTTCGGCCTATTATATGTACGATTTGCGCTCGCCGGGGCAAGACCTCTCTTATACCAACCGCGACAATATGTTTCTTTCGTTTAAAAAGGGGGTGCTGGATAAGATGCTGTATGTGCGAAAGTTAGAGATGAAATATGAGAAAGAGAATCCCGGAAGCCTTTCGTATGCCGTTTGGACCAATATGGTGAACGAGTCGCGCGCGGGTAGCCTGAGGCTGTTCAGACCCGATTTAGCTACGGGCGGCTTGATAAACGAAGACGGGTACAACTATTCGGAAGTGGGGCTGAGGCTGCGCTACACAAAAAATGAGAGTTACTACCAAAACCGCAAAAACCGCTTCCCGATAACCAAGGAGATACCCACCTTTACCCTTTCGCACTCGATGGGTATAAAGGGATATTTACAAGGCGATTATACCTATCAGCACACCGAGTTTATGGCGCAAAAGCGTTTTTACATGGCACCTTTCGGTTACATTGACGGCAATTTGAAGGCGGGAAAACTGTGGGGCACCAACGAGGCGTTGCCTTATCCGTTGCTGATTATGCCCAACGCCAACCAAACCATTACCATACAGCCCGAAACGTTCCAGATGATGAACGCGCTCGAGTTTGTTTCCGACCAATATGCTGCGTGGGACGTTACCTACTCAATGAACGGATGGCTGATGAACCGTATTCCCCTTGTTCGCTTTCTGAAGCTCCGGGAGGTAATCTCGTTCCGTGGCTTTTACGGCAGCCTGTCGGACGATAATCTTCCCTCGCGCGACAGAAACGATACCTATCTTCTTCCCGAAGGAACAGCCACTATGGGCAAGACTCCCTATATGGAGATGGCTTTCGGGTTCGAGAATATTTTTAAAATTATGCGCCTCGATTATGTTTGGCGACTCAACTATCTTGACAGGCCCGGCATTAGGCGGGGAGGGGTGCGTGTAGCGTTGCAATTTGCATTTTAACAACAATTTGCGCTATAATTGCCTTTACACCCGAAGAGCATGTGTGTTATCTTGTCACGCGTTGGGGAATAATAAAAATTGTATAAACTCCACCCCCAAACAGTTTTATTTGTATATTTACGTTGTAAAAAATTTATCTATGAAATTGATTAAAATATCGGTATTATTTTCACTGTTCGCGTTGTTGTCGTGCAATATGTCGGCATCCGATTCAAAAAAATCGGCCGAAGGAAAAGGAAAAAAAAGTGAGATTAAAATGCTCACACTGAAAGATTTCAAAGAGCTTATATACGATTACGAGGCTAACCCCGACCAATGGACGTATAAAGGTTCGTTGCCGGCTATTATTGATTTTTATGCCGATTGGTGCGGCCCCTGCCGGATGATTGCGCCCACTTTGAAAGAACTGTCGGAAGAGTATGCCGGAAAATTGGTGATATATAAGATTGACATTGATAAGGAGCGCGAGTTGGCGGCTCTGTTCCAAGTTAGCAGTATCCCGATGCTGCTCTATATTCCTGTAGACGGCACTCCACGTATGACCCGGGGCGCGATGAAAAAAGCCGATTTTGTTAAGGCTATCGACAGTTATTTATTTTCCGCCGAAAAGTAAAACACATTTTCTTTCGGAAAGAGCTCCGCTGGGATAGCGGCATAATAAAAGCACACAGGCGAGTGTTTTTTTTCTACTTCCGTCAATAAATAGCCATACGGTTTATCTATACCTATATGAAAAAGATAGATAAATTGTCACTCCGTTTTTTCGCAGCCGTTTTGTTTGCTTCAATGCTCTGCGTTTTATGCGGCTGCCAAGCTAAAACTGTGTATGTACCCGTCCGGTCGTCATCGACCCAGACCGAGGTGCGCCGCGATAGCCTTGTTTATGTTCACCTTCCCGC
>JGI994J12354_10005192_pt1 | contig 11301 bp, 9 predicted proteins | sample IntmicLarv3ML3BL_FD_12354 | JGI IMG/M metagenome (IMG submission 12354) | reverse complement strand
TTAAAGGAACAAGCAGGATTTTATTTTGTAATGTAAAACGGCGGAGGATTGTATTTTGTACACTTTCGGAATTTTGGTTGGTTTTCAAGCAGTTGGGAGTGAAATGTATGTGCCAAAAAGGAAATATAAGAAAAAAAGTTGCGGTTATTTTAGCGGCGATTGTCATAATTCCCACCGTGTTATTAAGCAGTATCAGATGGCTTTTGCCGGATAGGCTCACTTTGATCGAGGGTGAAAATACAAAAATTGACACACAGTTGCCGATTTCAGCAAAGTTGGATCACAGTGTGGGCGTGTTGGGTGTCACAACGCAGCCGTTGGCAGATGCGCATCATCTCGAATTGGGATCAGCGATTATGGCGGAACCGTTGGCGGCCGGAGAGACAACAATTACTTTTTATTTGTGCAATGCATTCCCGATAAAAACAGTAGAGGCGACAGTGTTGCCCAAGACGGAGTTGATTCCTGTTGGTCAAACAGTAGGTGTTACGCTGGATACCAAGGGATTATTGGTTTTGGGCACAGGACAGGTGGATTTGGGCGGAGAGAACCAGGCCGAGCCTAGCAAAAGCGTAATAAAAGCGGGCGATTTGATTTTGGAGGCAAATGGAGTGGAGTTGATTAACAAGGAAACATTCCACGAGGTCATACAAAATTGTGACGGCAAAGAAATTGTTTTGATAGTGGAGAGAAAAGGAGAGAAAAATGAAATTGCGATTACGCCGGTGTTTAGCCAAATGGCGCAGGAGTATAAGCTGGGGATTTGGGTAAGAGACAGTATACAAGGTATTGGAACGGTTACCTTTTATGATCCCAAAACACAGCAATTCGGTGCGTTGGGACACGGTGTGTATGATGTGGATACGGGGGAATTGATGGTCATTAAAGAAGGCTCGTTGATTCCATCGGAACTTACGGAAATCGTGAAAGGCGAAAAAGGTGAGCCGGGCGAATTGACGGGTACAGTCGAGAGAGGGCGGATACTGGGCGAGATTAAAAGGAATACCGAGGTTGGCATTTACGGAAGAATGGCAGGAGATGAGATCGCTTTGGGAGAAGCAATTCCAATTGCGCTCAGGCAGGAGATAAAAGAAGGCCCCGCAGTTATTTTGTCAAACATCCGAGATGGTGTGGTGCAGGAGTATAGCATTGTGATAGAAAGTGTGGGCAGAAGTGCCGGGAAAGACATGATGCTCCGTATTACGGATAAATGGTTGCTGGAAAACACTGGAGGCATTGTGCAGGGTATGAGCGGAAGTCCGATTATTCAGGACGGAAAGCTAGTCGGCGCTGTGACACATGTACTGGTGAATGACCCCCAACGTGGTTATGGAACCCTGATTGAAACGATGCTAAAAGAGACGGATATCGCACGATAGAGTGCCTGTAAGAAGCAAAAGAGCATCTGAGAAAATACATCGGATGCTCTTTAAAAAATAGTTTTCAAAAATTTCGAAGAATCATTAGAAATTTTCAGCGGTTGACAGCTGTCGTGGAGAAAACGAAATGTTTTAGAAAGTCGATGAAGATACAAATACGAGGTGATAGAACCTGAAATTCAGAATATGGGAAAACATGGATTAGGTGGAGCGTATCGTCTATTATTCCTGTATAATGCAAATGACATTTCTAAAATATGCAAGGATCATTCGTTATTCCATGCATTGTGCAGTTCAAACGTACTTTCAATTTTTCTTTAATAGAATATCCGTAAATATAGAATGGATTGAACAAAATGGAAATCGGGTTTTGAATTTCATCTATCATGACATTTAAAAATAGAAATTTATGGAAATATATAGAAATGGAGACTGGGTTGCAAGAAAAGCGGTATGAAATGCGAAAAAAGAAAAGATGCTTGTATTGGAATCTGTGTTTCGGACGTTTTACGCTTTATGTATGGTGATGTGAACAAAGCGTGATTATAATATAATCAGAGTTGTGAAGGAAAAGGAAGCTTTTGCAACTCAAGATGTAAGGGAGGGGTTCCAAAAATGAACAAAGGCAGAAAGTGGAAAGTTGTACTGGCGGATAAAGATGTTTTCTATTTACAGAAATTGAAACGCTGTTTGGAGCGCAAGGGTGACATAAGTGTTGTGGGAATGACGGATTGTGGATTGGATGTACCTGCGATGGTCAATGAATTGCGGGCAGATATCGTTTTGATGGACACGCTCTTGTGTGAGTGTGATGGTTTCTGGGTTCTGGAGAACTTGAAAAAGTTATCCAGAGAATGTGTTTGCATCATGATTTCGGCTATCGATAATGATAAGTTAGTCCGAAGGGCGATTTCTCTTGGTGCAGATTATTATATGGCAAAACCGATTCAGGGCGAGTTACTCTTAGAGCGCATTTATCAACTTTTGGAAACGGATGAAAATCTGGAAGAGAGCGTCCATACGGAGAGAAAAAATGAATTTCTATTATCTCCGCAGAAAAAATTCGGGAGTCTGGAGGCAGACATATCTGCGGTTCTAAGTCGGATGGGTATTTCGGCAAGCATAAAAGGTTACCATTACATAAGAAAAGCGGCTTTGATGGCGGTTGAAGATGAAGAAGTCTTGATTGGCATTACAAAGGGGCTATATCCGGATTTAGGAAAGTATTATAAAACAACCGCCAGCAAGGTAGAAAGAGGAATTCGCCATGCGATTGAAAGCGCATGGAAGAAAAATGGCGCACATGTCTATTTTGAGGTTGTTGGGTATATGAAGGTGGACAAGCCGACCAATGGCCAATTTATTGCAGCGGTTGCGGAGTACTTCCGTTTGGGTATGCAGCCAAAGAGTGAGAAAATCAGTTAGCCGGTCAAACCAGCACACCATTGCTTGATTGTTTAATGAAGACAAATTATTGTTTAATTAGATGATAAAGTAGTGGTGTTCTTTTTATTTATAAATGGAGGAAAAAGCAGATATGAAATTGTAGCAAACGCATAAAAATAGATTGTTTTTTTGCCGTTTCCAAGCGAGAATGTAAAAAATGGTTCTAAGGATTGTATTTCTGCGGGTATCATTATAAAATAAGGAAGGATGTGTGTATTGTGTATCGATTTGTAGATCTTCATTGCGACACGATTACAGCTATTTTTCAGGAGCATGAGCACCTGCGGAAAAACGAAAATCACATTGATTTGCTCCGTATGCGTTGTTATCAAACGCCGATTCAGATATTTTCTATTTGGTTGGAGCAAAAATGCCACGCTGTTGCAGCGAAAGAAACAAATACGCGGATTGACTTTTACTACAACGAACTTCATGAGAATCGCGACCTGATTCGTCATGCAAATAGTTATCGTGAATTGTTGGAAAATGCTGCGGACGGAGTTATTTCCGGCTTGCTCTCCTTGGAAGGCGGTGAAGCGCTAGAGGGGAATTTGGCAAGATTGTATGAATTTTATGAGCGCGGGGTGCGTAGTATCACACTGACATGGAATTTTCCCAATGCGTTGGCAGGAGCGGCAAAAGAAGGAGACGGCGCGAGAGGATTGACGCGTTTTGGCCGAGATGTTGTTGCCGAAATGCAGGAATTGGGCATGTTGGTAGATGTTTCGCATTTGTCGCGTTCGGGATTTTGGGATGTTTGCCGTATGGCGAAGAAGCCATTTTCGGCATCACATTCAAATGCGGGCATGATATGTAATTCATATCGGAATTTGTCTGATGAACAGTTGCGTGCCATTGCCGAAAAAGGCGGTGTCGCAGGGATCAACTACTATCCGCCTTTTTTGACCCAAAAGACGGAGGCGTCTATTGAGGACATTTTGAGGCATTTGGAATATATGATTTCGGTTATGGGAGAAGATGGCGTTGCGTTGGGCGGAGATTTCGATGGGATTGAAAAAACACCTCGGGATTTGACGGGCATGGAAGATCTGGATTGTCTGTTCCGGCAGATGGAATACTATTTTGGAGAAACGCTTACGAATAAAATTACGCACCAAAATGCAATGCGGGTTTTGAGTGAGTTGATGATATGACAAAGGAAAAGTTTATATAAAAACGAGAGGTGAAATGATGGAATTATCAAAGAGAGCTTTAAGCATTAAACCATCCAGTACGCTTGCGATTTCAGCGAAAGCGGCGCAGTTAAAAGCAGAAGGAAAGGATATTGTAACGTTTGGCGTTGGAGAGCCTGATTTTAATACGCCGGAGCATATTTGCCGGGCGGCGGAAGAGGCAATCCGTAAGGGTGCGACACGCTATACAGCGGCGCAGGGGACTGTTGCGTTAAGACAGGCGATATGCGGCAAATTGAAACGGGATAATGGCTTGGATTATGATATAAAACAAGTGGTTGTCAGCAATGGCGCAAAGCACGCGTTAATGAATGCGTTTATGGCGATTTTGAATGAGGGAGATGAAGTCATTATTCCGGCGCCTTATTGGTTGAGTTATTCGGAGATGGTAAGTATTGCGGGCGGCGTGCCTGTGGTTGTACATACAAAAAAAGAAAATAAGTTTATGCTGACAAAGGATGAGTTGGAAGAAGCTTGTTCCGAACGTACCAAAGCAATCGTAATCACGACACCGTCGAATCCGACGGGTCTGATTATGTCGAGGGCGGAATTACAGATGATTGCGGATTTTGCGGTGGATAAAGATATCTTTGTGATTGCCGATGAAATTTATGAAAAATTGATTTACGATGAAGGATATGAGCACATTAGTATCGCTTCATTAGGCAAGGAGATATATGATCGTACAATCGTTGTGAATGGCGTGTCCAAAAGCTATGCCATGACGGGTTGGAGGATTGGTTTTACCGCAGCGCCGTTGGCGTTAACGGCGTTGATGGAGGCCTTGCAGTCGCATATGGCTTCAAACCCCAATTCTATTGCGCAGGAGGCCACGATAGCCGCACTAAATGGCTCACAGGACTGTGTGAGAGAGATGTGTAAAGAATTTAAGAAAAGACGGGATTATATCTACGAGAGAGAAGAAGCCATTGCACTGATTGAGGCATGGAAGCCGCAGGGTGCATTCTATCTGTTTGTGGACGTTTCAAAAACATATGGGAAGAAGCACAAAAACACGGAAATTCGTTCGGCAGCAGATTTTGCGGATATACTGTTGGAAGAGAAACACGTTGCGGTTGTGCCGTGCGCTGATTTTGGCATGGGGGATTATATTCGATTGTCCTATGCGACGAGTATGGAGCTGATCAAAAAAGGAATGGACCGTTTGGAAGAGTTGGTTGCAGAGTTGGCGTAAAAGGAAAGGGCGGATTACGATGGCATATGAAACTTTGGAAAGTCAAGTGACGCACAAGGGCAAAATTGTAACTATTACGGTAGACAAAATCCAGATGCCGGATGGGAGTGAGGCCTATCGGGAGACGGTTGTTCGCGGCAAAAATGCGGCGGCGGTATTACCGGTTTTCGATGATGGGCGGATTTTGTTCGTTCGCCAATATCGTCATGCGTTCGGGGAGATGTTGTTGGAAATACCGGCAGGCGTTATGGAAGATGGCGAGGCGGCGGAGATGACGGTTCTGCGCGAATTGGAGGAGGAAACCGGATGGAGGGCCGCACGAACAACGTTTTTATGCGAGATGTACCCGACAGTGGGATTTTGCACTGAAAAAATAGCCATTTACTTCGCTTTTGACTTGGCAGAAGGGACGCAGAAGTTGGATGCGGATGAATTTGTGGAGGTCGAAGTTTATACGTTGGACGAGGCGTTACAAATGGTTGCAGATGGCCGAATCAAGGATGGAAAGACCATTGCGGCATTATTTGCATATAAAAGCAGTCATAAATAAAAAAGACGAGCCATACCCTAATAGCAGAGGCGTGCGAAAGGGGAACATGGCGATGAAGAGAAGAAACGGGCGAACGGCAAATAAGAAGGGACAAGGGATACTGGCTATCGTTTGTCTCTCTTTTTTGATTGGTATTTTAGGCGGGGCGATATCTGCGAATTTGATGGGTGAACGTTTGCAAGAGGAAAGCATTTCTTTTTTGCTGGTAGCCGCTACAGGAGCAGAAGAGGCCGATTTCTTTCAAACGTTTTTGAAATATATGAAATATGGTATTCTGATATGGATGGGCGGCTGGATGAGGATGGGTTTATTTCTTTCGGGGACGGTTTTTTTGTTTCGAGGGGTATCGCTCGGATTCACTTCGGCAATGCTGTACATGGCATTTGGCAGGGAGAGTTTTTTGCAGGTGGCGCGTATATGTCTGCCGCAGAATCTGGTGTTGATTCCGGTATATATTTTTATCATGTGGGCGGCGGTTTATTATATGATTTCATGGGATGATGGAAGTGGGCGGAAGAATTTGAAGCGGGAGCGACGCCGAAGACAAACGGAATACTGCATCTTATTTTGTATATCCATTTTTTTAACCTTTGTTGGCGCAGGAATTGAAACATTTTTTTGTGGCTTGTGAAAAAAGTGGTGAGAAATCCCTAAAAGTTTGACAATAAATATCTCGTTTGGTATTATTTAATAGGAAATACAATTTTTTAACAAACTCTGTCGACAAAGTTTCAAAAAATTGGTATAATTTATTATACAAAGGATAAAGGGGTTTAGTGGGCATGGAGCAGAGAATAGCTGAGTTTGAAAGCTATCTAAGGGAGGAGAAAAGGTCTTCTGAAAATACCATACTTTCCTATACAAGAGATTTACGTACTTTCTTGCGTTTTGTGAAAGGACTTGGTATTGAAAACATTGACAAGATCAACCGAACTAATGTGATGGCATATATCTACGAGCTGCAAAACCAGAAGAGGGCGGGGACAACAGTTTCCAGGAACATCGCTTCATTGAGGTCTTTTTTTCAGTACTTCATGAGAATTGGTGTTTTGAAGGAAAATCCGGCGCTTGATTTAGAATTGCCAAAAGTAGAAAAAAAACTACCTGAAATTCTGACATTGGATAAAGTAGAGTTGTTATTGGAGCAGCCTATGGATATTGATGCGAAGGGAATTCGGGATAAAGCGATGCTGGAAGTTCTCTATGCGACAGGGATTCGAGTTTCTGAGTTGGTGAATTTAAGCCTTGAAGACTTGAATATGCCATTGGACTATATTCGTTGTGGAAAAGAAGGTAAAATACGTGTGATTCCGATAGGTTCTCAGGCGAAGCAGGCACTGAAGAAATACTGTGAGAAAAGCCGGAGCGAAATGATTTATAATCAGGAAGAAAAGACACTGTTTGTGAACTGTAACGGCAAGCCCATGACGAGACAGGGATTTTGGAAAATCATTAAGTTCTATGCGAGAAAAGCCGGTATCAAAGAGGATATTACGCCGCATGCACTGCGTCATTCTTTTGCGGCACATTTGATTGAGAATGGTGCGGATTTACATGCTGTTCAAGAAATGCTGGGGCATTCGGATATTTCGACGACACAAATGTACACGAAATTGACGAATCAAAAACTAAAGAACGTGTATGCCAAAGCGCACCCTCGTGCTTAAAGTTTTCGTATAGAAATCATAGATATGAATATGTTGATTTAGAAATATAAAAGGGGAAATGATTTTGCAGCAGCGAAATCACTTTCCCTTTTTGTGGCTCATGGAACAAGGATATTGTTTGAAAGAGCCGATGCGACATATCCACGATAGAAGAGCATGGGAGACGATTTGAATGAGACAAGTTTTTGAACTTGATGTAACGGCAAAATTATGAATATGAAAATTCACAGAGGAAGAAGATTGTGAAATGGGCGGATATACCTAAAATGGGCGTTATACGGAATTTATGGGACGACGTGTGGCCGGAGATTTTGAATTTGAGGATGAGAGATATCTCTGATTGAATCATGTTGAGTGAATGTTCGCTATTAATGAATATGACTGTTGATGAGACATTCGTGATAGGTATAGACGGCGAGGCTATGGTATGGCGTTTTGTGAGTATGTTTTTGAAAATATTTATGTATAGAAGGATTGAAGGAATATCTCCACATAAAAACCACCCGCAGAATAGGGGTGGTCATGATATTTTTCAGAACCAGAATATCGGGAGATAGTTCCAAAAAGTCGGCGTGGAAGGTGCGATGTTTGCGTGAGGAGCTGTGTGGGCATCCGGTTTTTTCCACTCCGTTTTGGAAAGCTCAGATAAATCGTAGTTCATCGCCTGGCCGATATTTAACATGCCGCTTGATGCGACAACATTTTCCAGGTCTGCAATTGGTGTAACAGTGGACAAAATAATTTCTTTTACGTCTGCAAGAGAAATGTCAGGATAGTGTGAATAGAGCATGGCTGCCGTGGCTGTGACCATAGGGGTTGCCATGGATGTTCCGCTCATGTAACTGTATGTGTTTCCTGTGGTTGTGCTCAGGATATACATGCCCGGTGCAGCCAAATCAACGCTGCCTGAACCGAAATTTGATTCGCTGTCAAGTGTGCCGTCATAACTGATGCTGGCAACAGATATGATATTGTCTAAATCATATGCGGCAGGGAAGGAAGGCGTATAATCGATATTTGTGCGTTCATTTCCTGCGGCAACGACAAAGAGCATATCAGAATTTGCAATTGCCCAATACAGTGCAGGATCGTGTTGGTAAGTGCCAAGGCTCAAGTTGCAAATGGATGCGCCGTTTGCCTGTGCGTACTGAATCGATGATATGATGGACTCTGTAGTGCCGGTACTGAAGTACCCGCCAAGTGCTTTCAAGGACATGATTTTTACCTTGTCGCTTTGGATAATGCCGGTAATGCCTTTTTCATTATCTGCTTTGGCGATCATAGAACCGGCGCAATGTGTTCCGTGGTCATCTTCTGCATTATAATAAATGCGGTTGTTATTATCGTAGAAATTCCAGCCATATATATCGTCAATATAGCCATTTTTATCATTGTCGATACCGTCTGCTTTTTCGCCGCTGTTCACCCACATTGAGCCGATGAGATCTTGATGATAATACTCAACGCCCGTATCAATCAATGCAATAATGACTTCCCGCTGTCCGCCATTATAAGTGTGCCACGCTTCTTTTGCGTTGATATCAATACCGGCGGTGGCTGAAGTCGTTATAATNGGNGGTGTCAGNAATTCAGGTGTATTTCTTTCCTGATTACGATTTTCTTCGGTTTCTTCGGCAGGGTCNCTTNTGAGCGTAGAGTGGTTTAGAGGATTCGGATGAATGGGNATAGACAAATCGGTAATNGAAAAGGTTCCGCCATTGTCCAAGGCCCATTGTTTTTCAAAATAAGGGTCATTTNTGGATGTACCGGTTGTATGATAGCCATAGTTCGGCTGAATGATAGCAACAGAGCTNTCTTGGGACAAAAGGGTGAGTGCGGAAGACAAGATGNTTGTGTCTTCATATTTTCGTACTTCGCAGCGCCCGTCCTTATAAAGAANAAAAACCTCAAGATGCGTATATTCATCTGCATCTGNTGTCACTAGAAGAGGGGATGTGTTACTCNAGGATGCAAAGGCACTTATGGGGTGTATTAATATAGAAAATATGAAAGCAAATGCAAGTAGTCGTTTATTATTTTTCATAGTATTCCTCCGTTATCTATAGATATTTTGACAATGGATAGTGAGCGCAAAACCAAATAGTCTCTGAAATTTTTATTCGCGTACTGCCTATGGCGATTCCATGGGATAATCGTTCGACGCCACTTTATTTACTACATAAATCATAACAGAAATAGCTGTTTTCTTCCAGTTGCTTTATAAAATATTCACTAAATTTAAGAAATTTGTTACAATGGGAAAAATGATATTCGGAGGGATAGAGATGCTGATTGATATTACACTTAAAATTACGCCCGAGATGGTCACAAATGCGCAAGGGAATGAAAAGAAATCTCTTGTTGGGCATCTAGGAACACATTTTGATGTTATGGGAAAGGAATTTCCGTTGACGTATACAGAAAGGGCAGGTGTCGTTTTCGATGTGAGTAATGTGGAGGAACGAGATATTACACTGGCGGATATAGATATTGCATCCGTTCAACAGCATATGTTTGTTGCTTTTTACACGGGTTTCATTGAAACGGTTGGCTATGGAGGCGAACAGTATTTCAAAGAACATCCCCAATTGTCTGACGAGTTGATTGATACATTGGTGAATAAGAATATTTCCGTTATTGGTGTTGATTTCGCGGGCATACGCCGGGGAAGAGAACATACGCCAAAAGACCAATATTGCGCAGAGCACGGAACGTTTGTCATTGAGAATCTCTGTAATCTAAAGGTTCTGGTTGGGAAAAGCTTTACGGCGTGTATTTATCCGATGAATTACGCACAAATGACAGGGTTACCTTGTCGGGTGATTGGAAGGGTGCGGGGAGAGTAAGAGGCAGAGGCAGAGAGGGAGAATTTTCGTATGAAGCTATGTTGATTGGCATAATTGTCTAATCTATGTCACCAATTCTGATGAGAATATCTTAGAGGGCGGGAAGAGGGCGCTGTATCTTTTTGGGTTCTAAATAAATGGATATGTTAGATGTATTGGCTTCCACAGCTATAATTCGTCTATAGTTTGTGCACCATAATATATTCTTCCTCATTTTCGCCAACAATGAAAAAGCCGACATTTTTATACATCTGTGCCGCGTAGTTATCCTTTTGAACGGCTAATGAAGTTTGTTTATAGCCTTTTGCCCTTAATAAGTCGAGCATATCTATCATCAATTGTGTGCCAATACCATTTCCGCGATATTCTTTATATAAGGATATTGCGAATTCCGGCGTCTGACTGTCTATATTTCCAAAGCCTTTGATTTCACCGGACAAAATACGCGTCCACACTGCGCCAACAACGCGATTATCAACAACTGCAACGAGACAAGTATCATCTTTTTTTCCATAATTTTCGATGAACACTTTGAGTTCTGGTTGATTGATGATGCTTCGTGGAAGGGGGGTATCCTGATTCCACTGAAATATTGCTTCGTAAAGGAAGTCGGAGAGCAGGGGGATTTCATCGGTTTCTATTGAACGTATGTGATAATTCATTGTAACTCCTTTGTTCTGGCATTTTGAAAAGGTGTGCTGTACGCTGTGAAATAGAGCAAAGACAGCGTGGCAGACAACTCGAGAAATCAATTGAGGTAGAGGTTATGGCAAGAGGCATGAAAACAATGCGCTACTCAAACTTCTTTCCACCATGGGAGAGCGGCGTTGCCTCGTCCGCTGTTTTTTATAGGAAAGCACACACCAAGAGAGGTCGCCATATTCGCCAACATCATGCGGTATAATCCCGCTAGTGTAGCCGAATTGAAATAAGGCTGTCCAAAATGTATACTTGCCATTTCATTCACTTCGTATAAGTGCTTTCGTATCAATTCTTCAACCAGTTCGCTATCGCCTGCTATTCCT
>JGI994J12354_10005191_pt1 | contig 11302 bp, 12 predicted proteins | sample IntmicLarv3ML3BL_FD_12354 | JGI IMG/M metagenome (IMG submission 12354) | reverse complement strand
GGGTTTGAACTTTGAAGCGAACCCTGCCGCGAATCCTCCGGCTGTACCTGCAGCGCCTGTCGCTGTTGCCACGCCACCACGGAACACGCTTCCTGCGCTCTTTGAGCCGCCGCCGAAACCTCCGAGCAAACGAGCTGCCATCATCATTTCCATGCCCATGCCGCTTCCTGTTTGTGCAACCGATAGTCCCATGGACGCCAGATATGAATCGAATTTCTGTGCAGTTTTTAGGAACGCCAGCGCGCAGAACATCCAGAGGAATATGTTCCCAACTCCGGTCGAAGTTGCGCCTCCGTTTGCGGCGAATGCGCCTACGGACGAGTTGAACGCTCTTATAAACCAGACGTTAAGCACCAGCAATAACAGTTGGGATCCAACCATCCGGCACCATGATTTGAATACCTGATTTGTAGTTTTCGATCCCCCCATGGCGAATGCCAGAGGGGAAGTGTAACAGAGGACGCCTACAACTATATAACGCTCAACAACCTCCAGGAGCATTTTGAAATAATTCCAGCCTAAGCTGATGAGCAGTATTAGTTGCAGTATCAGACCTACAATTGATACCACTGAAACCAAGGTTGTAAGTCCGTTCGATAGTGTCTGCTCAATACCAGCAAATGTAAAGTCTCCTGGATCCATGCTTGAATCCATCAAAGCTGTATATGGAGCACGGGCAATAGTCAAAACTAATGAGAAAATAGGCTTTGCGTAGCCTATCAGTACTGCGAAGATAGAACTTCGAGCCATGAGATGCCAAGGGTTTTCTGCTTCTGTGATCGGGCCGCCAAACACGCGAAACAACTGCCACACCGTAATGATAAAGAGCAATGCCCACGCAGTATATTGAAGGATGGAAAACGCTTTTGTTACAAAGGGGAAATATTCCTCCATTAAGACCATATCCGTTCCAAGTGCACTCAAAAAAACACTTGAAACTGCGTCCATCAACGATGTGACGATGCTTGCTATCCAGTTAGCAATACCCTCAAAAATCCAGTCTAAAATAGCGACCACCTCCAGTGCGTTGTTGATTTAGCTGGGAATAGTGAGATTATCCGGTGTAGTTTCCGCCAGCGATCAACGGCTGCAGGTATGCGACCGCGAAACCGAGCGAGTTGAGCACGATCCACGTCACGATGATTCTTTTTAGCCATGACGACGCTTCATCGACTGCCCGCTGGTTTCTTGAGATCATCCGGACAAGCAATGCGACGGCCGCAGCGACAACGCCCACGATGGTGCTGATGCCGACAATTTCGCCATAGATATCTTTCATGATCGTTGAAAAGCGGTCGAAGATGCTCTCGGCCATGATAGGCTGCAGCGAGAGGATGAGTGCGGTGCTCATACTTACCAGAGACCAATAACCCTTGGTGATGCGTTCCTTAATTGCGAGTTCTTGTACCATGTGTAAACCTCCTTAATTATTCTAGGGACAATAGAAAAAAGCCGTCTCTGGAGTCAGCTTTTTCGAGCTGCAGAAACGGCTTTTGTTGCCCATGCCCACTTTGGGACATTACAAGCATAGCACTTTTACCTTTGCGTGTCATCGGCAATGGATTTGCCAATTTTCCGCCAATTTCTATGACATGATATTAGCATCGATTTTTGAGAATAGGTGTTTATCGATTTATGGTAATTCAAACTTGAGAGACCGAAATATCTTATACCGTCTATTCACAAAAATGGAATTCATCAGTTTTTTTCCTAAACAAAGAAATGCTATTGAGCAAAATCGACGCTATCGTAAGAACCCAAAGTGCAGTTGACATGGTAGGAACTACATCCATCAATGCAGACCAATCTTCATTCAAAACCCATTTAGCATTTGTGCTGTAGAATGCACACAGCGTTAAAGCTGTTAATGACAAACTGATAAATCTAAACCACTTTGCCTCTTGATTTCGCACACTCCAAATTACATTTAAAATAGCCATGATAATTGCAGCAACACCTAAAAACATCCACATGAATTCATCACCTCACATTCCGATTTATCTGCCGAACTGGAATTATGTATCAAGTTTAGTTCCACAATGTTGGCAGAAGTCATATTTCTCAATCCTGCCAAGTACTTTGCTACATTTAGGGCAACGCCAAAACACAGATAAAAATACAACCGATGCAATTGCGATGCCGATTACTATATAGACATATCCAAACGTCTGCATAATTAGCATAGTGACTAACAGAACGCTAATTATGCCAGATAATATATAAAAAATAGTCTTTACCGTTTTTAGCTTCATGCATATCTTTCCCCTTAAATTTTTCTGCCTGCGTTTGCTTATCAGGTTTGTAATGAAGAACTATCCGAAAATGAATGAGGCCTACTCATAAGAATCATCATTATTCTTCGCATTTTCCAGCGTTTTTAATTCTCTAATATTTTGCCTGATCCAATATATATGTAAAAAGCACAACCCACAACCAAACAAAAACAATATGATTCCCCATATCCATTGCCCATCGAATATCAATGAAATGCCAAGCAAACTTATAATTAATGAAAGGACTGCCCTTACAATGAAAAAAGGCATTACATTCTTATGTTTGTATTCCTGATGCGCGAATTCCGTTCTTTGAATATTGGGGGGAGCTTCCACAGGCGGCTGTTCCATCTGCCGTTCTTTTTTCAGTTGGCGCATGATCTGTAAAAAGATGATCCCTACCACCGTCATCCATGCCCCATAACGAATAATCGGCATTTCTGTAGCCGGTATGCAGAGATGCAAGGCGAATCCGATTGCAAATGTCAGCAGCCCAATCGCGAGTGGGATAGCCCTTAATTTATACATCTTTTCCACATCATTCTCCTGCCTCTAACATAGAATCTTTGTTTACAATCTCTGCAAACTGAAAGGTGCCAGACTTAAACTGTTTATGTCACGCAGGTCTTGGCTGACCGCATTCCGAGCAAAATTTACCGGTGCTTTCGTTAAAACCACAAGAACACTTCCACGCGCCTTTCGGGGCGGGTCCGGAAGCACGCTTCTGCGCTTCAGCTATTTTCAGTTTCTCGGCGCACAGCCTGCCCAATGTATTCATGTAACTCGTGAGTTGTTCGGCCGCTAAGCCAGGGCCGGTGTGGGTTCCGTCTTCCCAGTACAGGTCAAAGTTGTGCGTGGGGGCGTCCATCACTTCGGTTGCAGGGTTCACCCATTCCGGCGAATCAACGGTTCTTCCTGACCTTGCAAGTTGACTCAAATCCTCTATTACCGAGTACGGCACTTCAAATTCTGAAAAACTCCATAGTTTTTCCTTGTTTTCCTCAGCATAGGACGATGAAAAATACACCTTATCTTCCTTTATCCTCACATAGTAGCTATAGTTTTTCCGCCAGGGCATTTGCCCGTATAATTCTATGGATAAGCGTTTCAGCATCAATACTTCTGTGTTAGATTCCATTGAAATCTCCTCACTATTTGTTAGCTATGAAAAGCAGTGACGATAGGCCTGTCGCCGTCTTTAACTCCCAGTTTTCTCCGTCTCCCTAAAGGAATTGTGATTTGACCCCGTACTATGATTTTCACAAGATCCATAATAAATTTCTTTTCCGAAGCGAACTCAATGCAACGCATTCCTTGTCAATATTATGTGTCCTTTCTTGAAAAAACACAATACGGAGTCATGTACACTTTTCCCGGTTGGCGTTTTGTTTCACACCGTTGAGAAATCTATCCTACAGTGCTTCCAACAACGTCAGTACTTCGAGCCAGGAATCCAATTCACCAACTGGAGCTGCCCACAAACGAATGGACAGAATGCTAATAGCCTGCTGACGTACACGGTAATAGTGCCGCGATGATATATTTAGCCGATACAGAATGTCGGTGTGTGTGAGCTTCTCTGGTGTAATGAATGTCTCATAGATGATTTTGTACATCAACTCGCCATTGCCGGGCTTTTGCCGAAGTACACTCAGAGCCTCATTAATCCTGTCAAGGAGTAGACGAGAGCGCTGAACGCTATGGAGCCGGTTCTCAATCTTCATGTTGTCCATGCCAATTTCCGCACTGACCAGACTGAGAAGTGCATCCAGATCATTCATGGGTCGATCCAGCTCCTCAGCAATTCGGGAGGGAAAACACTCTAGTGCCCAGGTGATGTTCCTGTAGTGTTGGAGCATCAAGGTGGTATTGTGGTACATGTTGCGCTTCTTTTTCTTCTCCGCCTGTCTGATTTTCTCATCATCTATGGCCTGATCCTCAAGGATGCCGCGTTTTGTCAACATCTGCAAAAACGCAGTGGATTGTGCAGATAGCTGGCTTTCTTGCTGATCATACTGAGTCTTATTTGAATCCGAATAATTCTTCATGGGGCGCCTCCTTTATTTGCGTATCGGGAGCCGAAGTCTTCGCATGGCCCCCTGATCGTCCTGCTATGTGCTGAATGCAGATTCTCTATATACTTCATCCAGCAGTCATTAATACAATTCTTACAATTCCAACACTGAGAAAGATACGCGCGTATTATAGGGGCGGAATCTGCAACACGACCATTTTCGCCATTGCTCAGGTTTTCAGGGGAAGGACCCGCATAGACTTTCTTGCTGTACCATGCAATCTTTTTGTTGATATGTTGATTATCAGTCCCTGATTTATGCGTATTTTCACCCCAAATGCGTATTTCGCCCAAAATGTGTGCAATTTCTTCGGAGGTTGGGATTGTAAATTCTGTACCGGTTGGATACAGATTATTAAAAATGAGACATCCGAAAGAGCCGGGCAACTTGTGCAGCGTGAAGGCATCCCCGTTTTTTTGCAGGAATCGCCACACCTTAGTTTTTTCCCACTTCCATCGGCGGCCCAGATTCTCAAGCGTGAGTGCGGTGCCATATTGTCCGAACTGGACAGACGGCGCCATATATGAAAATGCATTGCGCGGGTCTTGATAGACAGAGTGGCACCACAGATCCAGCCATGCATCTGCATCCTCAAATTTATAGTTCTGATCAACGAGTCTTTGCGTGATGTTTCTGGGAAGGCAGAGAAACCCATATCCTTCGGTTGCGTACACTGACCCAGTATCACAATCAGCCCCAGAGCATTTCACCACCCAGTCATTAATGTGATAGGTAAGCTTTTTCGTGTCAGTGTCCAGCGTGAAAGACGTGTATCCAAGAGTAGAGAGCTTGTTTATGATATCCAGCGTATTAGCCCGGCTCTTCTGTCCCAAGATGCTTTTCAGTCCTACAATCCCGCCTGACCAGGAGCCAATCGTGACCTCATTGATATGTCCACAGTATTTCGCCTTGCCGTTTCGGAAAGCTGCCCTTGATGCCAGTTTGGCCCAGTGACCCATTATCCCTTTCTGCTGGGGGATAAGATCACGCGGCAACTTTACCCATTGATATTTGAGCAAACACTTCATGTGGCAGCCTCCTTTCCGGTAATATAAAAAGACAGCTATAAAAGCTGCCTTTTGTGGGCATTATTCAAATTGCTATGATTCTAAATATTAACTGTCGGTCAAGTTCGACCCGCTGTTTGTCTTTTTCCACTCATCAAAATCGTTGAGTTGATGCTTGTAAGTATCTTATGTACTGCACATTGAGAGAAACGAACTCGACGAGAGAAACTGCAAGAGTAATCGTGCATTCATGCCCCGTAGTACCTCATAATTCCATGCAGATATGCGAGTTTTCAATCAAAATTTCCAATTATTCCAGTTAATCTCGGGTTTTTTCTTGTTTTTCACATCTTTAGTCCGAATCTTTATAGAAAGGCGGGAAAGAATTTCTACTATCATCGCGATACTCACCGAGGCCACTGTTATTATGCCGTGCACGTTATTACTGATAGGCAGTTTGAAAAAGTAACGGAGGAGCATTATTGATACTTCACCAACGAAAGCCACCCCTAGACCTTTACCAATACTAATCATAAGCCCACCTTTGCCTTGCCATGACTGTGATTTCCTGCAATGTTGGCATTTTTCGCTGAAGCGATAAACGTCCTTATCTGTTGCTTTTCTGCAGGTTTTCATGTTGTTTGACAGCTTTTTCTGTGCTTCTTCAATAACCTGTCGTTTTGTTTCATCAGATACCTCGCCAGTTGGATTCACTTTAATATAACCGCCCTCACAAATACCTGTACCGGTTATTGTATACGGCAACCAATTGCTGTCCTTGCCGCATTGTTCGCAAGTAAACCGATAATAAATAGTGTGCGACAACTCTTTACTGACCCGTTGAATATATGTTCTGCTCATAGTTGAAGCTCCTCTTTCGCTTGCTTTTATTCAATAAAAAGTCATGTGTTGAATAGATAACAGCTGTTTTATTTCTGTGCATTTAGTTAACACATCGAATAATTATCTATATTCAAACAATAATGCCGAAATGGTCATTATTTATCATAAAGTTGTTCACGAAATGCCAGTAAGGATTTCTTTGTTTGTATCAAATAATCCCATCTCCTTTCCTATGTCTGCCCTAGACGGACATTAAGTTTTGAACCCAATGATATTTCATTTACCCATGTCATCGTATTCGCAACAGCAATTTTGGAGCTGTAAACTAAATGTCATTGGCAATGTCCTTGCCAATTTTACACAAATTTATATGACATCAAATCTTAGTTTTGCAAAACAAACACCAACTAGTACCAAAACCGCTAAACCGAGCGATAGGATTTTCCCAATTATTATAAGCCATCAGTCATTGTAGAACAATTGCTTCCCATCATAATAGAAAGCCGAAAAAGTATGGTATTTATCTCCGTCAAACTCTGTTTTTGTGAGATACTCCAAGCTGTGAATGGNAGAACAGATCAGATTTGTTTCACATACCCTGTCAAGCTCATATAAAATCGTTCCTCGTCTGTCGGGATAAGATTCAACAATTTGATTTAAGCATTGGCGGGCAACGTAACTATCATTTAACCGTTTACTAAATAAGTAAACCAGATGGTAATAAATTCTTCTCGAACCAAATCGAGCTGTTCGCTGCGTGGAGTATTCATCAATAGAGTTGATAAAAACAGACAAAGCTTTTTTCAGCTCAGCATCATCTAGCTTTGCGCCAACTGACCCAAGCAAATCGTATTTTTGATACAAACTTAATTTTTCACTGCTTGTAATGTATTGCCGAAATGATTCATTATCCACGTTTTCGTACGTAATACTATCATCGCTTAAATAGCTTGCTATCACACTCTCTGCGATAGCAATAATAACCATGTTTTCTGCATTTTTAGGAGGGTTATCAATAAGCTTCTTTTTAGCATACTCCGCAATAATTTTATCATTGCCTAACGCGATATTTGCTAGCAAATTTGGATCGGTCAGCATATCAACCGCTGCTTGACGAATACCAAAATGTTTATGGGTTTTTGCAATTTTCACAAGGAAAGACTGTTCTTTCAAGCAACGCATTGCATATTTTATTAAATCTAATTCCTTTTCATTGTCAATAATATTCATTAGTTCAGATTGTTCTGTTAGTGACCCTATTGCCACTCCACGTATAATAGGCTCGTTGTCATTTTTTGCGATATGGAGTAATAGTGATTGGTCTAGAATCTTATGAACCGCTTTTTTGCGCGCCTGATAACAAGGAGCGTTTTGCGCTATTGTTGCCAGTGTTTTTTGATCGGTTATTCTTTCGGTTGCGTTTTCTGCTTTTACCCAATCGTCACTCATCCAAGTAGGTTTAAACAATCCCATATGCCATCCCTCCCATATGTAACATTACACTAAATGCCTTGAAAAATTTCAACAGATGACACTTCACGGCGTTGCCGGTTAGTTGGCGCTTGCTGGGCGGCTATCGAATGTGCGCAAAATGCTTGACGGTACCAGTTGAAGCTCCTCTTCCTCTTGCTTTTTGTCAATAAGAAGTCATGTGTTGAATAAAGAAAAGCTGTTTCATTTCTGTACATTTAGTTAACACATCGAATAATATATCTATATTCGAACAATAATGTAGAAATGGTCAGCATTTCTCATAAAGTTGTTCACGAAATGCCAGTAAGGATTCCTGTGATTCGGTTGCCTAGTGCAGTTCCCTTTGTAGCGCTTTCTAGTTCGCATAGCGTGTTTCGCGCCAACTTGACAATATCACTGCTGCTCGGGACAAAAACATTTATCGGATGAATAGTGTAACTGGGATGGTCTTTGACACGGGGGTCACGTTGCAGGTAGTAGGTCTCAAGGAAATCTACACACTCTTCAGAAGGATTATATTTAGCGGATTTGATGACTAAAGCAACATATCGAATTAGTTCAAATCCATCAGAGTAATTGGGTACGCCGACCTTCATACGTTGTCCAGCACAAATTTCATTGAGGCTTGTACAGGCACGTTGGTTGTCTCTCCATGCAAGCTGAGCCGCAGCTTCCCAAGCACAATGTTTGTTCTCCGATTGAGTCGCCAATTTGAACAAGAGGTCACTATCACCAATACGCCTCACCGCAATACTCGTTACAGTGTTATACGCCGATGGAGATTGTGCAATGCATGTTAACATTTCTTCGTCATTGATTTTTTTTGCAGCGGCTTCTAAAACCTCCAAGGGCCATTCTCCGTTGGCTATGGCAAACAGGGATTGATTGTTTGCTGCCTGCTTAATCAAGTCAAGGCCGGTTTTGGTTTTGTCCAGTTTGTCATTGCTGCCCACTGGCTGTGTTGCAAGTTTCCGGTCGATGGAAACACCCTTAGTGTCGGTTCCTGTTCGAGCTTTGGAACTCTGTTTTTTTTCCTTTATCTTATCGAACAACCCAGCCATTTCACATGCCCCTTTTCCGCTGTCTTTGTATCAACAATAATCATACGATAAGTATCTATTATGTCGACCCTGTTCATCGTCCTGAAAAACCCAATGTTTTCTGTAATTAGTATATCACTGTTTCTTACAGTATTCTGTATCACACCGCGATAGGATTATTCGTCAACGAATAGCGGCTGACACTTGGGCCTACAAAAAGAAATATTCACAATATCAACAGTTGTTCAAGTTGTTGTCACGGTGTTCTATTATTGGTTTATGTATTCATAATTGATCTCATGCTCTTTGCAGTATTCCTCAGCAAAGGAATCGGGTTCAACGATAAATGTTACACTGCTCCATCTCCAAACATATAGCTCTCGAATGCTGTCCGGTAGGATTAAGCGGTCGATAGCGGTTATGCGATATTCGTTTTGGTCGTTGTCATACATGGTCCTGATTCCAAGGCTTTCTGGAATATCTACATCACCAGTACCGTAATATCGTGTGGTAGCATATTCTCGAAAGAACACAACGTTTTGATACTCCTCCAGCCAATATTCTGCCAGAACCCTATAAACCGAATCGACCATAACCCTTTCATCCGGCAGCCAGCCATAGTATGCTTCGGGAGGTTGTCTTCCCTCCGGGTAATATATTTTATCCGGTAGATTAGGACCCTGAACAGTCTTCAGAACATCTAGGATTTCTCCTGTCAGCGCATCTTCAACACGTATTTCGAAAACCCTACTATAACCCTTAACCCCTTGTTCGTAATTGGCGGTTTGCTTTGGTTCGCCATCAGTGATGCGGATAATATAGCTGACATCCTCCATAGACGAGGCGCGCATGCTTGGTGGCAGCAAAGAGGTAAAGCCTGAACCATCCACCAGCCTTTCCTGGAGGAAAAGCGGATCAGGTGTAACTGGTAAAGGTTTAGGCCCACCGGTACTCTCGATTGTATGCATATCCACAAGGACCATATATTTCCCGCCGCCGCCCGCATCCCCATTGGGCAGTAGCGAGACCGCAACATCATTGAAACCGACAAAAACGGTTTCCCCTGAGACCGTCAGGCGTTCATCGGCACGATCAGCAAGATAGGCAAGAATATTATCCGGTTCGGGTGTTTGTTCCGGTTGAACTGGTTCGGCGGCGGTTATTGTGACTGTACACGCAGCCGAAGTAAAGCTATTGGTTGCCGTAATGGTTGTTGTCCCGATACCTTTGGGCTCTATATATGCCATTGTGACATTCGTTCTGGGCAGCCCTGATGCAGGCTCCGCGTTCACGCCGGCGACTGTTGGATTAGAGGATTCCCATTGAACACGCTCTCCGGATGAAATCTTTGCGTTTGTGACCAACACAATAACAGGTTGATCCTCGTCCAGCGAGAAGATGTAATGGGCCTCTGCCATTTTAAATTCATATACAAAGATTCGGAAGAACTCATTATATAACGAACCGTTGTGTTCAGCAAAAACGCGTATTTGTGAACTGCCGAGGGAAAGCGCCGTAACTTCAAGATGAACGTTTTCCACTATGCCACTAATGCCATTGTCGACCTGATAATCATCTTCCGTTAAACCGTCAGGCACATTTGACAATTCCAGTGTGATCGTCTCTCCCGGAAGCATGTATATAATGGCATCGTGACTATGCCCATATCCATAGTTGATCGTATTCTTCGCCTTACACCCTGGAAAAATTAATAGAACCACAAGCTCCATAAGAAAGACCGCCGGCATAATGCTGCAAAAAGCCCTTTTGACCCTATTTTTTCCATGATTCTTTTCCAATCGTACCGGTTTGAAGAGCTCCACGATGCTACCTCCTTTTTTCCACAGTCCTTCCATTTTACTTAGGGAAACACCGCACAATATCCGACCAGCGCAAAGTTGATGTCAACGACATAGAGAACAGCACAGAACTCCCGTTTTATCGTCGCACAGGAAACCCGAATCAGACCGACATGTAGCGCCGGTCAGCCAGAATAAGATTTGCCAGCGCGAACTGCATAAAGTTCTTGCAGCAGATGTATTCGTAGCATGGTTTCCAGTTCATAGGGTTTATTGCCGCGCTTTCCTGCATAGTAGTACGGCTTGATGATCCCAATCCACTCACTCCATGGAATGAAATTTTCCATCTTCTCCAAAAACTCTTTCTTTCGTGTTCTGGCTTGGGCCAGTTCGTCGGTCATAGTCGACAGCGTCATATGTTCATTCATATGATTATTTTACCACATTTTAGCTCCTTTTGATTTGTGCGGTGTTGCCTTAGAATAATCATTATTGTCTCACTATAATTGTAACGCAGATAAGACTACAGCTAGTCTGCATAGAGCATACAAATAAAATAATTTCGTTTCCCTAATGTTGAAGGCACCTGCTCGATCTGAGCAGGTGCCCTTGACTGTATCATTATTTTCAACACCATATATTTATAACAAGAAAGCAGCGTTGAACTGCTTTCCTATTTTTCGTGTTCAGTTCATTCTGATTCAGAATACTAACTGTAGGTCAAGTTCGACTCGCAGTTTATCTTATTCCACTCATCAAAATTCTTGAGTAATTGCTTATATGTATCAGACG